>Ga0187870_1000675_pt1 | contig 36372 bp, 31 predicted proteins | sample June2016WEW_13_1_3_FD_132974 | JGI IMG/M metagenome (GOLD analysis project Ga0187870, IMG submission 132974) | Peatland microbial communities from SPRUCE experiment site at the Marcell Experimental Forest, Minnesota, USA - June2016WEW_13_150 | ecosystem: Environmental > Terrestrial > Soil >... | reverse complement strand
GTACCAAGGTATCCATTGCCAAGCCCCTCCCAGTTTGTGGTGAGATTTGTTGGACAACTCATCATACCGCAAACGAGAGGGGCTTGCATTTCCCCCTCCTACCAACTTGGCCAATGCGCACCCGGTCCGGTAACTGCACTTGCGGAACCGCCAGAAAAGCGGATATCCTTCCCTGACAGGAGGGTTCACTTGTCGAAAGGGTGTACAGCGTATCCTTTCGAACAGGGCACGGCGATCAGGCGCGCCACACCGCTCATCGCCTTCCTGCTGACCCTCGTCGCGGTAACGGGCTGGTCGCAGGAGCTTGACAGGGACGAGCTCAACACGACTGCAGGCCGTGCTTTCGCTTTTGCGAACTTCACGGGACCGCAACCGGTGGTGGAGACTGCTGCGCGGATCAAGGGGATCGGGGTAGTCCTGGGGCGTACCCTGCGCGCCGGCAGCGGCCGTGGGAGCTACTTCGGGAAGTACGACGTGATTCGGGCTTTCGACCCGGCCCAGACGAGCCTGCTGAGCGCGGATATCATCGTCTTCGGCGCGGACGCGCGCGTCGACCACATCAGGAATGTGCGAAGGATCATCGCGGGATACCTCGAGACTGCTTTCGGCTACAGCACGGCGCAGGCAAACAGGCTGGCCGAGCTCGTGACAAACTACAACGCCGTCTACCGGGGGAATATCGCGGCGCTCTCACGCATATACACCTCGCAGGTCATGTCGCACCTGAGCGCTGAGAACGCGGGATTGGCCCTCGGCTACGCAGATTGGCCGGGCAAGACTCGGCTCGTGATCCCGCTCAGGCGGGCAGCCGGCAGTCAGGCAAGGACTGCCCCCGCGCCGGGTGCAGGCACTGCAGCGCCAAGTCCGGCACCTGCCGGCGCGAGACCCGGCACTAGTACCCCGAGTCCGGCCGCCGCGGGCACAGGAACAGGGCCTGGCGCCACAGCTCCGAGTCCGGCCCCCGCTGGCACAGCACCAGGCGCCACAGCCCCGAGTCCGACCCCCGCCGGCGGGAGTCGGGCGGGCGCCCCGGCCCCCAGTGGCACCACCACGCAGTCAGGTGGATCGGGTGCCGTCTCCTCAGCCGAGGGGGCACCCACTGCAGCGCCCTCTGCTCAGCCCGACGCATCCGTTCCCGGGGAAGGTGGCCCTGTCGGCGGAACGCTCCCGGGCAGGGGCCCGAGTTGGCTGATCCTCGTGGCGGTGCTCCTCATAGCGGCGGTCGTTCTCCTTGCGATCGTGGGCGCCTGGGTCCTGCGCAGTGGACTGCGGCCCTCGCTGGTCAGGGGTCTGTTCCTGTCCGCCCGCGAGGGACACCCACTCGTGGAAATGATCGTGACCACTCAGAACCGGCACATCGGCTTCCGGAATGTGCACTACCTGCGGCCTGGCTCCTCCGCCGCAGTAGGAGGAGGCCGGTCGACATTCCTTGTGTATTTTGTCCCCGTCCCCTCGAGGATAGCCTACCTCACCTACGATGGACAAAGCTACACATTTGTGCCTGTAAGGAGTGACCTGTTCGCCGATCTCACGGGTCCCGTTCCTGATTGCCTGGGTAAGGAGATCCCGGCGAGATCGCCCCGGGGCTATCGGTTCACGATCGTCTTCCGCAGGTTCCTCCCTCCACTGGAAGAGATAAACCGATTGATGCGCTCCATCCGGACGCCAACGCCGAAGGGACTTCCTCCTGCGGCTACTGGCCTTTCCAAGCCCCCCGCTGGATCGCCGCCATAGGGATAGATATCCCTGCCGCCGGAGCGCCGTCCACGATCGCGTGGTCGAAGGAGACGGTCAGACAGCAGTAGGTTCTAAGCTCGCCCAGAACGCTCAGCCTCGCTTTCCCCGCACCATCCTCAGGAAGTTGAAAGAGATTCCCTCGAGGGTAAAAAGGTCAAATCTTTCTCCGCTGCGCTGGATGATGACGAGGGATTGCTCGTTCCTGTCGCCGACTGGCACGACCATCCTCCCTTTCGCTGTCGAGAGCTGCTCTGTCAGGTGCCACACCTCTCTCACATGGGGGACCGAAGCTGCTACGATGATTGCTTTGAAAGGCGATTTCTCGGCAAGGCCTTCCTGTCCGTTGCCGTAGTACAGCGTGATCGGCTCCCTCTGAGGAAAAACCCTTCTGATAGCGCCGTAGCGCCGCAGGGAATCAAGTCTGCGGTGTGAATACGTGAGCCTCTTTTCCATTTTGTAGCCAAGCCTGACGAGTACCCTGTCCGCGGTTTCCACCGCCGGGCCATCGATCTCGATTGTGAAAACCTTCACCCCCATCTCGGCAAGCACGGCGGCCTGGTAACCAGTACCGGTTCCGATCTCGAGAAGCCTGTCGCCCCTGGCAACTCCGGTTTGGAAGATCACTTGCGCAATAACCGAAGGGGCGGATGTCGTCAGGTCTCCGCAGGTAGGCAGGGCGTTGTCCGTATATGCAAGAGCCTTGTAGCCTTGGTTCACGAAAAAGTGCCTGGGCACGCTCCGAATTGCGGAGAGGATTTCAGGATTCTTGTAGCCTTCCGGGAAGTTCTGAAACACACGATCTTCCAGCAGACTGATATTCTCCTTGAAATATCGCAAGTCTTCTTCAGGAAGAACGTGCTCCCAGGACATGACCAGCTGCTCCTCAGCGGCATCCCTCATTCGGTACGGCTTGTACAAGATGCCAGGCGGATGCTTCGCGAACCATGCGTAGTACGAACAGAGCGCCATTCGCTGCACGGACCCTGGCCGGTTCTGATTGTACCATGCCGGCACTGCTGGCCGACTCTCCAAGCCAATTGCGGACTTGGGTGTTCTTCACTTGACAGATCACTCTGCCCATAGCATAGACTGTCGATGCCCTTCTATTCTGACAGCTCTTGTCGGCGATTATCGACAATTCCCTCGACCGTGAAGGACAAGGAGAATTGACAATGAGCGAAGAAGTCGAGATCAGGGCCGTCACCGCTCGCCGCGACCTGAGAGCCTTTGTCAAAATCCCCTGGCGAATCTACAATGGCGACCATAACTGGGTTCCGCCCCTGATTTCCGAACGTCTCAAATACCTCGATCCGACAAAGGGCATCTTCTATAGACAGGCAGATGTCGCCCTCTTTCTGGCCAGACGAGGGAGGGAGTGCCTCGGCACGATTGCTGCCTTTGTCGATCATCCGCGGATCACTCACATCAATCGATCGGAGGGCGGTTTCGGCTTTTTCGAGGTCGTCGATTCGTACGAGACTGCACGCCTGCTGCTGGACACCTGCCGGGAATGGCTCCGTGCGCGCGGCATGACATCCATGCGAGGGCCGACCAACTTTGGCGACAACGACTGTCCCGGTGTGTTGGTGAACGGCGCCGACTACCCCCCCGCCATGCTGGAAGCCCATACGCCTGCCTACTACAGAGACTTTCTGGAGCGATATGGAATGCAGAAGGAAAATGACCTTTTTGCCTGGCGAGTCACCTTCGACGAGGTTGGCGGCAGAATGGAAGGCGCCCCATCGGACTTTACCCGGGTTGCCGACGCAGCCAGACGTGTCGGCAATACCACGGTCCGAAAGATAAGGCTCGATGACTGGGATCATGAGGTATCCATCTTCCGTACTCTCTTCAATACGACAATGGAACAGATCCCGGACGCTGTCCCGCTCAGTGAAGAGGAGTTCAGGCGTTTCGCCGAAGAGATGCGGCCGTTTTTGGACCCGGACCTTGCGCTCGTCGCAGAAATAGAAGGCAGGGCGGTCGGATTCTGCCTGCTCATCCCTGACATGAACCGTGTGCTCAAGCGGCTCAACGGCCGGCTCTTCCCCTTCAACTGGCTGAGGATCGGGCGCTACATCCGCGAGATTGACGTCGTTTCATTCAAGCTGATGGGAGTCCTGGAAGAGTTTCGCCTAAGGGGCATCGACGCCCTGCTCTCCGTGGAGGCGTTGAGATCGGCCAGGAGAAAGGGCTACAAGTGGCTCGACGGCTCTCTGACATCGGAGATGAATCCCACGATCAATCTCATCGCGAGGAGCCGGGGCGCGGAGCTGTACAAGCGGTACCGCCTCTACCGAATGGATCTGTGAGGGAAGCGCCATGATCAATATCCAGATGACCATGACCGACGCGATCACGCATGTCGCCGGCAGCCGACCTGATCAGGAAGTATTCGTCTGCGGATCGACCCGACTCACGAACAGGATGCTGCTCGAGCGGATCGATTCATTGGCTATGGGGCTTGCAGGGCTTGGAATCGGGAAGGGTGACAAGGTTGTCGCGCTTCTGCCTCCGGGACCGGAATTCGTTTGTCTTTTCTTCGCAGTTTCCAGACTCGGCGCCATCATTGTGCCCCTCAACACCCAGTTGCGGGAGCGCGCGCTTGTCGACATCATGAGCGACGCGAGGCCTCTCGCGATCGTGACAGATAGGGATGTCGGAGACGAAGTAATAAGACAGGCATCCGGTCTGCGACACGTGATTCTCGCGGGCGAGGGAGGAAGTGGGCTGTCGCTCGCCAGCCTCATGCGGAACGTCGGACCTCCTCTCCCTTCTGTCGCCAGTGCGCCCACGGAGCTTCTTGCTCTGATGTACACATCGGGAACCACGGGAAAGCCAAAGGCAACCATGCACACGCACCGCAGCCTGATTGCCCCCGCGGTGGCCACTCTCAAGGTTCGAGAGCTGTGGTCGCGGCCGTCCAGCCTCCGGACGCTCGTTGAAGTCGCCAGGGCCGTTGCCCGGTATCGCGCCCGGCTGCTGCGCTCAATCGGTCGGCCTCAGACGCTCCTTTCCACGATGGGGTGGCACACCATCACCGGCCTGCACGTCATGCTGCAGGGAGTCCTGATGGGCGATCGGCTGGTTGCCATGCCCCACTTCCACCCTCACGAAGCCTTGGAGCTTGTGCAGCGCGAGCACGTGACGGTGCTCGTGGCCGTGCCAACGGCGTATCAGGCGATGATGGCGCTCGAGGATCTGGATCAGTTCGATACCTCATCCCTCCTCGTGTGCGGGACAGGAGCCGCGCCCTGCTCGCCCTCCTTGGCGCACGCAATCCAGCAAAGGTTCAAATGCGCCGTGTACATTGGGTTCGGCATGACGGAAGCAGCAGGCGGGATCGCGTGCGGCAGCCTCGCTGATTCCGATGAGCAGCAGGCTGAGACCGTTGGACGGCCGATGCCCGGGATCGACGTCAGAATCGTGGACGAGCAAAGACGAGACCTCCCCGCCGGGGAGGTGGGAGAACTGGCGGTCCACGGGGACGGCGTGATGCTGGGCTACTATCAGGCTCCCGAGCTGACAGCAGAGGTGATCGACGAGAGCGGCTGGCTCTACACGGGCGACCTTGCCACAATCGACGGGAAGGGCTATCTGCACATCGTTGGCCGCAAGAAGGACGTCATCATCCGTGGCGGACAGAACATCTATCCAGCGGAAATCGAGAGTTTCCTGGATTCGCACCCCATGGTAGAAGAGGTCGCGGTGGTGGGCGTGCCGTCGGCTGTGGGAGGGGAGAGCGTCTGGGCATTCCTTCGGCTGAAGGAAGACGCGCGAATGACGACCCAGGAGGTACTCGACTACTGTCGGGGCGCATTGGAACCCTACAAGATTCCCAGCCGCGTGCGATTTCTGCGCGAGTTCCCGCAGGCCGAGCTGGGCAAATCGCAGAAGTTCATGCTCCGCGCATTGGCGGTGCATGAGCTGAAAGGAGGCGCGGCGTGAAAGAACCTCCCACGCCCATCCCGTTCGAGCAGTTTCGTCATCTGGTGGCCCAGGAACTGCACGTGGACGAAAGCCTTGTCGTGCCAGAAGCCTCCTTTGTCGAGGACCTGTTTACAGATTCGATCCGGCTGGTGGAGCTGATGCTCATCCTTGGAGAGAAAGGGATCGCGATCCCATTCGAGGAGGCCTGGAACGTGAGGACAGTCGGGGACGCATACCGACTCTACAGCAGTCACGCAGGCCTCGACGCCTCGACTGCTTCTTCCGCTCCCTAGCCGGCATCTTCTCACGTGCCGGCATTATCTCTTGACATGAGCCACGCGTCCGCGTCCCACAGGGATACTTCGGCGCTTCGGCCCTGGTAGCACAACGCTGCCGCGTACCCCTCGCCGACCGGCAGATCCTGAAGCTGCCACGGTCCGGCGTTCGAATCTGTCGAGGGCATGCGACGAAGCCGTGCAGGCTCGCGGGGATTCGCTGTCACGAGGACTTCCAATGCAAGCTCCGCGATGCTTCCCCCCAGCGCTTTTATTGAGGACTCTTTCCGCGTCCAACAGGCATAAAATCCGTCGATCCTCTCCGCTTCCGGCAAAGCGCCGATCTCCTCCCGCTCCACGAACGAGAAAAGCCTTTGGCTTATCTCGTCCAAAGCAGCCGTCGGACGGGTTTGCTCGACATCGACTCCGAGCCGTCGTTCCTTCGAGAGGGCAACGAGCGCCACGTCGCCCGAGTGGGACAGATTGAACTCAATGCCCGTCCGGCGAAAAGACGCGTCGAGATGCAGCTTCCCACGCTCCCCCTTCACGAACCGAATCGCTTCAGGGGCTGTGCCTCCGAATCGTCCGAGGAGAACTCGAAGAAAGCCGCGGCAAAGACGAAACGATGTCTTTTTCATTTCGAGGAAGGAACCTTCCGCTCTTCTTTTTTCCTCCGAAGAGAGGAACTCCTCAAAGAGCCGGATGAGCCGGGGGCCCTGATCCAGCGATAACCGCCAGACATGGACCTCCGATTCCAAGAGCGCAGCGGGGCCGGATCCACTCTGCCAATGACAATCGATGTCTCGCATAACCGTGGAAGGAGCGGCCGCCTCCTACCTCTCTCCTTTCTCCACAAGCACGACGACACTCCTGGCACTTACGAAATACTCGAAAGCGTTCCCTTGGCCGCGCGGAAGTCGAAAGCCTTCGATCAGTAAGTCCTCTCCCGAATGGAGATTCGTGTCAACGAGCCTGAACATACTGTGCGCTCTTGTCTCCCGTAATATGACGGAGGGCAACATGAAGACGCCCGCTTTCTTTTTCATCACCGCACTGGTCGCCTTGTCCATGAGCGCGTGCGTTCTCACCGGCGGCACGACCGCGACAACTCGAAACAGTGACCTGGTGACTCTCGAAAACAGCGCGCTCAGCATGACTATCAGAAAATCGCCGGCACCGCATATCTTTCGGCTCGTCCACAAGGCCACCGGGACTGCGCTCATTTCCGAGCCGTCCGAGCGCTCGCTCTTTGCCGTCATGCTGGCGAGACAGGACGGGCAGGACTACGTGGACAGCGCGCTTGCGCGGAGGACCTCGCTGGATGTCATCCCCACTGCCGCGGGCAGCGAGGTCGTCCTCACGTACTCGGACTTTCCGAATCTCGATCTGTCCGCCCGCGTGAGGGGGACATTCTCGAACAGCGAACCCCTGACCCATTGGACCATAGAGGTGCGGAACCGCAGCGGCAGGAAGATCGAGCGCGTGCGATTTCCTCTCCTCAGGGCACTCCCCGGCATTGGCGGCGATGATGACGATTTCCTGGTCCTTCCGATGGCTCCCGGCACTCTGATCAGAAAGCCGTGGAAGAGTTGGCCCGTTGACTATGGTTTGTGGCCGAGCTACCCCGGCGTTCTCTCCGCGCAGTTCGTGACTTACCAGGACGCGTCAGCAGGGATCTATCTGGCAAGCCAGGACTCGACGGGATATCAGAAGCTCTTGGCGATCTGGAAGAAGGAAGACGGGTTCGGGATCTGCCACGATTTCTTCCTCCCCGCGGACACCGGCGTGCGCTGGAGGAGTCCTTATCCCGTATCGATCGGCGTCACCCAGGGAAGCTGGCAGGATTCGGCGGACATCTACAAGGCGTGGGCAGTCACGCAGCCCTGGTGCCAAAGAACGCTCGCCCGGCGCGACGACGTACCCGATTGGGTGCGAAAAGGGCCCCTCGTCTACATCTGTTCCGTGCGGACGTATGACGGGAAAGGAAACCAATCAGGTTCGTACTATCCCCGGCTGCTGCAGACCCTTCGTCTTCTCAAAAGCCAGACAGGCGGTCCCATCGTTGCCATGCTCGCAGACTGGGAGAATCACCGCAGATTTACGGCCGGGGATTCCTTCCCCGTCTTTGATGAAAAGAACGCGCTGAAAACCATCCCGCAGATCACGGCGGAGGGATTCCGTCCCTTCTTCTATCTCTCCGGGCTCAACTATACTTTTGAGAACAAGGGGGCCAGCCCTTCGAGGATTCCGGTTCCTGACGCGTATCTCCCCCATTTCGTCGTGGACGCAACAACCCGCGCACCAAAGGTTTTCTCGTTCGAAGAGACGTTCTTCTCTTCGCCGTGGCGGAGGGACTCGTATGCCTTCTGCGTCGGCAGCCCGGTCTCACGGTTGTTCTTCCGAAAGATGATCGACGAGTCCTCCTCGAAGCTCGGCGTGTCCGTTCTTCAGATGGACCAGACGCCAAGCGGCGCGGGAGAGCCCTGCTTCTCGGGCCAGCACGATCATGTGCCGGGCATCGGTCTCTATCAGACCCAGGGCTTTCATGCCCTTCTGAAGGATATGCGGGAGTACACGGAGCAGCAGTGGTATCGCGGCTCTCCCGGCGCGGTGGGAATCCCTCTGTTCACGTACCTCTATCATGAGTTCGCTCTCGCGTATGGCGGCGACACCCTCCGCATTGGCCCCCGGGAGACTGCCAGTATTCCCTGGCATGTCCGCGGCCACGCCGTCAACCTCGTCACGGGCAAGACTCCTGCGGCAGCGACATGGCTCTTCCCGGACCAGTTGCTCAACGCGGACCCCCGACCGATCCGGATGATACGAAATCACCTCCAGTTGCTGCGCGCCGGGGCCGACCGCTATCTCATGGAAGGAAGGATGCTCCACCCGTTTGAGATCAGCGCCCCGACGTTGACCTACCGGTTCATGCTGTATGACTTCGGCGCGCCCTTTTCTCTTGATTTCACCGAATCCTCCGTCCTCACCAGCTCCTGGCAGGCGCCGGACGGGGGCGTGGGGCACGTGTTCGTGAACCTCGCCCAAACGAAGCAGGAGCTCGAAGTGGACCTCGACACGCGAAACGCGCCGGCGTGGGATCTCTGCGACGCGTTTCTCAATCGTTCGGAGGGAGGGGATCGCTTTACGCCGCTGTGGAAAAGCGTTGCGCTGCCGCGCAAATTTGCTACTGTTCTTGCGCCGGAGGAGATCCTTTTCGTCGAGTTGCGCCCTGCAGGACGATAGGGGTCGGCGGAACATCTACAAGCCAAAGCTGCAAGTCCGCACACCAGGTGACCGAGAGATCGCCCAAATGGCCGTTCGAGAACAGCGGCGCGGCCTCTGCCTCCTGGGCGCTCCATTGGGGCAGTCCGGCGGAGTCCTATGACAACTTCACCGTGCCCCCGCCCAGTGAGACGATGATATCGAACGCTTCTTTCTCCAGCGGCATGATGGAAAGGCGCCCCTCCCGGACCAGATGTATATTCCGGAGCGCGGGTTCAGCCTTGATCCTCGCCAACGTCACCGGGCTCTTCAGCGTCCACGCCGGAGCCACGTCGACTGCCGACCAGATTTCTTCTTCCGACGTCCTGTCAGGGTAAGGTTCGGACAGGATCTTCATGGCAGCCACTACGCTTTTCTCTTCGCCCGAGTGATAGAAGAGGACCAGGTCGCCCGGCTTCATGTCACGGAGGTAATTGCGGGCCTTGTAGTTTCGCACGCCGTCCCAGGTGGTCTTCCCGTCGCGCACGAGGTCGGACCACCCGTAGGTGTCGGGATCGCTCTTGGCAAGCCAATAGCTCATGCGGCCTCCTCAATCTGCAGACCAATGGATCATAACAGGATAACCTCTCGCAATCGCCCGCACAATCGACTTCGGGGTCAACACCTGAAACATGCCGCGGCGGGGCTTCGGGATACTCCGGCCATATCCGCCCGGTTCCCAGTGTATGAGCCGCTGCTCCCGCACAAGGTACGGGACGCCTTCATTCTCTGCCACCAGCACGCCGGGAGGCAATTCGGACACCGTCTGCCTTGGCAGGGCCCTTTCCCATCGTGTGCTGACGACCAGGCGCCTCTCTAGTACATTCTGGAAATGACTCGCAAAGGTCTCCTGCTGTTCGCCTCCATGTGCGTGATCTGGGGAATCCCGTATTTCCTGATCCGCGTCGCAGTGGGCGAGATCTCACCCGTCACGCTCGTCTTTGCCCGCACCGGAATCGGCGCGCTTATCCTGATGCCGATCGTGATCGCCCGAGGCGGCCTGCGGGGACTCGGCAGAAAATGGGTTCCCATACTTGCATTTGCGGCCGTCGAGATCGGCGGGCCCTGGTTCTGTCTTTCGAGCGCTGAGCAGCGCATCTCGAGCTCGCTGGCCGGACTCCTGGTCTCCTGCGTTCCGTTGGTCGGGATCGTGGTCGCGCCGCTCTTCGGAAACCGGGAAAGGATAGGACCCGTGGGTATCGGCGGTCTGGCTTTGGGATTGGTCGGGGTCGCGGCCATCGTCGGTCTCGATCTTCACGCCTCCGACCCTGCCTCGCTCGTGGAGATGGCGCTGGTGGCGGTCGGCTATGCCATCGGACCCGCGATTCTCGGACGCTACCTGAAGGGCGTTCCCTCGGTAAGCGTGATCGGCATTTCGCTTGCGGCGTGTGCGGTGGCCTATGCGCCGCTGGCTGCAGCGCAGTGGCCGCATGCTTTGCCTGGCACAGGAGTGCTCGTATCGGTCGGCGTGCTGGCGGTCGTCTGCACCGCCATCGCATTCCTGCTGTTTTTCGCGCTGATAGAAGAAATCGGACCAGTGCGCGCCACAGTCATCACATACATCAACCCGGCCGTGGCAGCACTCGCCGGAGTCGCGATCCTGCACGAGACGTTCACGGTCGGAATGGGAGTCGGTTTCGTTCTTGTTTTGGCCGGTTCTGTCCTGGCGACCCGCCGTCGGGAGCCTTCGCGCGGCAGGGCTTAAGAACCGATGGAGCCGACCCTCTCGTTTCGATCCCCTCAGGATTTCCGTGCCTGGCTGGTGGGACACCACGACCAGGAGGAGGGGGCATGGATAGAGTTCTACAAGGACGGCCGGCCCGCCATGACCTTCGCGGAGGCCCTGGAGGAGGCCTTCTGCTTCGGTTGGGTAGACTCCCTGCTCAACAGAATTGACGAGACCCGGTATCGCCTGAAGTTCTCGAAGCGAAGAAGGAAGAGCAAATGGTCCGCCAGGAACAGGGAGATTGCGGAACAGCTCATCGCAGCAGGCCGGATGACTCCCTGGGGGCAAGCCGCCATAGAGGAGGCCAAGGCCAACGGGGCATGGGAGGCTGTGGATCCGCGGCCGCTCTTCGAGGATACCAAGGGTTTTCTCCGGGTGCTGGGGAACAACAGGGATGCCTCCCGGCAGTACGCGGCCTTTACAGATTCCCTGAAACGACACTACGCCGGCTACTACTTCTCCGCAAAGCAGCACGCGACCCGGCAAAAAAGACTGAACATAATCCTGGAAGCCATGAAAACCAAAAAACGAATTGTGGGGTACTAACGAGCAATCTATCTCCTGGCTGTAATGATTACCGTGACGGCATCTCCCTTTGCAGCTGTGATCATGAGGGTCTGCTCCACCTCCTTCCTGGAACAGGCGCCGCTCGAGAGCTCCACGTCGAATCCCCTGGGGTAATGATATCGAGGCACGTAGATTTCCGTCGGCGCCGAGATTTTTTCATCGGGTATGAAGCTGTAGATGAAACGCCTTTTCCTGATGTTGAAACTCATGGATAAAGGCACGCCCGCCGTTCGCATTGCATAGGGTCTGCAGAATCCTGCAATGGCCCGGCCGCCGGAATTGACATCAGTCGGATCATCCTGCTGATCGCGGGAAAAAATGGAATTGTCCTCCCCATTCCAGTTGTCGCCGTGGAGATTGCTGTTGTCGGCGGTATAGTTCCAGATTGTTCCTCCCACCAGGTTCGCATCCAGCGCGTTATAGTATGCGTCCAATGCCTGGATGTGTTTTTTGTAGTTGCCCGTCCGATAGGCCCTACGGTCATCCAGTTTATACATGAGCCCGAACTCCCCTATCATGGTGGGTCCGCCGCACATGCTGTCTCTGCTGAAATCCCGTATGTGCCGTATTTGATCTCGAAAGGATCTGGCCACATTTCTCCTGCCTATCACCAGCTTTTCCCTGTAGACGTCAGCGCAATACCAGGGACTGAACCTGTTCCTGTATACCATAAGCACGTCGTACCAATGACTGGCGTTCACGAGATCCGGCACCTCCCGCGGGGCGAAGCGTGGGAATTCCTTCCCCGGGATTGCTTCAATGAAGATGAAGGCTCCAGGGCTTACCGTCCGGATTTCCCGGGCAATGCGCGTGATGAACGGTTTCAGGTAGTCGTTTACGAAACTTACCTTCCGTCCGTTCACGCGTGAGAAATAATCATGCTTGAGAATTCGCGGGATCCCCTCTTCATCGCCCCATACGCCGTGTTCCTTCCATACGCAGTCATACCCATCTTTCCACAGGCGGTGAGCTTCCGGATTGACGCGCACGCGGTTCAACCTTCTGGATCCCGTGATTTTCAGCTCGTAGCGGTAGACATCCCGGGGGTAGCCGCAGGCCGAGGCCATTGAATCCAATGGACTGAGGGCAGCCTCTCCGATGAACCGGTACTCTCGGGTTGTGACCAGGTCGGAAAACTCGATATATCCGCACTGCGGCTCGTTGAGGCTGCCGAACCCCACAACGTTGGGAAGCCCCTTCAATCTCTCGGCTACTCTTTTTATCGCGTTTATGTAATGCCGCTGCAGGAATTCCTGTACCGGCTCGCCGTCGATGGTGCGCCGGGGTGCGAAGTCATTGCCGCCGAAAAACAGCGTGAACATAGTACAGGTGCCGAATCGGTAGTTGTTGCTGTCCCATACCATGTGAGGATAGGGATCGCCGTGAATATTGTGGACAAAGGCCGCGCCGACCTCGTGCATTTTGCTGATGTCCATCCCGACGAGCTCAATGCACCATGCGGGTGCGCCATCCCCTCCGGTCCACCTGCTCCAGACGTCCTGATGGGGATCGATGAACACCTGGATTCCATGGGCCTCCGCCTTCTCCAACACGGCGTGCACATAGTCGAGATACTCCTCATCGTAAATCCCCGGACCCTCATGCTCTATGGCCTCCCATGTCACGAGGAAGCGTTCGAAGCCGAACCCCCATTCCTTCAGCCGTCGGAAATGTTCGTCGGCTTCTGCCAGAGGGAAGGGACGACCGACGAATGAGACGTCCTTGTAGTCGAAAAAGCCTTCCCTCTTCCAGGAGGCGCCGTCGGGACGATACGGAGTTTTGCAGTTTCCCCCAAGGTTGACGCCGCGCAGGTTGAGCGTGCGGCCTTCTTCATCCTTGAACCACTGACCTTCGATATGCACGGCCACTTCCTTCCTCAGATCACATTTGGGAGCGAGACGGCGAAACCGAGCCCTTTATACCGCACGGCCGCCAGGCAGTCAATTCAACTGCTATCGACGTCAGGCCTGCGCTGCCGGGGGGGGCGAGCCCCCCTGCTCCCGCAGGCTCACCCCTTCGGCTCGTAGCACAGGTAGACATTCCCATTTCCGAAGGCACGCGTCTTTGTCAGCTTCAGCTTCAGCTTCCTTTTGATGCCTTCGAACATCGTCCTTCCGTCGCCAAGGACGACGGGAACCACGACGACCTGGTATTCATCGATCAGGCCCTCATGGGCCAGTTGCGAAACAATGCTGCCGCTTCCCATGATCACCATGTCCTTCCCGGGCCCTTTCTTCATCTTTCGCACTTCCGCAGCCAGGTCGCCTTTCACCAACTTCGTGTTGCTCCACGACGCCTTGTCCATTGTTCTTGAAAACACAACCTTCGGCAGACTATTCATCCCCTTGGCCACGACAGGATCATTCTCCATCGCGAGCGGGGTAGGCCAATAGCTTGCCATGAGCTCATAGGTGATCCTGCCGAACAACAGCTCGCCCCCGGCACTGGCATTGCCTTCGACGAATGCATCGAACTCCGGGTCCTTGTTGTGGGCCCAGCTCATGTCGCCGGTCATGTCTACAAAGTAGCCATCCACGCTTATCGAATTGAAAACGATCAGTTTCCGCACGTCTCTTCTCCTTTCCGCCTCTTAGGGCCCTCATACTTCAGCGCGCATGAACCGACCTGACACCCGCCAGCGGCATGACGACCTTGAATGTCGACCCCACCCCTGTCGTGCTTTGCACGTCGATCCTGCCGCCGTACTCGGAGACCGTGGAGCTGCTGATGGCGAGGCTGAGACCCACCCCTTTCAGCTTCGCCTGGGGTGAGCCGGGCGGCGCCCATTCGCCCTTCGCGGAGAAGAACGGGGAGAAGATCCGCGGCATGTCCTCCTCCGGAATGCCGCAGCCGGAATCCTCCACCTCGAAATACGCTGTATCCTTCGTGCATCCCGTTGTCACTCTCAGCATCCGCACGGGCCGATCCAGGAGCGAATCCAAAGCGTTGCCGATCAGGCTTGAGAGCACGAATTTCAGACGCCCTTCGTCGCCCTCGACTCGTGTCGCGGCCAGGTTGAGCACGAGCAGGACTTCTTCGTCCTTGATCCTCTTCTCATTGAGTGTGACCAGGCTTCGCGCCAGTACATCAAGCGGGAAGATCGTGGAGACGCCGGCCGGTTCGGTCAGGGCCAGGAGACGATCGGTGATGTCCACCGCCTTCTGCACGCCTGCAGATGCCGCCTTCACGAAGGTGGCGAGCCGCGTCGGCAGGCTTTTTTCGGACCTCAGCACGGCGAGATAGCCCATGACTGCCGTGTTGATGTTGTTGAACTGGTGAGCGACTCCTCCGGCAAGAGTGGCGAGGCTCTCCAGCCGCTGGGCCCGGTTGAGCTGCGCCTGGAACGACTTTTGCTCCGTGATGTCCCCTCCTACGGCCGCCGTCCCCACGATCCTGCCCTCCCCATCGCGGATTGGGGAAAGCGTGAGGGAAATGTTGACCCTTGAGCCGTCCTTGCGCAACCGGATCGTCTCAAAATGTGAGATCTCCTCTCCGCGCTTGAGCCGATCCCCTAAGGTCCGCGTCTCGTCTCCGAGCTCGGGAGGGATCAGTATTGAGATTGACGCTCCGATGATTTCCTCAGCTGAGTACCCGTAGAGACGTTCGGCCCCCCTGTTCCACGCGGTGATCCTGCGGTCCAGGTCCATAGCCACGATGGCATCGCCCGAGGAATCCACGAGCGCTGCCAGCTGCTGGTTTTTCGCCTCAAGCTGTTTTCGCTCGGTAATATCGTGCGAAATTCCGAAAGTCCCCACGATAGCGCCCGCCGAGTCCCGGAGCGGCATCTTCGTCGTAATCACCCAGGTATCGGGCCGGTCGGGGAACGTCAGCCTCTCCTCGATGTTCATAATGGGCAATCCCGTGCGGATGATCTGCTGCTCGTCCGCAAGCGCCTTTTCCGCATGGTCAGCCGCAAAGAAATCCTCATCCGTCTTGCCGATCTGCCGCGACTGATCCTCGAGGCCAAGCGCCAGTGCCTGGGACCGGCTCACGCGGATGAATCTACTGAGCCTGTCCTTGAAGTATATTCGATCCGGAAGATTGTCCATCAACATGTTGAAAAGGGATCGCTCCCAGGCAAGTTCCTGCTCCATTCGGCGGCGGTCCGTGATGTCGATGCCGAACGAGAGGGTTCCCGTTACGCAGCCGCCCTCCAGGATCTGGCTGTTGTTCCACGAGATATATCGCTTTACGCCCGCCTTCGTGATGATGGGGTTTTCGAAGACGCCGATATCCCCTTGTTTTGCGAGCCTTTCGAATTTTTCCCGCACACCCGGATACTGTTCGTTCGGGACGAACGTCTCGAACCAGCTGCGGTTCATAATCTCGGCGCGCGCGTATCCAGTGATCTCTTCTGCTGCCTTGTTGAAGATCGTCACACGTCCTTCGAGATCGAGCCCCAGGACCATCACGTTCGCCGTGTTGATCAGGTTCTCTGCGAACTCCTTCGCCCTCCGCAGCTCGGCTTCCACCTTCTTTCTCTCAGTGACGTCCCGACCGATTCCCACCAGCCCGATGACGCCGCCGTCCTGGTCGCGGAGGGGGAACTTCACCGTTTCGAAATATCGAATCTCATTGTCGAAGTCCGAGGGTTCCTCCCTGACCTGAATGGTCTGTCCCGAGAGGACCGCCAGGTCGTCCTTTTCCCAGCCTGCAATCCCTTTTTCCGCATTCCCTTTCACCAGGTCAGCACTCCAACCGTTCTCGATGTCGGTTTTTCCGTACAAGTCTTTCGGCTCTTTTCCGATGGTGTGCGCAAGGCCCGTATCGCAAAGAACCATCCGCATTGAGGTGTCTTTGACGAAAAAAGTATCCGGGGAAGAATCGATGATGCTGTGAAGGATGATCGCGCTGAGACGCTCCCGCTCCTCGGCTTCCTTTCGCGCGGTGATGTCGATAAGGCTGACAAGCATCGAAGGGTGGGCGGCCCCGGGTTGGGGAATATGGGACTTGACGATCACTGAAATGCGCTTGCCGGCGCGAGTTGTCACCGTGGACTCTGCCTCGACATCTTCCTTCCCCTCGGCTATCGCAAGGATCATGGCCTTGATCGCGACCCGAAAATCTGTGTCCAAGAAGTACGACAGCGGACCGAGAAGCTGCCCCTTCCTTTCCGCCTCGCACAGCCGAAGCGTTGCCCGGTTCACATCGGTCACCTCGATCAGCTCCACCGCTTCCCGCAGGAACTCAGGGTGCGCTTCAAGGTACGCACGGAAATCGGTGACTCCTGCGGCAGACAATTCCCCCAACCGCAGTCGAAGCTTTGTAATGTCTTCTTCCCACATGGACACCGCGGAATGCTCGAAGATGCCGCGGTATTTTTCGTCCTCGTGGCGTGACGTGCGCGAGGATTTCTTCACCATGATTCTCCTTCCGAAGCCTGAATCCGGCAATATTTTATCACGCCGCGACAATCCGCCACAGCTGCCGACGGCGGCAAGGCTTGGGAGCATGGAGCATGTCACGGTAAATGGCGCAGGCCTTGTGCCTGACGTCGCCAGGCGAAACATGGCCGTACAGCGGGGTGCCCGACAACAGTTGATGAAAACAAGTACGTTTTCGGCAACGCGAACCTCATCACCCTGGCCTCCCTCATCATGATGCTTGGCTTGCGGCGGGGCATGGGGCTCTCCACGAACTACGTCATGCCCTGGGCCATTGTCGTGCCCCTCCCGCTGAATTTTATTGACCTGCCCCGCTTTTTAGGATATGTTTGTAAAATCAGAATTATCTGATTTATCCGTAAATGATGAACGGAGGTCATATGGACGGCAACGAGCATGCGCCGGCCTGCTGTTGAGCGTGATGGGCAAGGGAGGGGATAAGGTGGCACGGAAGCGGGAAGTGAAGAGCGTGGGATGCTGCAGCGTCGAGGCAGTCGTCACCGTGGACGCGCGGGGGCAGATCGTGCTGCCCAAGGAGCTTCGGGATCACGCGGGAATTTCCGCGGGAGACAAGCTTGCGGTCGTGAGCATGATGAGCGGAGGCAGAGTGTGCTGCCTCTCTCTCATGAAAGTGCAGGAGCTGGCCGGCACGGTGAGAGAAATTCTCGGCCCCGTGGCGCGCGAGCTCGCAGGAGAGGAGAAATCCAGTGGATAACGATATCAGGTCCGAAGTCAGCAAGAGGTACGCTCAGACGGCAAAGCTGCCGGTGAGCTCGGGCTGCGGGTGCGGGTGCGGCCCGCAGGGCGCGGTCAGCGTGGCAAGCGAGCAGCTCGGCTACGACAGGGAAGAGCTCTCGTCGATCCCGAGGGAAGCCGACATGGGATTGGGCTGCGGCAACCCCACCGCCATCGCGGATCTGCGCCCCGGTGAGACCGTCCTGGACCTTGGATCAGGCGGGGGGATCGATTGCTTCCTCGCGGCGGGCAAAGTCGGTCCCACCGGGAAAGTAATCGGTGTCGATATGACTCGGGAAATGATCGACAGGGCCCGAAAAGCTGCGGGCAAAAGTCAGCGCGCCAATGTGGAGTTCCGGCTGGGCGAGATCGAAAACCTTCCGGTCCAGGACGGCGAAGCGGACGTCATCATCTCAAACTGCGTGATCAACCTTTCCCCGGACAAGGGGCGAGTCTTCCGGGAAGCTTTCCGGGCGCTGAAGCCGGGCGGACGGCTCATGGTATCCGATATCGTTCTGAGCGGAGAGCTCCCCGAGAAGGCCCGCTCAAGCATGGCGCTCTGGGCGAGCTGCGTTTCAGGAGCGATCCTGGAAAAGGACTACCTCGGGCTCCTGAGAGAGGCCGGATTTGAGAATGCCCGCATAGTGAGCCGCAAGGGCGCTGCTGAGCTGATCGACCCCGAGCAGACCGCCGCCCTGCGAAGCCAGGTTCCCGACCTTTCGGCAAAGGAGGCGGAGAGGATCGCCGGCCTTATTCAGAGCGTGAGTGTGAAGGCCTTCAAGAGACAGTAGCCCCGGCGGCCGGGCAAGGCCAGCCAGCCTGGCCGCCCGGCCGTTCCTTTTGCCCCTGGCTCAGGCCGGCTCCTGCAAAACCGACAGGAAGTTCCCCGCGGGATCCTTGAACCAGGCAATGTCAGGGCCTTGATTGCTGGAAATGCCGCGCGCAATGCCTTTCTTGTCGGTTTTCAGGCCATTGTCGTAGTGCTCAAACCGCACACCTCGGCTTGTCAGCTCATCCACCGCTTTGTCAATGTTCTCAACAACGAAGTTCAAGATGGTGAACGTAGCTGCCTGGTGGTTGTCCTTTGGATACACAAACACCGTGGCACCGCCGGGCAAATGAAGCCTCAACCCCATGGGTTGATCGTCCACTTTCAGCCCCAGTATCCCGGTATAAAAGTCCTTGGCTTTTGCCAGGTCATCAACCGAAAAGCCGCTGAAAGCCGCTCTTGCTTTGAACATAACTACTCCTTGCCGCCCTGCTGCTGCTCATATGCATTTTGAAGGCCCTTGATGTCGAGTTTGACCATCTTGAGCATGGCTTCCATGACCCTTTTTGACCGGGCAGGATCGGCGTCGCTCATCAACTTGCCCATAATGGAGGGGACAATCTGCCAGGACACTCCGTACCTGTCCCTGACCCAGCCGCACTGAAGCTCTTCTCCGCCATCGGAGAGCTTCTCCCACAGCCGGTCTATTTCTTCCTGCGTCTTGCAGTTCACGAACATTGAAAAACCCTGCGCAAAGGAGAAATACGGGCCGCCGTCCATCGCCATGAACTGGTGGCCGTCAAGCTGGAACGCCGCGTGCAGCAGCGCGCCCTTCGGTATCGGACCCTGCCCTTCGCTGCGCATGATTCTCGTGATCCGCGAGTTCTTGAAAAGGGAGACGTAAAAGCTCACCGCCTCCTCGCCACGATCTTTGAACGTCAGGAACGTGGTGACCTTCTGCGGCTGCACGCTGCCTGCCGTCCTGCCGTTCTGACGCGCCGCCGCCCGTGCGGGCTTTTTCGCGGTCTTTGCTGCATTGGCCATATGACCCTCCTCGATGAGTCTAAAAATACTGTCGAAAACCGCCTTCGGGGGGGTGTAAATCCGACAATTCAAGTGGTTGATTGCGACACGAAAGGTTCAGTAACTTCTTTGAGATGAAGCACATATCCATACTTGTTCCCCGGGGGGCGGCAGCCTTGAGCTGCATTGAAGGCTCCTTCATCATGTTCACCAAGGCGAATGATTTCCTGGCAAGCAGGGGACGACAACCTTTGTTCAAGGTTCAGCTTGTGGGTCTCAGCAGCGAGCCGCAGGTCTACGACCGCCTTTTCTCAGTCCGTCCCGATGCGACCATCGCCGAGGTCCACAGAACAGATCTGATCGTCATCCCCGCCGTGAACGGCGACAGGGCTGAAGTCATCGAGAGCAACAGGGGGTTTCTGCCCTGGATTGTGCGGCAGTACAAGGGCGGCGCGGAAGTGGCCAGTCTTTGCGTGGGCGCATTTCTGCTTGCCGCCACGGGATTGCTGAAGGGCAGGAAGTGCGCGACCCACTGGCTGGCCGCGAACGACTTCAGAAAATTGTTTCCGGACGTGAGCCTTGTTTCCGACAAAATCATCACGGACGAGGGCGGGATCTATTCGAGCGGAGGGGCCCTTTCCTTCTGGAACCTGCTCCTCTACCTCGTAGAAAAATACACGGACCGCGCCGTGGCCATATTCGCCTCAAAGTTCTACGAGATCGAGATGGATCGGGACAGCCAGTCCTCCTTCCTGATCTTCAACGGCCAAAGAGACCATCAGGATGCCGCGGTGAAAAAGGTGCAGGAGTTCATCGAAAGCAACTACCACAACAAGAAGCGGGTCAGGATCGAAGCGGCCAAGAGGAGCCTGGAGACGAGCAGGAAAAACATCAACGAAGTCATGTATGAGGCAGGCTACTCCGACACCAAGGCGTTCAGGACGATTTTCAGCAGAATCGCGGGCATGTCCCCCATGGACTACCGGCACAGGTACAACAAGGAGGCTGCCCTGGCTTGAGCGCGAGCGGGACGGCCGACAAAGCCTGCCGCGCTGGCCGATCCCCAGGCACTTTCGTACCTTTAGGGAATGCCAGATATCCAGACGGAAAAAACCATCTACGGTGCGGAGAAGCTCACCGGCTATCTCGCGGTCCCCGAAGGGAGAGGACCCTACCCTGCCCTCGTCGTGATCCACGAGTGGTGGGGGCTGAATGACCAGATCCGGGCGGTAACCGCTGACCTTGCCAAGGCGGGGTATGCGGCTCTTGCGGTCGATCTCTTCCGGGGGACGGTGGCAGCGAGCCCCGATGAAGCGAGGAAGCTCGCCATGGGCCTCGATTGGTCACGGGCCATCTCCGATCTTCATGAGGCCTTTCAATTCCTGTCAAGCAGACCCTACGTGAAGAAGGGAAAAGTGGGGAGCGTCGGCTGGTGCCTGGGGGGCGGGTACTCGCTTGGCCTGGCGCTTTCCGAGCCGGGTCTTGCTGCCTGCGTGGTGTACTACGGCAGGCTCGAAAACGACATCGCGAAGCTTGCAAAGATCAAGAGCCCTGTGCTCGGCTTCTTCGGCCAGGATGACGCAAGCATTCCCGTGGCCGCGGTGAACGCGTTCGAGGCTGCCATGAAGCAGGCCGGCCGCCAGATCGACGTGCACATCTACCCGGGAGCCGGACATGCGTTCGCCAATCCCACGCGCACGGATGCGTACAGGCCCGAGGCAACGAAGGACTCGTGGGGCAGGATGATGAAGTTCCTCGCATCGACCCTGGCCTGAACGCCGCCGCGTCACCTTTGACCCTTGTCCCAGAGCGGGACCCTCGGTAGGCTGTCCGTGCACAGGTGCCCGCGCGGGCACGGGAGGCAACGAGCATGGACAGATGGCCTTTGAAGCTTGCGGCACTTGCATTGACCCTGACGGTCCTGGCGGGCTGCAGCGGCGCAAAGGGAGCGGCTGCGCCGGAAAAGCCGGGCTTCATGCAGGCGCGTGCGGCTTCGGACGACGAACGGGAAACGAACAAGGAGGCCCCCGCGCCTGCAGCCGGCAAGACGGCAGCAACGGAGGCCCTGCAGCCGGGTCTTCCCGCGGCGCGCATGGTGATCAAAACTGCGTCGCTCTCCGTGCGGGTGAAGGACGTTGACGCGGCTTTCGCGCGCGCCATGCAGCTCACGGAGGCCAGCGGCGGATACGTCCAGTCCAGCACGCAGTCCGTGGAAGGCGGCCAGCGGGCGGACCTGACGCTGCGCGTCCCTCCCGATGGATTTCTGCCGCTCATCAGCTCCCTGGAGGCGCTGGGCACGCAGGAGAGCAAGAGCCTCGGCGGCCAGGACGTGACGGAAGAGTACTACGACCTCGACGCGGAGCTGCAGAACAAGGTCCAGGTCCGCGGAAGGCTCTTTCAGCTCCTGGACAGAGCCTCCAAGGTAACGGACGCGATCCAGGTGGAGGAACAATTGGAGCGCGTGGGCGCGGACGTCAACAGGATCAAGGGACGGATGAAATACCTGCAGACAATGGTCGGGCTGGCAACCGTCAATCTCAGCATCTACTCGGAAGCGCGTCCCGCGGCGGAGGAGTTCATCAACTGGAGCATGATCGGCCACGGCTTTGTCACAGCCGCCCGGGTGCTCGTGCGCGCCCTCTTCTTCATTCTCCAGGCTCTGGTGGTGCTGATACCGCTTGGCGTTCTGGGCGGAGGGATTGCCTGGGGAGTGGCAGCGGTGCTGCGCGCGCGGCGGAAGAGCTAGCGCAGATGCCGCAGTGACAGCTCGGTACGGCCGATGAGGATGGTGTCATCAGGGTGCAGGCGCAGGTACTTTCCGAGGGGCACACGCTTGGAGTTCACGAAGGTGGCGTTCGTGCTGTCCAGGTCCTCGATGAAGTATTCGTTCTTCAGCTTCTGGATTACCGCGTGATGCCGGGAGGCCAGGGGGTCATCAAGCACGATGGTATTGTCCTCATCCCTCCCCACTGTGATCCGGCTGGTGATGGGGATGCTCCTGCCCTGAAAGACGAGAACCATGGGGCCGGGCTTGTGCACCTTGGAAAGACGCTTGCCTACCACGCTTTCCGAGAAGATCGTCTCGTTGGGATTATCGTCATTTTTCGACACCCGGCGCCTCTCCTTGTGGAGCACCCGACAAACTCACCCGCTCGCGGACTTCACGAGAGAGTGTAGCCTGCAAGCGGGTTGTTATCAAGGCAACGGATCGGCGGCAAGCGCTCGGGCTACCTGGTCACCACGCTGGTGTGGGAGGCCAGCCAGCGGCCCAACCGGGCCATGGCCGGGGGGTAGTAGATGCCCGCGGTAATGAGGCTGAGAAGGCCCTGGCCCCACATGCGCAGGAAACCGCGCCCCAGCGGGCCGTCGAATTCCAGAGTGGCGTGGGCCGAGGTCTCAAGGACGGACTTGGAGGGACGATAGAAGCCTGGCCCACCAGCTTATATTATTAAACAAATTTCATATATGACCTATTGACTAATACAGAACATGTTATGTATTGACGAGTCATGCATGGAGGACTTCGTGTCACTTAGGAGCGCAATTCTCGGTCTGCTGAACAAGGAGCCGATGAGTGGATACGCCATCAAGACTCTGTTCGACGAGGCGATCAACTTCATCTGGCAGGCGGAGCTGAGTCAGATCTACCGTGAGCTGGACGCAATGGAAAAGGAAGGGCTCGTCACATCATCCATCGAGCAGCAGCATGATCGGCCGAACAAAAGGGTCTATTCGATCACAGAATCCGGAAGGGCCAGATTCATGGAATGGCTGACCGCAGTGCCCGAGCAGTTCCTCGTGCCCAAGCGCGACGAGTTCATGCTTCGATTCTTCTTCGGCTCCCTTGCAGGCGATGATGTCATGAAACGATCGCTCGAACAGATGCTCCTGCATGTCCGAAAGGCCAGAGAAGCGCTTCTTGAGCCGATGCGCATTGCCGCCCGTCACCCCGGAGATGCGCTCATGGCCAGGGCGGATCGCGCGTGCCGGGAAGATCGCTATTGCGGCTTCATCAAGAAGAGAGCGCTCATGACATACGAGACCATGATCCGCTGGGCCGAAGAATGCCTTGCGGAATTGAAGTAAGGAGAACCCTGGACATGGAGACGACGATTTTCTATTACACGGCGACCGGCAACTCGCTCACGATTGCCCGGTCTCTTGCATGGGAGCTGGGAAACACGGCGCTCGTGCCAATAGCAAGGTACAGGCGGACCCGCGCCGCGCCCGCGACCCCGCGGGTGGGGATAGTGTTTCCCATCCATGCATGGGGACCGCCGCGCACGGTGGAGGAGTTCATCGAGAACCTCGACCTGCAAGGGGTCCGCTACACCTTTGCCATTGCTTCATGCGGCGGCACCGCGGCAGGAACGCTCCCCCGGCTTCAAAAGACCCTCCGTCAAAAGGGAGGTGACCTTCATGCGGCATTCGTCGTCCGGTCCCCCGGCTACATGGATCTCGGCGGCAAGCAGCCCCCCATCATCAATCTGGTTCGGCGATTGTCCGGGCGGCTGTTCCCGACGGACAGCGAACGTCTGCCTGAGATCATCGAGACGGTGCGGAGCGAGAAGCGTTGTCGGATCGAACGAAACGCGCTTCCCGGCGCTCTCCTCGGCAGCTTCTTCCACGGCATGGCAGCGCCCCAGCTCGCGAAGCTCGACGCCGCCTACCGCCTCGCCGAGACCTGTGCCGGTTGCGGGACCTGCAGCCGCGTCTGCCCGCGCGGCAACGTTGTGCTCGAGAACGGGAAGCCCGCATGGCACCATGACTGCGACAACTGCGGCGCATGCGCCACCTGGTGCCCCCAGCATGCAATTGGCTTCGAGGGCGTCCCGACCGCCCCGCGCCGCCACAATCCCGAGGTGATAGCCGCGGACCTCATGTGGGGAAAGACCTCCTGAGGCCGGCACCGCAAATGGGCGTCAACCACCCCGCGCAACCAGGAAGACATGCGATTGAAAAGGCTGGAGGTCAACGGTGAAGCGTTCGGGATTCTCCACGTTGACGCGCTCTCCGGTGAGCAGGTCCTGGAAGGAGCGGCGCCCAGCAAGATCCAGATGCACGTCGAGCTTCGCGGCTGAGAAGTTAATGACCGTCAATATCGTCTGGTCCCCCTCCCACGCGCGGAGATATGCGGCAACCCGATCGTCGGAGCAATTGACAGGAGTAAATGATCCCGTACGCAGCGCAGGAGAGCCGGCCCGGATGTGAGACAGGGCCGTGTACGCCGCTCTGTACGCCGCCGCATCCGGGTTTCCATTCCAGTCCATGGCAGGCACCCAGAATCCGATCTGAGGTATCTTGTTCCCGACCTCCTGCCCGCTATAGATCATCGGGATCCCCTCAATCGTGAAAAGGAAAGTCGCAAAAGCAATCGACCCTTTCAGCCCGAGCCTGGAGGCAACGGTGTAGCTCAAATCATGACCCTCGAGATATCTCAGGCGAAGACTTCCCGGGGGATAGAGGTCACTCTCCTCCGCCAGCCGCCGAACGGCCCGTCCCGCGGAATGAGGGTCGGCAAGCAGGGCCGCAATGGTGTCGATAAACTGGAAATCGTACGTGACGTCGAAAGCTTTCTCCATGTCGAAGGGCTGAGCATCCTCTGCGATCAGAATTGCATCCGGCTTGAGGCGCTGGATCGCCGCCCTTGCATTCTGGAACATTTCACGCGGCGAGGCGGCAACATAGTCGCAGCGATACCCGTCCACGTCGAACTGCTCGATGCAGTATTGCGCAAATTGGACGAAATACTCCTGAACGTCGGCGCGATTCGTGTCCAGCCCGTAGAGCTCCGCCATCCAACTGACGTAGAGAGTGTTCGACGGGTTCAGGATGAACCATTCGGGATGCTCGCGAACCAGCCTCGATTTCTTTGGCACTCCAATCGTGCCCGCCAGATCCAGGATGACCTTCATCCTGCGCTGATGGGCCTCGGCCACCAGGTCCTTGAGCTCCTGCTCGCTTCCATATTTGCGAAATACCGCATAGTGGTCGGTGATCGCATACCAGCCCTGGTCCTCCCAGACCGGGAGGAGATAGAGCACCGTCACCCCGAGATCCTGAAGGGCAGGCAGCTTTGAAAGAATCCCCAGAAACGCGCGGCCATTGCCAAATTGCGAGAATACCCATGGCGCCAATTCGTAAACGACGGCATCCTTCAGCCAGTCCGGGGAGGCCACCTTCTGGAAGGGCGAGGCCACAAGCGAGACGGAGTCGAAGTACACCGTTCCGACGACGCTGGCAAAGGCAAGGTTGACTTTCACGTATGAGGTGCCCTCAGGCGTCCTGAAGCTGAGCTCCCGCCTTGTCCAATCATGCGTCATGAATACGCTGCTCGATTCGTAGTAGTGCCCGTTGGCAGGCAGGCTTTGCCTGTTCACGTCAAGGAAATCGACATAGGCGCAAGCCTGGGGGTGATCCATGGTGTAGGAAACCTGGGGCCGGGCATCCTTTGTCCTTATCCAGAAGCTGAGCCTGTACGTTGTGTGGGCCCTGGCGGGGATGCTCTGAATCCATACGGCAAGGTTGCGTTGATCCGCGTTCGTATACTCTATCGCCACGCAATTCGATCCTGAATGCGCAAAGCCAGGGTCGACCACGGTGCGGAAAACGGCTCCGTCGAGCTTCTGCCAGTTTTCCCAGCCCAGTGGGCGTCCGCCCTGCTGCGTGGCTTCGAAATCGGGATTGACGATCAGGTTGACCTCTCCCGCGCCTCTCTCGAGACCGGCACACCCGACGAGCACAAAGCAGAGAGCGCCGATTGAGATGCAGAGAGGGACGCGCAAGAAACCCTGCCCGCAATAACGCATACTTTTTGCCCCCTGCACAAAGAGGATGGCAATTATATCATGTGGCTGGCGCGATCTCGATGGATCCAGCGGGGGTGCCTATTCTTCCAAGCCGGGATTGAAGTGGGGCTCGATGTATTGGTTGCGCCGGCTGCCATGACCGATCCATTCAAGCTGTTGAATGGCGTGCCGAGGACAGGTGTTTATGCACCGCATGCACTGCTCACACGCCGCGGACCATTCGGGTTTTTCCTTCTCACGCGCATTCCCACAAGGACCAGGGCCTTGAGAGCTCAGCCGTCAAGTACCTCCCTGACTTTTTCAGCCAGCACCCTGAGAGAGAACGGCTTGGCGATGAATCTCACACCTTCCTCGAGCACACCCCGGTGCGCAATGATGTCCGCCGTGTAGCCTGACATGTACAGACACTTCAGCCCCGGGCGCAATGCACCCAACCGCTCGGCAAGCTGCCTCCCGTTCATCTGCGGCATCACGACGTCTGTGATCAAGAGCTGGATCGGCCCCGCCTGTTCCTCACTGCGGCGCATCGCCTCCTCCGGCGATTTCGCAGCGAGCACCGTATACCCCAGATCTTCCAGACACTCCCGGGCCAGCTCCAGAATTGTCGCCTCATCTTCCACCACGAGCACCGTCTCCGTCCCCCCCCGAGGAGCCGCTGCCTCGACTTCCACTCCCTTGTCCGCGCCTGCTCCTTCGGCCCGGGGCAGGTATACCTTGAAGGTGGTCCCTTCTCCCGGCTCGCTGTACACATTTATGAACCCGTTGTTCTGCTTGACGATGCCGTAGATCGTGGCAAGCCCCAGCCCCGTGCCTTTCCCCGGCGCTTTGGTTGTGAAGAAAGGTTCGAAAATATGCGAAAGTGTCTCCCTGTCCATGCCGCCGCCATCGTCACTCACGGCGAGCAGCAGGTACTCTCCGGGGAGAAAGCCCGGATTAGTGGCGCAGTACTCCTTGTCAAAGGTGACTTTCTCCGTTCCGACGGTCAGCTTACCCACGCCGCCGATGGCATCGCGAGCGTTCACCGATAGATTGGCCAGTATCTGGTCAAGCTGCGCGGGATCTATCTTCACCTTCCACAGCTCGTGCCCCGGCATCCACGCAAAATCGATGTCCTCTCCGATCAGCCGCTGGATCATTTTCTGCGCGCTCGCCACCGCTTCGTTCAGATCCAGAATCTTCGGGCTTACCGTCTGCTTGCGCGCAAAGGCAAGAAGCTGCCCGGTGATCTCGGCGGACCGCTGGGCCGCCCGCCGAATCTCCATCAGGTACTTGTGCAGCGGCTGCCCGGGATCCACCTTTGCCAGAGACATCTCCGCGTACGTGATGATCACCTGCAGCATGTTGTTGAAGTCGTGCGCCACACCGCCCGCAAGCTGCCCCACGGTCTCCATCTTCTGCGCCTGGCGCAGCCGATCCTCCAGCAGGCGCTGTGCGCTGGTGTCGCGCGCGACTCCCACGTAGCTCACGATCCGGCCGCCGGCGTCGCACACCGGCGAAATCGTCGTCTCCTCGGTGAAGAGCCTCCCGTCCTTGCGCTTGTGGACCACAGTTCCCTGCCAGGTCTTGCCCGAGGAGGTGGTCTGCCACAGCTCCTGGTAGAACGCCTGGTCCTGCTCGCCGCTTCTAAGGAAACTTGGATCGCGGCCGAGCACCTCCTTGCGGCTGTAGCCGGTCACCGTTTCGAAGGCCGGGTTCACGTACTGGATAATCCACTCGGGGTCGGTGACAAATACCATTTCCCCTACCTGCTCGATGGCTGTAATCAGCCGTTCGCGCTCGGCCTCACCCTGCTTGCGCTTGGTAATATCGGTGATGATTGTCTGGACTGCCGGTTTTCCTTTGTAGGGTAAAGGCGCTGATATGACTTCCACGTTGATGGGGGTCCCATCCAACTTCAGAAAAACATCCTCGGCAGGATAAAGACCTGTTTCCCCTGCCATCATTCGTCTCATCCGAGACTGAGCCGCCTCCAATCCGTCCGGGTGAATGAACTCCGTGACGGGCTTGCCGGCGAACAGCCCTTCGGAATCTGAGCCGAGCAGGCGTGCTCCTGCCGGATTGATGAAAGCAATTTTCCCTTCCGAGTAGACGGCGATCCCCACCGGGGCGTGTTCAAGCAGTCCTCTATACCGCTGTTCGCTTTCGCGCAGGTTCTCCTCCGCCGAGACGACTTCTTCCAGGTCCGTGAGCGCAAGGCAAAAAACCGGCGCCGCCTCAACATTTTGCAGCAGCGTTGCCGACATATACACCGGCACCAGGAGTCCGTCGCTGGTTTTCAGGCGGATCTTCCGGCGGGGAGACTCCGTGCCTGCTTGTGCGAGGATGGCGGTGAAGGCCTCGTGGTCTTCGGGCGACAAATGGTCCCGCATGGCGGTGCCCAGAATTTGAACGAGCGGCCGCCGCAATGTTTTCGCCAGAGCGGCGTTGCAGCTCAGGATGTCACCGTCAGCCGACACGGTGGCCGTGCCTTCGCTTATCGTCTCAATGAACTGCCGATAAATGCGATCGCCCTGGCCCAGGAGATGAACTGTTTCTCCCTGGTCGCCGGCAAGGACCAGCGCATCCACCTCACCGCCCCTGATGGCGCGCAAGGTTTCTTCTGCCTCGGCCAGCCGGGTTCGGAGGTCTTCCAGCTCCGCCGCAAGCACAGGGTCCGGGGATCCGCTTGTCATGGTGCAATCCCTCCCGTCAGTTCTTTGGACGCAGGTCCAGCCCCACCAGAACGCGCTCGGTGTTGGAAAGATCGCCGATGATCCGGCGCACCGGCGGCGGCAGCCTCCGCACAAGAGTGGGGATGGCCAGAATCTGGTCATCCTTGGCCAGGCGCGGATTCTTCAGCAGGTCAATCACTTCGATGCTGTAGTGACCCTTCAGGCGTTCTTCGCAGAGACGCTTCAGGTTGTCGAATGCAATCGACGATCTGGGCGTCTGACCCGCCACATAGAGCCGCAGCGTCCACTGCTCATCCGGTTTCGCCTTTGATGCTTTTGAAGCGTTCCCCCTTGGCTCGGTTTTCATCATGAACCTCCGGACTTGCTCTTCATCGTTTTTCTTGCTTTCACAGCATCGGCCTGCCGCTGCTTGGCCATCTGAACGCGGTCATCCGTAAGCACTGTGGCGCGTTCTTCATCCTGCGCGACGGCTCTCAGTGCTTTTATCTGCTCGATTTCAAACTCCGCCCGCAGCGCGGCAATCTGCGCCTCCATGGCCACCCGTTTGTGCTCCAGCTCGCGCTTCTTGCCCCCCGCCTCCTGCTCCCGCACAACTGCCTGGGCCTGTTCGTGCGCCTGCTGGACCAGGAGCGCGCTGCCGGTGAGGAGGAACCCCGATGGCCCGAGATATACATCCCGCAGCTCCACCCCGTGATTGGTGAGCCGGAATTCACGGATCTGGTTCGAGTGGGCCATGCCGCGCGACTTGAGCAGGTGCAGGACGCGGTTTCGCTCCGCGCCGCTTTCGATTTCCCGCAGCAGCAGCCACGTATCCATCAGAGATGACAACCGGGTGTCGTTGGCTTCCACGAAGGTGTCACCCGTGGTGAGGCTTGTGAAGAGCGAGGTGATCTGCCGCATTTTGAAAAGGTCTATCAGCCGCATCAGCATCGCCTTGATCTCGACTTCACTACCGATCGTGGTGAAGTTGCTGATCGAGTCCATGATGACGCTCCGGGGGTTGAACTCCTTCACCAGTTTATGCATGGCCAACAAGTGCATCTCCAGGCCGAATATCGTCGGAGGAACCGCCTGCAGGCGCAGCATTCCGCTCTGCACCGCCGGCGCGAGGTCGAGCCCGATGGAGCGCATGTTGCGGACGATCTGGCTGGGCGATTCCTCATAGGCGAGCCACAGGCACCGCTCGCCGCCTGCGGCTGTTGCCTGGGCGAAATGCGCCGCCAGACTCGTCTTGCCCGTGCCCGCCGAGCCGGATACCAGCACGCTGCCGCCCCGATAATAGCCCCGGCCGGTCAGCATCGCATCCAGGCGCGGAATGCCGGAGGAAACGCGCTCGGTGCCTGCCTGGTATGTCAGCCCCATTGACGTGATGGGCAGGATGGAGATGCCGGTTTCGTCGATCAGGAACGGGAATTCATTCGTGCCGTGGCTGGAGCCGCGATACTTGACGACCCGCACCCGCCGAGTGAACATCTGCGCTGTCACCCGGTGATCCAGCAGGATCACGCAATCAGCCACGTATTCGTCCAGCCCGGTACGGGTCAAGGTGCCCTGGCCCTGCTCAGCAGTGATGACGGAGGTTACGCCCTTGGTCTTCAGCCAGCGGAACAGGCGGCGCAGCTCGTCGCGCAGGATGACCGTGTTGGTCAGCGCGGAGAAGAGCACGTCCACGCTGTCCAGCACAACGCGCTGGGCGCCGATGCTGTCAATTGCATGCTCCAGTCGGATGAACAATCCTTCAAGGTTATATTCACCCGTCTCCTGGGTTTCGGTGCGCTCGATATTGACAAAGTCGATGGCCAGTTTCTTCTGCGCGACCAGCGCTTTGAGATCATGACCGAGTGAGGCGAAATTCTGCGACAGTTCTTCGCTCTGTTCTTCGAAGGCAACAAAGACCCCCGGCTCTTTGAACTCCTTCACGCCGCGCAAGAGGAATTCCATGGCCAGGAGTGTCTTTCCGCTTCCGGCGCCGCCGCACAACAACGTGGACCGCCCTTTGGGCAAGCCGCCGTCGGTGAGCTCATCCAGGCCCTGAATGCCCGTGGGAACCTTACGCAAGACAGGAGTCCGAGAGGTTTTGCGTGATAGCGTTCTTGTCTTATTCAGGCTGTTCGCTTTCATTAGCCTTTCTCCTTCGAGACCGCAAGCGGCGATGACCTTGATCGAGGGGGTGGCGGGGCTCTGGTCAACGGTGAGCCACCAAATGTTGGTGTCCCCCTCCAGAGGCAATCGCACGAAATGCTTCTTCTTCAACAATTTATCACTGAATGACATGCAAACATAGGAAAATATTCATACGGGGATAGGTGGAAAGAATATGGTGCTGGGACTGCCCTGATTGATTCGCCCCGACTTCCTCGGTATACTGCAATAATGAGCACAACACGTATTCTGGGTGTGATTTTGTTGATTGGAGGCGTGGTTCTGATTATCATCGGGATCACTGCATCACACTCCCTGGCCGACAATCTGAGCAGGTTTTTCAGCGGGCGTCTCACGGAGCACACAATGTGGTACATCTTCGGCGGCATCGCATCAGCGGTAGTTGGATTGGCTCTCACGCTGCGGAGCAGGTAGAAGAAAAACTCTCGATCGGCACCTCAGCAACCCCCATGGCACATACGCCGCACACCGATCAACCTCACTCTGCTATCCTGCAGGGCATTGCCCAGAGGGCGATGCGGGAAAAAGGCTTGCTCCCCGACTTTTCGGCCGCGGCACTTGCCGAGCTTGACAAGATTCGGTCACTCGAAGGCCTGAAGAGTGAATCGGCGGGAGATCCGGCCGCGATTCGTGACTTGACGGACCTCGCGTGGGCGTCCATTGATAATGATGACTCCCGCGACCTGGATCAGCTCACAGTCGCGGAGGCCCTGCCCGGGGACAAAGTCAAGATTTACGTGGCCGTGGCTGACGTGGACGCGCTGGTCAGGAACGGTTCGGCCATTGACGAGCACGCGCGCCACAACACGACTTCGGTGTATACGGCGGCCAGGATCTTCCCGATGCTGCCTGAAAAACTTTCTACAGACCTCACATCCCTGAGCTTCGATGCGGAGCGCCCGGCCGTTGTCGTGGAGATGGTGATCGGCCCTGATGGCTCCTTGCAGGGCTCGGATATCTATCGGGCCCGGGTCCGCAATCATGCGAAGCTCGCATATGACGGCGTGGCAGCCTGGTTGGATGGGAACGGCGCTGTCCCCGCGGGGATTGCGGCCGTCAAAGGACTGGCGGAGAATCTCCGCATGCAGGACCGGATTGCCCAGAAACTGAAGAGTCTGCGCCACGTGCACGGCGCGCTGAGCCTGGAGACCATCGAGGCGAAGCCGGTTTTTGACGGCGACCAGATTCTGAGACTCGAGGGAGAACAGAAAAACCGCGCCAAGGAGATCATCGAGGACTTTATGATCGCGGCCAACGGCGTGACCGCCCGCTATCTTGCGGCTCGGAAATCCCCTTCAATCCGGCGTGTCGTGCGCACGCCCAAACGCTGGGACCGTATTGTCGAGGTTGCCAGGGACCATGGAGCCAGGCTGCCGGACAAGCCGGATTCGGCGGCGCTCGATGCATTTCTCGTCAAGGAGAAAGCAGCCGATCCCCAGCGCTTCCCCGACCTCTCCCTTGTGGTGATCAAGCTCCTGGGAGCCGGCGAATACGTGGCGGAAAACCCCGGCGAGACGGCCCCGGGACACTTTGGTCTCGCGGTCAAGGACTATGCCCATTCCACCGCCCCGAATCGCCGCTACGCCGACCTGATCACGCAGCGCCTGTTGAAGGCCGCGATTGCCGGCCGGACTGCACCGTATGCCTATGCTGAATTGGCGATGCTGGCCGCACACTGCACCGAAGAAGAGGATGCCGCCAACAAGGTCGAACGGCAGGTCGGCAAGTCCGCGGCTGCGCTCCTTCTTGAGTCGAAAATCGGCGAACAGTTCGACGCCATCGTCACGGGTGCTTCCGAGAAGGGCACCTGGGCAAGGCTGCTCACCATCCCCGTTGACGGCAGGGTTGTGCGCGGGTTCGAAGGTGTCGACGTCGGCGACCGTATTCACGTACAACTGACCGCCGTGGACGTTGAGCGGGGATACATTGATTTCAACAAGGTCGGTTCATGAAGCCGCTGATGAAGCACATTCATCATGCCCAGCCCTCGGCGGCCAGGGCATCGTGCAGCTCATCCGGATGATGCCGACACCTGTACTCGATCCGGCTCGACTCGGCATGCGCTCTGTTGTAGGGCCATCCCGTCGACATTCGGTTTCTCTCATGCAGCTCGTGCAGGAGGATGTATCCCCGCTCCTGTTCGACGATGGCATCGTCGATCCAGACCTCTTCGCCGGGCACGAACTCGTACACCTTGTCGTGCCCCCCCTCGGTGAAGTCGATGTCGAAAGTGCTCCGCACAAGACGGCCGTTCACGATCCAGACGGTGACGGCGTTCTCGAGTCTTTTCCACAGCTTCTCGTGCATTGATTTTCCCGCGGGCAGAAAGGCTCCGCTCCCGGTAGCTTTCCGGACATCCCCGGCCCGTCTCCTTTCCTTCCGTTCCTGCCGGTCCGCTTCAACGATGGCCTCCCCGTAGGGCCGTCCCGCTTTCATCAGCCTGTGCTCGACGAGCAGGTGGTCGATAAAAAACTGCCTTTCATCGTGCTCGGCTTCCTGGTCCAGCCACAGCTCGTCCTCAGGAATATAGGGAAATCGAAAATGCTGGCCGAAGTTGGTGAACTCTTCGTCGATATGGCCGCGGACATAGCTGCCGTCCACGGTCCAGATCCTGAAATTGCCACGCTCTTCCACCATGGCAATATGGGGGGGTGTCGGCTTTTCCTTTATCGCCACCTGATCCTCCTAGGTGCTAAAAAAACCCTAGGCCCAGGAGGGCCGTAATCCATTAACGCTCGTTCTGACTGAGAATATGCCTATTGCCCGACGTGGTCTGTACGGAGGCACACATAATGAAGGGAACAGATGCCTATCGGTAGCGGACGAGCCGCAGCACATCGAGGAACTTGAAGCGCTTACCCGTCATGAGGATCCCCACCCGGAAGATCCTGGCGGAGAGCCAGATCACGGCGGCAGTCGTCGCGACGATCAGCCCGATGGAAACCAGGATCTCCCACGGCTCGGCAGCGCCCACCAGGATACGGAGGAACATAACGATGGGCGCGGTGAGGGGGAAAAGGGACAACGCGACGATCACGGGCGCCCGGGGTGTGGAGATGATGGAGGTGATCATGACCACGGGGATCACGAGAAAGATAATCACGGGCCACGCCAGTTGGCCGAGGTGCTGCTCGTCCTCGGAGGCCGCGCCCAGAGCGGCATAAAGCGAGCAGTAGAGAAAGAATGCGAGGATGAAGAACAGCACGAGGTAGGCGAGCGTGCTCATGGAAAGCCCGACGCCGATGGAGATGCCGATGCGCGGACCGATCAGCTTCAGCACCGCCGCGCTGACCGTGACCCAGATCCCGTACTGCAAGAGGCTCGCCAGCGCCTTGCCGAGGATTTTTCCGAACAGAAGCTCCATTGGGCGCACGGAGGACAGCATGATCTCCACCGTCTTGTTGGTTTTTTCCGTAAGCACGGACCTCCCGATGACCTGCCCATAGAGAACCACGGTCATATAGAGAAGCATGGCGAGCGTGAGCCCGGTCACGAGTATCGTGATGAAATCCGAGTTTTCCTTCCTTTCCCCTCCTTGCGTGAGCTGCCGCATCTCGAAGCCGGGCAACTGGGTGAGGGAGGCGACCTGCGAGGCGGCGATGCCCGCCTTCACGAGCCTCTGCGCGACAATGGCCTTCCCGATCACGCCCTGGAGCACGCCCATCACCCTGAAATCAGCAGAATTCTTCGACACGTATTCCAGCCGCGTGACCTCGGAGAAGTCGGGGGGCATCACCAGATACCCGTCATATGCCCCGGCCTTGACCTGGGAGTCGAGCGATTCGACGGAGCCCTGAACCGCGCTGACTTCGATTTTCGACTGCAGGAGGGCCGGAGAAATCTCCTGGACGAAGCGCCGATCGGCGCCGAGAAGCGCGATTTTCGTGGCCTTGGCGCCCATGCCCGCCACCGATGTCGAGAGGAGACCGGGCAGGATCGTCACCGCCGCGATAAGGAACGGCCCGAGAATGGTGAGGACAATGAATACCCGGTTGGCGACCGTGAGCCGGAACTCCATGCGGATGATCTTTGCGAGCTTGCTCATGCTATCCGCTCATCCTTTCCGAACCGGTCTTCCCGGCCCCGCCGACCAGCTCCACAAATATATTGTGCAGCGAAGGGGAGACCACCTCGAACCTGCGTATGGAGACCTGGCCGACAAGACACTTCAGGAGCGTCTGGGGACTTGCGCCCTCGAGGAGCTCCACCTCCACCCACCGGGGGAAGCGGGACACGTTGCGCACCATCCCCGCCAGGGACCCGAAATCGATCGCGCCGTCGAACTCCACGGCCACGGTATTGTGGCCATAGCGCGATTTGATGTCGGCAAGGGAGCCTGAGATTACCTCGCGGCCGTGATCGATGACGAGAATCCGCGAGCAGATCCTCTCCGCAACCTCCATGTTGTGCGTGGAGAACAGGATGGTGGTGCCCCGTCTTCCGAGCTCGAGGATCGCCTCCCGCAGCACGTCAGTGCTCACAGGGTCGAGCCCCGAGAACGGCTCGTCCAGGAAAAGAAACTCGGGGTCATGGAGAACGGAGGCAATGAACTGAACCTTCTGCGCCATGCCTTTGGAGAGAGCCTCGGGCGTCCGGGTCTTCCACTCCGCCAGGTCGAAGCGGGCAAGCCATTCATCGAGCCTCTTCTCCACCGCGGAGCGGTCCGCGTTCTTGAGGCTGGCAAGGTACAGAAGCATCTCATTGATCTTCACTTTACGGTAGAGTCCGCGCTCTTCGGGGAGATAGCCGATGCGATCCTTGTCCGATTCCCGGATGGGGCTTCCATCGAAGAGGATGGACCCGGAATCCGGGGCGAGGATATTCATGATCATCTTTATTATTGTGGACTTTCCCGCGCCGTTGGGGCCAAGGAGCCCGAAGATCTCCCCTTCCCTGGTCGCAAAGGAAATCGTGTCCACCGCCCTGACCTGGCCGAAGCTCTTGCTGACGGATTGCAATTCTATCACTGAGGCTCCTTCCGGTTCGGCGAGTGAGGCGGGTCAGGGCTTGGAACGGGTCACACCGCAATCACGTCGGGGAGCAGGCGGCGGAACTCCTTTCGGACAACGTCGTAGCACTCGCATACCCGCGCTTCCAGGCCTGGTCGATCCAGCACGGTGATGCGTCCCCGGCTGTAGTGAATCAAACCGGCGCTCTGCAGTTTCCCGGCAGCTTCGGTCACGCCCTCGCGCCGTACCCCCAGCATGTTGGCGATCAGCTCCTGGGTCATGCTCAGCTCGTTCGCGGGCAGCCGGTCGAGACTGAGCAGCAGCCAGCGGCAGAGCTGCTGGTCCACCGAATGGTGCCGATTGCAGACGGCG
>Ga0187870_1000669_pt1 | contig 36863 bp, 27 predicted proteins | sample June2016WEW_13_1_3_FD_132974 | JGI IMG/M metagenome (GOLD analysis project Ga0187870, IMG submission 132974) | Peatland microbial communities from SPRUCE experiment site at the Marcell Experimental Forest, Minnesota, USA - June2016WEW_13_150 | ecosystem: Environmental > Terrestrial > Soil >... | reverse complement strand
GCTGGGCGGAGCGCAGGGATTTGAAGTCAAGTGGTCCGGAGCCCTGCTCGTGGAGCACGAAGGCGCTTACGAGTTCTGGGCCGGCGCCCCCGCCCCGGGTGACGAGAAGCCGGACTGGGAGAAGGCGGAGCATCTCAAGTGGCGCCTGATCTTAAAGAGAGGACAGCGCACATGGGTCATTTTGAGTCATTACTGGCCGGGCGAAGAGGAGCATCGCTTCTCGTCACTGCCGCTGAAGCGGGGCGCCTATGAGCTGACGGTCGAATTGATCCAGCCTGCACCGGAATTTCAGAGCGACGAACAGGTATACCGGCAGCATACCGGGTTCCAGGTGAAGTATTCGGGGCCGGATACTCATGCACAGCGGGTCGAGATTCCCCATAACCGGCTGTTCGCCATATTGAAGGACCAAACCCTGGGCAGCGGCATCACCGCCCTGAGCCCCGGAGCCGCCTCATTCCTTGGCCGGTACTACACCAGTTCGCTGCGTGATATTCGCCGCACATACCAACGCGCCTTCAAGGCCCTGCTGTTTGCCCATCGCTTCGATCTCTCGGCCCGGCGCAGATCCCACGGCACTTCTGAACTTGGATACATGCTCGCCCAGAAGGCGAACTTTGCCGGCGCCGCATACTATCTCAAGACGGGCGTGTTTTCACTGCATCTCGCCGATTTTGATTTTAACTTCCTGCCCTTGTTGGACGACTACCTTTCTCCGGCGCAGGCGCAGGATGAGCGCATCCATCCTTCCCCGCAAAGGATCCAGGCCATGTTTGACTGGTGGGAGCGGCTCTTCGACTACACCATGGTGCGCAATGATGTTTACCACCGCTGCGATCGCCATCTGTGGCATCTCTTCGAAGAAGCCCAGGAGAAGCAGCCGGCGCATCCCGCATATCTGCTGCGGCACATGGGCGCCGACTCCTGGCACTGGGATCTCGACCTGAGCTACTACCAGGCTCAAAATGTGCTGGTTTACTCCGTCAACAGCATCGATCTGGAGGACGACCGGTGGACGGTGCGAGCCTGGCATGCCGACCAGTGGATACGCGCACTCCAGTGCTGCTTCGCGGCAAAGGAAATCACCATGGCGCGGCCTGACCTCTGGGCTTCGGACGATCCCGGCGCTCCGGTCTACAAAGAAAAAGTAACCGGCAATGACAACTTGTCCGCCTTTCTCTGCGATGGCTGTTTCGAAAACGGCGAACCGCGCCGCTATGAGGATGTCAAGCGGCTCAATGACGGTCTGCGGGAACGCGGCCGCAAGGCGCTGCTTGCCTATCTGTGCCACAAGAACCGGGTTCTGCTGCACTGGAAGAAGGGCCAACAGTTCGCCAAGGTTCCCCGTGATCTCAGCGATCTCCTGCTGCTGGATGTAGAAGCCGGCATCTGCGAAAAGGCGAGCCGGATCGAGGAGGCCATCACCGCCGTGCAAAGCTTTGTGCGCCGGGCCCGCCTGCATTTGGAGCCGGGCTGGAACATCAACTGCGAATTCGCCCGCATGTGGGACCGCGAGTTTGCTACGTTCCATACCTGGCAAGCCTGCAAGCGCCGTCATCTGTACAAGGAGAATTGGATTGAATGGAACGATCTGGAGCGGGCGCGAGGCGTGGAAGCGTTCCGCTGGCTCGAGTCCAGGCTGCACAGTTCGGAGCTGACAATTGCGGCGCCGGGTGGACTAGAGTGGTGGCCGGACGAACGTCCGCCGGCCCACGAGAGCCTCGATCTGCTGCAAAAAAGTGAGCCCTCGGAGATTCAGGTCCTTCCAACTCTGCGCGAAGGCCTGAATCTGCTGGGCACGCCGGAGCGCGCCGCGCGGCCTGCCTGGCTTGCGGCCGCCGCGGCCAATGTGCCGGTCAATGTCACACTCAATCCAGCGGCCGGCGCCGGCGCCGCACAACTGCCGTTCTGGATGGAAGCGGCAATTAGCCTGGGCACGCGCTTCTATCGCGTCGCTGCCGCCGGCGTGCCCCCGGCAGCGATGGGCTTCGAGCCGCATGAGCGCCACAACTGTAAGGACTGTGTCAGTTGTTGCGAGGATTGCGGAGGCAATCGTCCCGCCCTGGTGGATGAGTATTATTTCTGGCTAATCGACGGCGGCTTTTACGAACATCCGGTTACTCCGCCGACTCCAGGCTTTACTCCGCCTCCGGGTGGTTATCAGGACGGCTATCAGGAAGATTTCTACGATCCGGAGCAGCAGCAATCATCCCTCTGGCAGGACCCGAACCAGTTGCCGACTTTGCTCGAATGGCGGCCGTCGCCGATGGTCCGTCTCGCCTGGTGCCGCGTTCACAATGGCGAATTCCAGCAGCCACGAAGATCGCACCAGGGTGTGCCAGTTCAGCATGACACCGTCAATGATCTGGTTTTTTTGGGCAGAACGGCTGATTCATTGACTTTTTCCGTGAGCAATGCTCTTCCACGACCAGGTTATGCAGATCCCTCTGCGCCGGGCTTTCGCTACGACCTTGCCACAGACTACGCCGTGGTACTCCCGCTGATAACAGCGCCGAAGTCCCCACCAAAATTTCTCAACACACTTCCGGCCTATCCGTACTTCATCTTTGACGCACCTGGGACGCACCTGTTTCCACTCTCGCCGTTCAGCCCATCCCTGGCGATTGCCCGGGCGCTGCGTTCGCATTGCCGCTTCGAAGCCGCGCTCAATTGGTACCGGCTCGCCTTCGATCCGCTGCAAAATGATTGCGCCTGGGTACACTGCGCCGGGGATGATCAGTCGGTGCCGCCGCAGAATCTGCCCGGCAGCAATACTCCGGGGAATGCCAACGACGGCTCCGCAAATATTTCACCTATCGATCAAACACTTGCAGGTGTGTCCGCGCCATGCGCCTGCTGTGACAGCACAAATATCTCCTGCGAGCAGGCAAGAAACCGCTCCATCATCCTGCACTACCTGGAAACGCTGTTGGAGTGGGGAGATGCCGTGATCCGCCGCGGCAATTCGCCGGAAGCATTTCAGCAAGCCCGGGTCATTTTTGATGCCGCCGGGCTGATCCTGGGGAGGACTCCGTACAATGTCCGGCTGCATAAACCCGCTGCCCTGCAAACGGTATCCACCTTCAAGCCGGACTTCGCTCCACTAAATCCACGGCTGCTCGATCTCTACGAAACTGTCAGAGACCGCCTGGGCTTGATTCACTCCTGTCTCAACTGGCGACGGCTGCATAACGGGCGCCCGAATTGCGAAATGCCATACTTCGGCAACAGCCCGGTGCGTGAAGGCTGGCGCACCACCATCGAGCCCTGCGCCGAGGAAACGGAGTGGTGCTATCTGCACAGCCCTTACCGGTTCATGTTCCTGATCCAAAAGGCGCAGGAGTATGCCTCCAGGGTGCAGGAGCTTGGCGGTGCGCTCCTGGCCGCCTTTGAGAAGGGCGACGCCGAGTACCTGGCGTCGCTGCGCGCCGGTCATGAGCGCGAGCTGCTCACTCTCGGACTGGAAGCCAGAAAGGACCAGTGGCGGGATGCCGATTGGCAGATCGAAGTCTTGCAAAAGACCAAGGCTGTTAGCCAGGCAAACCTCATTTACTACAACGGGCTGATCAATGCCGGCCCGGGCGGCCTGATCAATGGTGAGATTCAGTATGAGAATCTCATATCGGCATCGCTCTCGCTGCGAAGCGCAGCTAACACGACCGAAGCTATCGGCGAAGCGATGCGTATGATTCCTGACATTGTGCTCGGCGCTGCCGGATTCGGGGGATCGCCGGTCGCCATTTCCTGGATTCCCCTGGGAACCAAGATCGGCGAAGCGCTGGAAGCTGTAGCTCGCATCATAAATAACTGCGCCGAGATCGACAGCGTGAATGCACAGCTCGACGAGACCGAAGCCGGATGGCAGCGCCGCCTCGACGAATGGACGCACCAGACGCAGGTCCTCGCCATTGAAATCCAGCAGATCGAACGGCAGATCCTGGGCTCCCAGAGACGGCGCGCCCAGGCGCTGCAGGAACTGGACAGCCACCGCCGTCAGATGGAACAGTCGGCAGAAGTGCAGAACTTCCTCCGCGACAAGTTCACGGCTCATGACCTGTATCTTTTCCTGCAAAAGGAGACAACGGCGCTCTATCACAAGACGTACGATCTGGCGCTGTACGCCGCCCGGCAGGCGGAGCACGCTTTCAACCTGGAACGCGGTTATACCGCCCGCCGCTTTCTTCCTGAATGTTCCTGGGAAAGTCTGCACGAGGGCCTCTTGGCAGGCGAGCGGCTGTCCGCTGCGCTGCGCCACATGGAGAAGTCCTACCTTGATGAGAACGTGCGCGAGTACGAATTGACCAAGCACTTCTCTTTGTGCCTGCATTTCCCGATGGAGTTTTTGCGCCTGAGAACAACCGGCTGCTGCGAGATCGACATTCCGGAATGGATGTTCGATCTCGATTTTCCCGGTCACTACATGCGCCGGATCAAGAGCGTGACGCTCATGATTCCTTGTGTAACCGGTCCCTATACGGGAGTGCATTGCCGAATGACGCTTATCAGCAGCACGACTCGCATCGATCCGCGCCTCTGCCCCCCGCCGCATGATTGCTGCTGCCCGCCGGAGCCGTGTTTCTGCGAATGTTGCGGGGATGAACGGGCGGCTCGCGAGTACGAGCCTTGTCCTGATGATCCCCGGGTCGTGCGCTGCTATGCCGCCCGGCAGGCGATCGCCACTTCGAGCGGGCAAAACGATTCCGGGATGTTTGAACTCAACTTCCACGATGAAAGATATTTGCCCTTCGAGTATATGGGCGCTGTAAGCCGCTGGCGCATCGAGCTGCCGCCGGAGAACAACTACTTCGATATGAATACCCTGAGCGATTGCATCATTCGCCTGAACTACACTGCTCGCGAAGGCGGAGACCTGTTGCGCCGCGCCGCAAATCAAGCCGCGCACGGACATCTGCCTGGCGACGGCTGGTGTTTCTTTGATGTGCGCCATGAATTCCCCGATGCCTGGCAGCTCTTCCGGGACTCCTGCAAAGACGGGGGTCCGGCCGGAAGGCTCAGCCTCCGGTTCGACCGGAAGATGTTTCCCTTTGTCCCTGGCGCACGCGACGTACGGATCAGCAAGATGGCCATCTTGTTCGCCACGCCGGAGCAGGATGATTGCGGTTGCCCGAAAATAGAGGGCTGCCCTTGTCCTGAGCCAGGCAGGCCGGCTTGCCGCATCGTCGAATTTAACCGGGGACGCGAAGAAGGCGGCGACGATCGTGACCGCGAAGAACTGATCGTATCCTGCCTGGCAAGTGAAAAGTGGCCGGAGTTCTATTGCGGACTGTTCGAAGCGGGTGTTGGGCCCCTGGACAGAAATGGCAACTGCAGCGAAGTGGAATTCCGATTTCCGTGCGGCACTGGCAAAGTGGAGCGCATTTTCCTCTTGTGTCGCTACGAACTCAAATCGTGCGCCGAGAAGGGGCATGACAAGAGCCGTTAGCCGGTGAGATACGAAGAAGTCAGGAAATTTCCCTGACCCTTTACCTTTATTTCAATAATGGTACAAACTCCTCCTACAAAATAAAGTACCATCGATTACCATAATTATTATACTTGGGGATATTAAAATTGTACATGGTTATGGCATGATTATGACTGTTGATTTCCTCTTTAGGCTACTTATAATTGTAGTAACTAAATACTGGAATCAAGTGGTCCTGCTTCGCCGGTAGCTCAGGAAGGATGCCAGCACCACGAAAAATGTATGGCCGCCCAAATCCCTTCAACTCGCATTGAGCGCGGTTGACGCCCGGCGATAAAAACATTAGAATAGGGAATGCGAGTCGTTCGGGGTGTAGCTCAGCTTGGCAAGAGCACACAGTTACAATATACTATCCCGATTGTATGATTTAAAGATTACCAGAGAAGTAGATTTACGATCAATTGACAACCGGCAGTTGTTAGGATAATATAGCTTTTGCGGGGTGTAGCTCAGCTTGGCTTAGAGCGCACGGTTCGGGACCGTGAGGTCGAAGGTTCAAATCCTTTCACCCCGACCATTTTATTTTCGTGAAGGCATGGAGAGTAAGAGCACAGAGATCGATACGAACACATGTACAGAAGGGCTAGCACCCATAAGGTTCCCTAAGAACCCAGTAAAATCCGGTAGTTCAGGGATCGAAAATTTCAAGAGTCCAACGAGAGTCCAATAACTTTGAAAACATCTTGCAGGCTGTGGAGCCTGCTGTTTTTATATACAACAAGACTTCCAGATTATGGGGAAGTCTTTTTACTGAGCATTGATATGTGTTCAGGTTTGAAGAAAACATGCCAATTGGCTGCGATGCCGGCTAATGTCAACTACCGGAGACAGTTCTGACAGAAAAGGCTGCATATAGTAAAGATGAGGGTCTGATCACATCTGAAGGCGTAATCAGACTCGGCGATTACGTGCATATGTTCTCCTGTTAAAAATAACAGGTATCGCAAAAAACTAGCATTTCTAACAGGTGTTAAATTCTATCTTTGCTATTATAATTTTCATTGGCTGGTAAATAAGTGAAAGGGGTGGTTGATTAGAAACAGGTCGATCAGAAAAAAAGTACGTTTTATTACGGCAGGAGGAATGACAGCGAAGTCGGCAACCGTCATTTGCAAACAGCGTATCGCACTTTACAAAAAATAAAGGAGGTCGATAAAATGAAAAAGTTATTTTTATTAATTACAGCTTTGTTGCTGTCAGTGTTTTTGTTTTGCAGTCCCTCGTTTGCAAGTTCTCCTGCAATAAACGCCCCCAGCAATGGTATAGGTTTGCATATTGTTTCCACGGGTCATTCTGCTTTAGGTAACTATGTGGTCTTTGCGCCAGCTACAGGTGGTTCATATGCCACCGGTGCCTCTAATCCTAGCGACATAGCAATATATTATCCAAATGTATGGTCAAGTGTTGGTACTTGGGATCTCACCAATGTAGGTATTTTAGCTGGCCATACAGTTGCTGGTGTTGCAGTTACATGGCACACTTTTCCAACTTATGGTTTCAGCGGTTTTAATCTTGCATTGTTTGATGGAAGTGGAAATGGTTATTACTTGCCTTTTAGCGGCGTTGAGTATAACGATTTTGTAGGTGAGTCATGTCAGCAAAAATGGACTACCCAGTTTTGGGTATCTTCCTGGAATCAACCGGGTTATCCGCTATATGTTTACCCCACTCAGTTAACAATTTGGTATAATTAACGCGAAAATGGTTTTCTGGACAAGTTACGCATGTCACTACGCGTGTACCAGTCGGTCGATTTCGGCGACGTGACCCGAAAAAGACCGACTGGTATAAACATACCATAGGGCTACAAACCGTGTAATAAAAATTATATCGGTAGCAAAAGGGATCCATAAAGTCTATGTCGAATTTTATCCTTATCTGCACAATACTGGGAGGTGGAAGCAAGTTGGTCATAGGAAAAGTTTCCTCAACGGGAGCACCTGGCATTACATTAAATCAGCAGTCAAAGCCTGCTTCGGGTAGTAGCTTCAATCAATCAGTCACTCTCTCTGCGAACACACCAGTTGACCTGGGCACGTTTGCCGGTAAACCCTTAGAAATGCAAATTTTTAACGGCGGAGGTTACGAATGGTCCGGGGCGATTCGAATTCAGGAACCGGCGTCAGGGTCACAGGTAACCCCTGAACAGGCAGCAGCCGCCTATGCAGCCCAATCATATACTGAAGCGGAATATTCCCAGGGTCAAAATGTTACTTCCGTAGTCGAGTTATTGTATCTGATGAATAAAGGAACGCTTTCGACAGACCAGGTCAATTCTCTCATGAATCAGCAGTACAACATCACTCCAAGCGAAGTGACTGATGCGCTTACACGTCTGGGTATCAATCCAAACGAGCCTTTTACAGTAAACGGCCAGAAGTACAGTTACAATACTCAAAATAACAATTTTGAGAAAGTAGTAGATTGAGCGATTTTTAAGTACGTTGCACGCGTTCATCCTAGTTGAATAGGGATAGATCGATACCCCACTTTTCAGAGCAAGTGTAGCTGGGTCAAAGCTTCTATTTGCCTTGGTGCAAACAGTTACCCCTTTCGGGGTAACTTCTCTCAGTACTGTATCATCTTAGGGCAAGGCTAGTGAATTATCCTTGGGTTATCGATAACTGAAATGCTAAACCGCATATCCACCCACGGGTATTGCAAGGCAGTAGTGAGGGAAAGTTTAGCCAAGCTTATCCGTCAGTAGCCCGAGAGCTTTGCTCCGTATGAGAGCTTCAATCCGTGATCGCACGCCCAGCTTGGCAAACATATTGGTGATATGAAACTGAACTGTTCTCTCGCTCATATGTAGAGCAGCAGCGATTTCTTGATTGCGCATGCCCTTGGCAATCAGCTTGAGAATGTCAGCCTCCCTTGCCGTCAGAATATTGGCGCCGTTTCTCTTTTTCCTTCCCGGGTGGTGATTACCGTTGATCACGTTGTAGAAGCTGCGGCTCAATGAAGAGTCCAGGTAGATTCCACCGCCACCCACCACATGCAGGGCAGTGATCATTTCATCGAAAGAGGATGTTTTGAGAATAAATCCGCTGGCGCCTCTATCAAGGCAAGGTTTAATGTATTCTTCCAGTTCGTAGCCGGTAAAAATGATAATTTTCAAATCAGGTTTGATTTCCAATATCTGCTCAATCAGATTCATGCCTGATATATCGGGCAGGTTGAGGTCCAAGATAATAAGGCTCAATTCCAGTTGACGTACCTTTTTCAAACATTCCTTCCCGGTGAGCGCTGTGCCTGCTACTTCGATATCATGTACTTCGGCCAGCTTTTTGACGGTTCCCTCCAGCACCACCGGGTGATCATCTACAATCAGCACCGCCATTCTCATTCTCTCTGACCCCTTCCTCCAACCTATCTGCAGGGATGACCAACAAGATGTTCGTTCCCTTGCCCGGCCTGGAAGAGATCTTCATTCTTCCCCCCAACTGCTGCAAACGCTCCTCCATGCCGATCAGGCCGAACTTGTTTTCTTTCAGCAGGTCGGTTTTAGAGCCGGAAGTATCGAACCCCCGGCCATTATCACTGACTTTAACGATCAAGTTCTTGTTTAACCGGATCGTCACCCGCGCCAGATTGGCCCCGGAATGTTTGATCGCATTGTTAAGCATCTCTTGAATCAGTCGAAAAGTGGCTATTTCGATATCGCGATTTATGCGCAGGGAATTGTCGAAGCCTTTTACGTCCATCACGATCTCTATGTTCTCGGCAATCATCAGTTTTTTAACCAGCCACTCCACGGAGGGCAAGAAACCGAGATCGTCCAGGATCGGTGGCCGCAGTTCCGTGCATACGTTCCGCAATTCGTAGATCAGGTCCTGGATATTTTCCTCAATCCCCTGTATCTCCCCGGCAGTGCATGCTATTTCATTCACTTTTGGACATGTGCGTTCCCTGGCCAGCCTTAGAACATGAATAGCCGTCTGCAACGGCCCGTCATGGATCTCCCTGGCAATAGCCCGCCGTTCGTCTTCAATTTTACGCTGGGAAACGTAGTGCAGCAGCCGAAGATTCCGAGCATGTTCCTGCTCCTGCTCTATCTTTTGTTCCAATGAGCCCATAAGTTCGATATTTTCCACTGCTAACAAGACCTGTTTTCCAATGGTGGCTACCAGGGAAACCTCCTCGCTGGACAAATATGCCTTATGCAATTCAAAACCTAAAAAGAAACCGATCCTGTAAGTATCGTTGGACAGGGAGATCAGAAAAGCGGCCGGGAAGCCCCTTGGCAGGGAATGATCTGGGGGATCATGTCTCAGGTCTGAAAAGTATTGCCTCAGAAAAGCGACCTCTGACGGGTTGTCTCTGTATTTTCCCGCCGGTGATAATACTGTAATCTCCTTTCCTTTTTTGAGCAGGAACAGGGCACCGTCCAGGGACATGTTCTCGGCAATCGCTTCGGAAAGCATGAACCCCAATGAGTCCAGGCTTGATATACCGGTCAGGGAGTCGCTGAGTTGACCCAGCCTTCTTTTGTAAGAAACCAGGCCCGGGAAAAAAGCCTCCTCCAGCCGCTCCTGCAGCCTACTATAAGAGTTGAAAAACAGGAGCACCACGAAAGCTGAGATAAAAATCCCGTATAGTGATAGGTTTTTATGGCCAAGTTCAATCCAGAACAAACCGGCAATGATCGCCGCTTCAGGTAGAGAGATCATCAGGTTGATCGACAGTTTACGTAGCAGATAACCAGCGCTTGGCAAGTAGTTGCTTGATTGAACATAAACGATAGTGAGGGGGAGGAAAATAATGAATATAGAAGTTATTTCGCTACTGATCAAAGGAACTCCGGAGATAACTACAGGAATAGCGCTGAGTAACAGGAATGGCGCCAGACTGACAATAATTCCCGTCAGCACCAGCATGATCTGATTGCGTACGAACCCATAATTGTTTGACTTCAATGATCTGTTGATAATCATGATGCTAAACACGAATCCTAGTAGAGCATTGATAAACAATAAGCTACGAATAGTTTGCATCAGGCCCGGCCAGACCAGGAAACCCACTAATGTAAAGACAAGTACAGCTAGTGAAATAATCAGGCTTAATCCGGAAACTCTTTTTGCAGCCGGTGTTTTATTCTCAACAGGGAAAACCGTTGCCAATTGCACCAGTAAAAACGATAGGCAGCCGAAGCACATTAACTCCAAAAACGTTGCCGGCAGGATGCTCCGGGCGGAGACGGGCGAGATGACAATGGCTGCGGCTGTGGTCATGTTCAGCCAGAATATTTCCCTGGCGGGTGTCTGGCAATTGGACTTAATCAGGCACAGCAAACCGGAAATAAAAAATGCCACGGAGAGCAGTAAAACCGCCGCATCATCCGCCAAGGTAGTATCGAATGACCCACCATTCAGGCTGATAATTTTCGGTTGTCCTGATGGCAGGAGGATCTCAATACTGTGGAAGCCTTCAAGATTGCCCCACTTCAAGTTGAAAAAATCGTCCGGGGGCCGGTTGTCAACCGCCAGGATCAGGTCTCCCCGGCGCACGCCATATCTTATCGCCGTTCCTTGGGGATCAACTTTGCTGACAATCCAATCTGGACCCTTTTTCTGGGCAGTCAAGCCAGCATAAGGTTGTTTAAAAACGTAGTAGATATTGATGCCGGTCAGACAGAGGAATATAAGAATCATCAATATTGCAAAAAGGGATTTATGGCGCAACAATGCTCATCAGCCCTTTTTTCTTTTCGGTAGGCACATTTACCTGTTCAAGGGCATTTAAGGCCTCTGATGTGAAGGTCTCGCATAGAAAATTACAATAATGGATCGCCCCCGTATCAGTTAGCATCCGGCGCAGCCCGTCTCTGTCCCAATTCGGCTCTCCCTGCAGCACGTTCTGGACGTAGATGACCGGCAGGCTTTTCTTTCCCTGATTGAAGTCGCTCTTTCCGGTGGTATCAATAATGTCGTGCAGGTCGTTATGAATCTGGGCCATCATTCCGATGTTGTATCCATAACAGCTTATCAAAATCCGGTCTTCAATACTGGCACCACCTGTTATGGCTCCCGCTTCGCAGGCGCAACCGGTGAGGCTGGCCGATTTTTTGGCAATACTTTTTAAGTACTCTTCCTGGGCCATGTTTTCTTTATTCTGAAAGATGGTCTCCTGGATCTGCCCGTCGCAGGCCCGGCTGCCGGTGGCGCAGAACAGGCTTGCCAGGTCTTTGAACTGGCGCGGGTCATCAATTGTTGTAAGCGCCTGGTAGCTCAGCATTGAAAAACAGGTTCCCGCGTGCAGAGCGATGGCAGGGGCCATCCTCCGCCAGGGAACCTCGTCATTGTCGTTGTCGGCCAGGTCGTCCAGGATGTCGGCGGCCAGCGCCAGCAATTCCATCGCCAGCGATGCCGGAATCCCCCGGTTCACATCTTCGGTAAACAGAGAGTTGACCGCCAAAGTCAAGTAGAACCACTGGGCGTACTTGTTGTTTTTCTTCTGATTCTCCAACTGGCGATAGTCCCAGCATTCCTGTAAAATAGCCAGCGTTTCGTCTGAAAACCGGGCGCCGTTAAACAATAAGAAGGCCCTGTTGTTGATCAATTCCTGCCAGGCTTCGACCATGTCCAGTCTTGAATTAAGCCCAGTAGTCAAGCGGCCCTATGTTGCCGATCGCACCGCTGGCATCTGCAGCAAGTAACTGCTTGCTGAAATATTGTTTCAGAAAAGCAGCCTCCCTGCCGGCGATCCCCTCAATTACGGGTTCCTCCTTTTCCAACAGCTTCTTCCTCAGTTCTCCATCGCTGAACAGGGCATTGAAAATCTGGGGCAATCTCTCCGAAAACATAGCCATCCTCCTTTGAAAAAATGGAAATATGATTGGAAAGTTCTATATGGTGCTGTTATTTCCTTCAGCATTTCCGACAGGTTTTTTAAAAACCCAGCATTTCCGACAGGTTTTATAAGCTGAAAATAGTTTCATTATGCCTTGAAGACCTGCTATCATAGGTAATTTCAAGTTATTCAAGCATTTGTTCTCCTGTCAATAATAACAGGTATAACAAAAAACTAGCATTTCTGACAGGTGTATTTTTCTAGATCGGCTATTATAATTTTTATTGGCTGTGGTCGGAGTTGGAAGCTAATTGATCAAAATGACAATCCATTTTTCGTGGAGAGGGTTAATGAATGTTCAAAGAAAAGAGCCCCGGTGAACCAGCAGGCCGTCCCCGTTGCTCACCGAGGGAGAACGCCATTCCTTTGCATGGCAAAGGTACAGGCAACTTTATTCTAGCCACACGCCCGAGCTTTGTAAAGAACACGCAAACAGCGAAAAACTGAAGATAAGAAAGGAGATCTCACAATGATCAAGAAATACTTTAAGATGGTATTGTGCGCTTTTGTGGTGGGTATCATTTTAGCAAGTGCACCTGCAGCGTTTGCAGGACTCGCATACAGTAATCCAATATATTACGGTCCCATTGATGGCTACAGTTACTATAACGAGGCTTTAGTTTATACAGGAAGCGGTTTAGCATATGCAGAAACTTTGGAATCAAACCAGGGGTCGGGAAATGTACCAACGGGATATATGGGCTGTTTGGCTAGGTTATATAACTCATCGGGTACGCTTGTAACTAATACCCCTTGGGAATATAATAGTCAGCCCATGCTTAGTTTTGCTGCGTACACTAACGATATTTACACTAGTGGCACTTACTATTCTTCTGGCATAGCCTCAGCATATAATGGTAATGGATATACTCCCTACTATACCTATCAGAGCCCAAATCAAACTCTTTAAGGAGGAGATGATAATGATGGGAAACCAAATGTGGTTAAAGCCGCTTGGGGTAAAAACATTCGTAATTGGTGTTGCCATTATTGGTGGTCTGGTGGTTGGGACGTTTAGCATAAGCCCTGCAATAGCTAAAGCCTTTTCTAATCCTATCCAAAGCCTTTCGTCTGCCCCAGTTTTTCCAAGAAACCAGAGTGGCCAGACGTACGGCTCTGACATGTACTCGACTTCTCCAGCCACAGAGCCGGATCTAGTGTTAGCACGCGGTACCGACGGTACTATTGGGTACGTGAAATCAATCGATCTATATGGTACGCAGCCCAAAACGCCAGAGGAAGCAGTAGCCTTGAATCCTAAGGTTGGTGATGTTAAACAAATCCCTCTGTATGCTGTTGATGGAAAAACTGTTATTGGTAAATACAATATCGTCGCAGGAAAAGTAGGGGGAATTACAGCAGAAGAAAATCAAAACTCTGCATCTACAAAATAGTCGGCAACTAGAACCTCTCACGCCTCTTGTTGGGGCTCGCACTGAATAGCAAAGGAACAATATTGTGAGGGATGGGGGCGATATAACATTCTGCGCCCCCATCCCTCACAAAAATGTGCGTTGCGTCCAAGTCCAATTTCCACACTTCAATAATATCCAAATAATATTCTTGATAACAAAACAGAATATGTTTTTTCTGAAATCGGCGCTCCCGCTTTCGTTAAAGAATACTTTGCCGCAAGGCAATGAGGGAGTATTGAAGCTCAAGAAGCGATGCCGGCGGAACCTGGTCACTTTAAAAAGATATTTATTCTAAAAAAGTGATCTAATCGGCTCCTCAAACCGAGTACAGATTTATCTCTAAAAAAGAATGCAGGATAAGGGGCGATATCGCCCACGACTACACACACCCGGCAAAGCCGGGTGGGGACTATAAGAAAAACGTAGTGCATTTAAACTACGTTTTTTCTTTTTGTAGTCACAGCAGACTACTATCCGTGATTAATGCCTTTAATATCAAGGCTTTACGTCTACTACAAATATGACTACAAATAAAAAGGATGTGATCAAAATTGAAACAGCACGTAGTTAATGTCCGACTGCCCAAGGTTCTATATGATCAGATCAAGAGTCTGGCCGCAAGCAGAGAGGAGTCTATTGCTGAGTCGATTAGACGCCTGTTGGAACAGGGAGCTAGCACTGAGATCATTGCACAGGAATTAGATACGATCACCACTGCGATTCGCAAAACGATCAGAGCCGAGCTCAAGAGCACCGAAAACCGGTTGGCCGCCCTGGGAGCAAAAGCGACTATTGCAGCCGGAACATCTGAGTATATGCTGACTACTCTTTTTGAGCGCAGCATCTCTGGGGATGCATCGGAGAAGCAGCGGCAGGCGAAGGCAATACACGAGGATGCCAGGAGGAAGGCCGTGATAGGCTTGAGACAGCCGGGAGGCGATGGGTGCGCATAGCCCTTTTTCTTCAAACAAAGCTTTTACCTGCCTACCAAGACCAACGCCTGAGACCACGGAAGCGGAGAGAGATCCGAAGAGAGGTCGATCGAGGATAATTTCGGACCCGTCAAGCCTGGAACTGCCTCCGGAAACGTCAAGTACATGTTCGAACCCTCCGTTCAAATGATGATGCTTGCCTAGAATTTCTCAAAACTATCTTTATACCGTGGAACTCCACATCTTTCATGGAATTGTTCGATACTCGTACCATACAAATTGCAAATCACGCCGGTGCATATCGTAGCCACATCCAATCAGGAGCGCTGATCCTTCCGCCTGCTGCATATGTGTATGACAGTTCCCACAACCTCCCCGCGGCCACAATAAACGATACCTCGAGGATCCTGCCGATGTCGGCATGAACGACCCTCTGTATTTCCAAGGCACTTTTGCCTAGATCAGTTTTGAGCAGGTTTGCGAGTTCAGCCGTCATGCTGGATGACCTGATGCGCTCTTCGACTTTGACAGCATAAATTCCTTTCGTTTCCTCAAGCATTTCGTAGAGAGGTTTGCCCTGGCGATCAACTATGTCAGCGAATAGATCTATCGGCATCCAGGATGTTATGACCCTTAATGGAACCCCGTCTATGTTCTGAATCTGTATACTCTTTAATGCCTGCTCGCCTTTGGCCAGGCCAAGTATGGCGGCCACGTCGCTGGGGGGTGCTGCGTTAGCGATCTCCAGCACTTCAATGTCGAGCTCGAAGCCAAGCGCTTTCGCAGCTGCCTCAAGGCCGGTTGAATATGCCAGCTCGGGACCGATCATCCGGTTCCCGTTTGCTCCGTGCACATCCCCGGAATGCTCTTGCGCCAATTCATCGTCTCTGTCCAACATCCAGTTAACAGAAAGCTTCCGCCTATCCGCTGAGTGTCTCCTCTCGTCGCGAGCATCAGTACGGCCCAACAGGTAGTCAACGGAAACATTAAAATAAGTGGCCAATAGATCAAGCGCTTCAGCGTTCGGAGTAGTAGAAGTAGTCTCCCACTTGGCGACGGTAGACCGTTCAAAGCCAGTTATTTTAGCTATATCTTCCTGGGTCTTCTGTTTTTCCTCTCTCAATTCTTTCAAGCGCTTTCCAAAGTAAATGTGCAAGACATTCACCCCCCGATTTCAATAATAATCCATTTTGTGATCATGAGCAACTATTTTTATTATACCCCCTTGACAATGTGAATATGCATCACATATTATATAAATAACAGTTGTTCACGCAAGCAAGAAAGGAGCCGGCATCATGAGAAGGGTATCTTTTTACCCAATGATGTGACAGAACGTCACAATACCACCGGCGCCGACAACCAAACCAAGTACGGCGCCAGGGCGTAAATGGGAACTTCACACCGCCGCCGTAAATTCCACAGCACTGTTGCCAGGTTACGTCGTTGCATTGCGTAATCACACCTGCCTGATGAGGCCGGACGGCAACCGGCCGAAACGCCCGAATGGGCGTAGCGGGTAGCCACAGTGCCCCGCATGAAAGCTGGCGCTTCAGCTTCTCCCACAAACTGAACAAATAACGAATGCGGATGTCATTGCCCCAGGAGCAACGCGATAACCGCTTTCAAACAGAGCAGAGTAGGCAATACAGAAGCGAGAGACGCGAGTTTTCGGAATCTTGACAACTAAATGCTTGCTTTATCAAGCTGTCGCCTGATGAGGGGGTAACCCTGAAGACGGACTACGCACGAAACCCCAGAACCTGATCCGGCCATGTATCCAGCAACTCTTTTCAGCCGTCGCTTCAGAGCGCCTTTACCCTGGGGGAGAGGAAACGAGAAGCGATAAGAGCAGCAAGATCCAATGGTGAAAGGTATGCGGGTGGGATAGCTCCGGATAACCGGCATGTTGACGTAGTTAAAATCAGTTGACCGGCCATGAAGGGAACCACTTCCACGCAGTGGGCCGGGGGCAGTGCTTTTGAAGGTGCTGGCGAAGAATTCCTATATTCTTTTTTATGGGGAGATGGGACTGGTGACTGACGCCCGGGGAGTAGTGCCGGATGTGACCTTTGAATAGAGTAATGCTGAACTAAAAACAGAGTTGCCTTGACAAGCGAGGCAACTCTGTTTGATTTTATTGAGAGATTTCCGATTTTCAAATTATGCACATAATTTGGAGGAGAAAATGTTAGAAAAAGCTGTATTACTAGAATATCCAACGTATCCTGTTGAGAAAGAAATCATGGTTCATGGCATCAGATACAAGCTGACTTATGAGGATGGTCAACCTGTGTTGACGACGTTTGATCAGGAATTTAAGATATGGGTAGAGCTAAGATTTGCTAAAGATGGTAGCAACGATCAGCATATTCTTAAGAACATATCTCAGCTTATATTGGAAATGTTTGTGGGTTAGTAGTGGACATAAATGGAATGTAGTGCTATAATTACAATATTGCTGGTACATAACACTATTACATATCTGGCGAAGGGATGATATCGTGCTTAATGAAAGGATGTCGAGTCTCAGGGGACTAAAAGCCGTAAGCCTTCTAAGGGCCTCAACCGCAAAACAAACGACAGATGATAATGACATTCCTTACCAGAGGGACATTGTTAATAATTTTATTGAAAAAAATGGTATGCTTTTAATCAGGGAATTTGTCGAGGGTGGCGTATCCGGTTTCAAGATAAAGATGGAGAATAGAGATGCTGTCCAGAGGATTAAGGGGATGGCGGATCGGAAAGAATTTGATATATTAGTGGTGTACTATTCTGATAGAATAGGCAGGACATCAGACGAAAGCCCTTTGGTAATTAGTTATCTCAATGAGAGAAATATTATTGTAGTTAGCGTGAATGAGGGGATAATCAGCACCAAGAGCCAGGTAGATAAGCTGCTGACATATATTCGTTTCTGGACGAATGAAAACGAGAGTATTAAGATTAGTAACCGATCTACAGATTATCAAACTATTCTGATAAAAGAAGGAAGATATAGAGGCGGCGGGAAAAAGATGCTTGCTTACGGCTATAGGCTGGTTGATAATCGATCAAAAAACCTTAAAGGAAGATATATTCTGGATGTTGAAATAGATCCTGAAACATCCAAGATAGTTATTCTTATATATGATTTTTCGATAAACTATAATATGGGAGCAAGAGCTATTGCATCATATCTTAATGAGCATCATAGAGATATAGCAAAAAACCCGAGCGGTTGGTCATATAGATCTGTTACCTATATATTAAATAACCCTGTGTATAAAGGCGTTATTCGAATGTTTAGCCGTGCAACAGAAGAAGAAATTGTTTGTCCTGAGATAAAAGAAAGCTTAGTCATTATTCCTGAAGCAGTATGGGAGAAGAATCAACAAGTAATAAAGGGTAGAATAACCACAAGCAGAAAGCCGAGAATGGGGATTACCTCTGCCAGGGTATTATTGAGCGGCTTAGTTTATTGCGGACATTGTCAATCAAAGATGGTAGTGTACGCGAACTATAGGCATCGCAACAATAAAAATGGAACCAGGAAGGATTACATCAAAGATACATATATGTGTACCAGTAGAAATACTAAGATGGTGGAGTGCTCGGGGCAAACAACTTATAGTGCAGCAAGGATTGATAGAATTGTTGAAAAACAGACTATAGATTTTGTAAGGGAAATGTCCGAAAAATCATTGACGGAAGATTATAGAAAACAATTACAGCAGAGTATTGATGATCTAATTTGCAGGAAGAAGCAGAAGGAAGATGAATTAATTAAATTACAATCAAAGATACAAAGGGGTAAAGAAGAGATCTTAAAGGCTCTTGACGGGGAAAGCCAATTTACCCCGCAAGAAATAAGAGAAAGTATTGATATGGCCCAGAAGAAAGTTGACTCCTTGCTTAAGGAATTGAGTCTTCTTGACGATAATATCATCCAAGCAAAGATTACCTTAAATGAGCATTTAAGTTTTGATTCTGGCATTAAGCAATGGGAAGAAAATTATAGAAATGGAGACATGGCGAAGAAGAAGTCCTTGATGGGGCAGATTATTGAAAAAGTTATCCTTACAAAGGATAAAATAACCATTCAATACACGCTTACCGCTAATAATTTCCTTAAAAATAGTGATGAATGGGATAGTAATAAGTTACCGCTTGGTAGAGCGCACGGTTCGGGACCGTGAGGTCGAAGGTTCAAATCCTTTCACCCCGACCATTTTATTTTCTGAAAGGCTTGCGGCAGAAGGAATCTCCGGACGGAACCTTCAAACCAGGCGCCACCGTCACCAGGGCGGAGTTTGCCACCATGCTGGTCAATGCCCTCGGCCAGAACACTGCCGGCACGACCGGCCAGTTCACGGACGTCACACCCGATTCCTGGTGCTACAACTCCGTCAACACCGCCGTCTATGCCGGCCTGGTCTCCGGCACGGGTGATCACCTGTTTGCTCCCAACGCAGCGATCACCAGGGAGCAGATGGCCGTGATGGTGGCTCATGCCCTGGGAACCAGGGCTCCCACCGTTGACGGGACCGAGCTGACTGCCTTCAGCGACAGATCGGCGGTCAGCAGTTGGGCAGTCACCGGCATGGAAGAGGGCGTCAAGTCGGGGATCGTCAGCGGGATGAACACCGACACGCTTGCCCCCGATGACGACGCCACCAGGGCACAGGCAGCGGTGATGATTTACAAGATGCTCACCGTCCTAGGCAAGTAAGTACAGTTCAAAAAGAGCGTACCCGGTAATTTGGTGGGTACGCTCTTTTCATTTTGCCACATTAAGCAGATACCGGTCAGGGGAGTTTCGGTTTTGGGCTTTTTACTATCTTGAACCCGTATTTTGCTGCTATCTCTTTCGCAAGGGCATTAACCCTGTCAATCCTTTCCTGCGGTTTTAGATATCTGGTTTCGATATAATTCCATAACCGTATCTCATGAACATCCCTGAGGGCAGACTCTTCGTCCTTTATCTCCTCGAACCACGCACGCTCTTCCGGCGTCAATCGGCTTAAATCCCTCATTCTATCACCTCCAATGGGTTGAATATTTCCAGCGTTCTATATCCCTCAAGCGTGACAATCACGTTTTCTGTGTTCCTGACCTAATTTTACCCGCGATGACTACCCGCTCTAATGCCCCCGCTTCTCCTCCGCATCCGGGCTTACAGCCCGGCCTGAAGAATGCGGAGTACATGAAGCGGTGGGATAAGAGCGGCTACGTCCCTGGATTAACGATTTCTAAGCTTCAGTGGGGGAAGGCAATCCCCCACTGAAGCTTAGAAATCGTTAAATCGCCAGCACCATAGGAACCTGCACTACGGGCTGCAGTGAGTGTCTTAAGAAAACGCTAATAAGATGACTGCTGCATATTGCATATTCCATCGGAGACCATTGATTCCGTTCTCAGTCCACCGATTCCGAAGCAATCGACCACCGCCCGATCACCTTGGTGCGCCTGCGCCCTTCCTCGAAAAGCCGCTCGATTCAGATTGGTGGTGCCGGTTGCTTTATAATGAGCCGGCGGCAGTTTAAGGTTAGCAAGACAGCTTTCATATAGGACTGTAGTAGGAAATTGATATACAATGCTTGCGGATCTGTGAAAACGTTGTATAGTAAATAGTAGTAAGAAACTGAAAAAGGCAAACCCGGTGAAAACTGGGGACGCAAAGCTACGAGTCTAATGCCGAGAGGCTATGACGGTCGGGTTGCCAGTGAGGGGTAGTAAAAATATAAACCCTCGTTTTGGGCATCCCCAGACGGGGGTTATATTTTAGACTAAAGGAGGACAAACATGGCTGGTCTTACAGAAGATGGACAAGATAAGAAATCGGAAGCAGGTAATAAATCTGGTTCCACTGCTACTAAAGTCGTTTTTGGTATCGTTCTTATTGCTTTAGTATGCGGAGGCTTATTTTTCATCAAGCAAGCACATGCCACCGCCGCAGCCCCATCCTCAACAATAACCTATACTTATGATTTAGGGGAGATAATTACTAATCTTTCGGATACCAGTGATATGAAATACATAAAGACTTCGATTGTACTGGTAACCAGTGACAAAACAGTGGAAACCGAGATAAAGAACAATGAACCTCAGTTACGTGACTGCCTAATCAGCCTATTTAACAGCGAAACAGGCGAAGATTTTTTGAATAATCGTGTAAAGATTAAGGATCTATCAATGGACAGTCTCAATAAGGATTTAACCAGCGGAAAGGTCACAAACATCTATTTTTCTGATCTTGTAATGCAGTGATATTCACTTGCTTTTGTAAACTACCCCCGCTTCCGCTCCGCTCAGAAGCGGGAGCTGTGGTATAATGAAAATGCAAACTGAAAAAGGCAAACCCGGTGAAAGCCGGGGACGCAAAGCCAACGAGTCTAAAGCCGCAAGGCCATGACGGTCGGGTTGCCAGTTTAGATCGGATGTAAACCCCTATTCCGGCAACCCGGAATAGGGGTTATCTGTTTTAAAAGATGAAAAGGATGTATGAATCAATGTAAAAACCGGTAAAAAGCCGCCTACTGGGCGGCCGCTTTTTCAATAATAAGGTGTTGCTGTCAAGGCCCGGAATAGGTCACCGTAATCGCTTGCTGGGACTGGTCCCAGTCAACCTTGCATCCTATTTTTCTGCTATAAAACGCAACGGAAGCATAGTGTGTCCAGGTGGAACCATTATTGAGGAACGCCCCATATCTTACGGCAAGCTCACAATTTCATGGTTTCAAAACGTTCCAAAATCGCTGTCATCAAGGGCAATGATGTCAGATGGCCTGATCGCGTTCTTCTTGGGAGATTTGCCGCCTGGGGGCCTGGACTGCATGCCGGACTGTCCCGCAGCTGCCGTGCCATCCTTGCGTTGCTGCTGCGACAGTATCATGTCCCTGATCATTGACAGAATCTCGGGGGTGATCCCCTCCGGCAGCCCGGAAGCTGCCATGTCGAAACCCTGCTTTCTCAGGTTGAACTTGTCCAGCATCTGCTTGAGCTGCAGGGACTGGCTGGACAGTTCCTCGCTGGCGGAGGCGGATTCCTCGGCGCTGGCGGTCACCTGCTGGGTTACCTGGTCCACCTGGGAGAGTCCCTGGTTGATCTGGCCGATGCCCTGGGCCTGCTCCTTGGAGGCGGAGGCGATCTCCCCGATCAGGTCGGTCACCTTGGTGGCGCCCGAGACTATCTCTTCCAGGGCCCTGGATGTGTCTTCGGCGATCCTGGTGCCCACCCCGGTCTTCTTGATGGAGCCTTCGATCATCTCGGCGGTCTCCTTGGCGGCGGCGGCGCTTCTCTGGGCGAGGTTCCGGACCTCCTCGGCCACCACTGTGAAGCCCTTGCCGTGCTTGCCGGCCCTGGCTGCCTCGACGGCGGCGTTAAGGGCCAGGAGGTTGGTCTGGAAGGCGATCTCGTCGATCGCCTTGATGATCTTGGAGATGCTGGCCGCGGACTCGTTGATGTCGTTCATGGCCTTGACCATGTTGCTCATCTGTTCTTCGCCCTTCTCGGCGCTGACCCTTGCCTGGGCGGCCAGTTGGTTGGCCTGGGTGGCGTTTTCGGCGTTCATGTTGGTCTGGGAGGTCAGCTCGTGCATGGAGGCGGTGATCTCTTCGAGGGAGCTGGCCGATTCCGTGGCCGCCTGGGACAGGTACTGGCTGGAGTCGGAGACCTGGCGCGCCCCGGTGGCCACCTGATCCGCTGCCACGGAGACCTGGTTCATGATGTCGTTGAGGGATGCCAGAGTGGCGTTGAGGTTGTCCTTGATGACGGCGTGGTCGCCCATGTAGTCTCCCTTCACCTCCACGTCCAGGTTGCCCTTGGCCATCTCCCTGAGGCATTCGGAGGCCTCGTTGACCGGCATGACCACGGCGTCCAGCGTCTCGTTCACTCCCTGGACGATGCGGCGAAAATCACCCTGATGCCTTGAAATATCGGCCCTTGTTGACAGGCGCCCTTCGATTGCCGCCATATGTAACATTTCAGCATCCGTGATGAGGTTTTTCAGGTTGATCCTCACCTGCTCGATGGTCTCGTTGATGAAGGCCTTCTTGCCTGGGAACGTTTCCAGCAGGGCTTCAAAGTTGCCCCTGCCGAACTCGGCGATGCAGGCCATCGCTTTCTTCTTGACGGCGATGTGGCCGTCCACCATCTTGTTGATGTAATCAGCCATGATTCTGTATGTTCCCTCGAACTTCTCAATAGGGATCACCACGTCGATGTCGCCGGCGTCATGCTCGCTGCTCATGTTGTTCATCTCGGCTAAGAAATTCCACAGGTTGTCTCTCAGGCGCTCAATCGTATCGTTAATGAAGGCATTCTTGCCGGGAAACTGCTCCAGCGGTGCTTCTAGATTGCCTCTGCCAATCTCCTCGACGCAGGCCATCGTCATCTTCATGACGGCGATGTGGCCGTCCACCATCTTGTTGACGCTATCAGCCATGGTTCTGTATGCTCCCTCGAGCTTCTCAATAGGGATCACCACGTCGATGTCCCCGGCGTCATGCTCGCTGCTCATATGGTTAATCTCACCGATCAGCAAATCGATGGCGCTCATCATCTTGATAAAAGCTGGCGCCAACTGGTCATTTTCGCATCTCCGACCGATTTCCTTAAAGACCTTTAAATCGCTGAGATCTCCGTTACCGATTTTAATCACCGTTTCCTGGACGCGTATTACATTTTCCAACGTCCCGTTTATGGCGTTTTTAAGCTCATTCCAGACACCCGGATAGTCCTTGGACATCTTCTTGGTCAGGTCGTTTACCGCCATCCTTTCCAGGCATACGGTGAGGTCTCCGAGCGGGTTCGCCATGGAATCGATCAGGCCGTTCATGCCCTGTACAATCTCTTTGTAGGCGCCGTGGAGCTTTTCGGCATCCCCGCGCCGGGTGAGAACACCCCCGGAAACTGCCTCGGTCAGGGATCCCATCTGGCTGAGGATGCCCTTTATCTCTTCGGTGAGATTGTTCAGCATGTTCTTGATGTTGTTGAAACCTCCGCTGTACTCCTCCATGATATGATCCGGGATGTCACCCTTAGAGATACGCTCGATGTAATCAGCAGCAACCAGCAGCGGGTTGATGAAGCCGTCAAGTATCTCGTTGATGCCATCCACCAGGGCCTTGTAATCCCCCTCGGCGACGACCCGGGCTCTCGCTGAAAGATCCCCGGCCTTGGCCTTGTCAACCAGTTCTTGCACCGCCTGCAGCGCTAGCTTCTGGCCAGTGCGATCTATGATCACCTCGATGACCCCTGTGATATCTCCTTTGGAATCAAAGGTCGGGGTGGGCCTGTACTCGAAGAAATACCTCTTGTCCTTGATTGTCGCCCAGGTCTCGATAAAGGCGCTGTCACCAGAGAGGCTCCTCTGCACGCCGCTCTCCTCTGAATTGATCAGGGAGGTGATGGAAGTTCCCTTGAGCTGCTCTCTCTTTTTGCCCACCAACTCCGCAAAGGCGTTATTACCGCGAACAATTTTTCCGTCTCTATCTACAACAAACACGGGTACATGAAGTGCATCGAACACTAATAAATCCTTCTCGCCGTTCTTTGCGGCAGCCCCGTCGTTCGCTTCCATAACTACGCGTCATCCTCCCTTGTCAAATAGTAGTCTCTCTAGTAATGCCATATATGAATAGACTTTAATTCATCCCATAAATCTTTCCCTTGTTTTGATACTAAATTTAAAAAGTTTTGGACAACTGTTGGGTCAAACTGTGTACCCGCATGTTTTTTTATTTCTTCAATACATTCCTTTGGTGATAAGCTATCACGATATAAACGTGGTCCAATCATGGCATCAATGGCGTCCGCTAAAGCGACAATCCTCGCACCGGCATGAATGGATTCCCCTTTTAATTTGAGATAACCATTTCCATCCCAATGTTCGTGATGATAACGAATATAAGGAACTAACCAAATCAAATTTTTATAATCCTTCATAATTTCCGTACCATAAGTTACATGTTCCCGCATTAAAGTCCATTCCTCATCGGTCAGCAGTCTGGGGGCTAAAATAATATCTTCGGAGATTTTACATTTCCCGATATCATGCAGTATTGCACCATTAAATAATTCATCTAATTTCCAACCAGTTAATCCCATTTCTGAACCGATCCTATGGCTTAATAATGCAACTGTAGAGCTGTGCTCCCAAGTCGCTAAATCATAATTCCTAATTTTATTAATCAACAGTGAAAGTTGTTCCTCTTCTTCTTTGCTACTAACATTAAATGACAAGCTCACCAAGCCACATTTAAAATTCATTGTAATTAATGGCTCAGTGATTAAATCAACATTTCTTGTTAGTCTCGGGGGGGTATGTCTTAATTTAACACCCCCTCTATTTAATTGTTTGCATACTTGACTAATTAAGATATTGCAAAATTCTTCTAATGAACTCTGATATATCTGTGATGATATAGCTATAAGTCCGCCAATTAAACGTTCAGTAAGCTTTGACGCAACTTCTTTCCCAATAGTTAATATTATTTCGCCTTCCATATCGCCTGTAACGGTTGTTAAAAAGCTTACTCCGCTATCACACTGAGTAATTTTATCCGATATATCAGTTCCATCCAATTCATCACTTGTAAATCCAAGCTGCTCCAACATAATTAAAGTGGCATCTTTAAATTGTGTCAGTAAATCACTTTCTACCATACGATGACCACTCCTATAGCGCAGAAACGACCTCTCTCACTTTATCATCTTTAAATGGCTTTATAATAAAATTTCGTGCACCAGATTTTATTGCTTGCACAATGTAGTCTTCATATCCTAAAGCAGAAACCATCACAACTTTCGCCTTTGAATCATATTGCATGATCTCAGATAAAGCACACATACCATCCATTACAGGCATTGTAATGTCCAGTGTCACGATATCTGGCTTCATTTTCTTATATTGTTCTACAGCTTGAACTCCGTCTGAAGCCTCTCCTATCACAGTGAGACCAATACCTTCAAGGATAGCCTTAAGTTTTGTTCTCATGAACGCAGTATCGTCAACAACAAGAACAGACTTGGGCATATTAGTTACCCCCTTTTATTTCTAATCCAAGGCTCAAATTTAAGTGGCCCCTTTTTGATGGAATAACAACCCTATACACACTATCATTCATATATTGTTGAAGTTTTATATCTTTTCCTATAACTAGTGTTGGTGGTGTTATCTCAACTTTAAAATGAAGATTTGAAATAAATGCTCCTGCGAACATATTTGCCAATTCACATAGAGTACTTTTAACTACATCATTCAATGTTCGCAATTCTTCACTAGTCATAATGCTTGCTATGGAAATTGCAGCATCTTCATCTAGTATGAAAGCGAGGCTCCCCCGCAGTCCCCCGGCAAGCCCGATGATAACAGCAACATCAAACTGTTCCACGTTTTCTTCCTTGATAAAAAACAAATTGCTCGTTTCAATACCTAACTCATTTAATACATTCCTGGTTGATATTACTAGGGTATGAACATATTGCGTCATCTGCTAATCTCCCCAGATTAATTAATTGCCTTTGCTTATTAATTCTAAACAGTTAACGACCAAGGCAATTGTACCGTCACCTAGAATAGTGGCGCCGCTTATTATTTGATCGCCGGTTAAATTTTCCGGAAGCGGTTTTACCAGTATCTCCTGGTCGTTTATTATCTGGTCCACCTCAACTCCCATTTTATTTTCGCCGTCCGTGATTATAACAGTGGAAAGCTCCGTTTTCTCGCTATAAGGCAGACCAAAAACCTCAGCCAAAGAAATGATACCTATTAGCTCCCCTCTATTTACCAATATCCTCTCCCCCCTTGCAGACATCAGGTCGTTGCAATTCACCTTAAGCGATTCCACCAAATTATCGATGGGAAAAACAAATATCTGGTTATCTATTCTGGTGAGCAACCCTTTTGTAATAGCCAGCGTAAGGGGCAGCTGGACTGTGATCTTTGTACCTTTCATTAATTGACTGAAGACATTGACTGAACCCTTTAAGGCAGAAATGTTGTTTCTGACAACATCCATGCCCACCCCCCTGCCAGATACATCTGTAGTTTTTTCAGCCGTACTAAATCCCGGCGCAAAAATTAAATTTGTCAGTTGTTTTTTTGTCATCCCAGCAGCCTGTATGCTTGTTATAAATCCTTTGTCTATTGCCTTCCTTCTTACCTTTTCTACATCGATCCCCCTACCGTCGTCCTCAATTTCGATAATGATGCTTCTTCCCCGGTTAAATGCCCTTAAGATAATTTTTCCCTCGGGGCTCTTTCCAGCAGACTCTCTCTCTTCTGGCATCTCGATCCCGTGGTCAAGAGAGTTTCTCACCATATGCATCAGAGGATCACCTATTTTTTCAATAATGGTCTTGTCTAGTTCAGTGTTTTCTCCCTCCATCACGAGAAATATTCTTTTCCCGGATTGCATAGAATAGTCCCTGATGACGCGTGGGAATTTTTGAAATACATGTTTAACTTCAACCATCCTCGCCGATAACGTCGTTTGTTCCATATCTTTATAGATACGGTCAATTTGAATTCCGGTTTCTTTAATCTCTTTACTTAAAGAGGGAAGGTTATATTCTGTATTAATTTTGCGTACAAGCTGAACGATCGTATTCTTTATTGTCGCAAGTTCACCACTTAGATTGATAAGTTTGGTTAATTTATCTTCACTTACCCTAATCGTTTTACTGGAAATGTCTATGGTCTTACTAACAACATTTGTGCTATTTTCAATATTTCCGTTGTTCTTGATAATATTTTCTCTAGCATCCTTTATTTCATCTAATATATTTTTGTTAATAATTTGCCCCTGATCTTCCTTGATAACTGTCACTAATTCAGGCAATAAATCCATCGTTTTAAAAAATATATCAATTATATTCGGTAATAACTTCAACTTGTCGGCTCTAACTTCTTCAAGCAAGGTCTCGATATTCTGAAAGACTTCCAGGACTACTTGAGCATTATTCACATTATGGGATTCCTTTGAGAAAGAACTGATCAATAATCCGATGTTTCCTTTTAAAGAATGGATGACCCTGAAAAGCTCGCAGATCAATTCGTTGTTATTAGGGTTGTTGCTCAAAGAAACCAAGAGTTCATCGCATACATACGAGTAGTTTTCTTCGACTTCTAAAATAAAGGACTCTGTTAGATCTATCTCCAATTGATCATTGCTGCTATCATAATCAATTTGTCCAGTGTTTTTTGTCCCAGATAAAATAATATTATTAATTTTTTCTAACAAGAAATCAATGTTAATTTTATTAATATAATCTATATTATTAATATTACTACTGGCATTTCTAGACACATTCATTATATCTTCAAAGTCATCCAATATTTCATTAATAATTCCAATATATGATTCATACAAATTATTATTGTTAATAAAAACCATAAGGCGCTGTAACTCATAACATATCCTATTGATCTCAATAAATTCACACAGAGAAGAGTATTTTTTAATATATTCCAAATGAGGTTCAATTAAGGAAATATCATTCCTCATTTCCGCGAGCGCCCTGCCAATGCTAGTAATACCATATTGTATAATGTTCTTATTTATCACAATGATCACCTAATTCTTTAAGGCTTGCAAAATATATTCGTATTCTTCACGTTTATCGTCCTAAATTTATTTAAAAGGTTATTAAATGTCTCTGCATGACCTAAATAAATAAATCCACCAGGCTTTAGAGAATCAAAAAAATTATTTATTGCTCTACTTTTTATATCATCATCAAAATATATTAATACATTACGGCAAAATATCAGATCAAAATAATCCAATCTATCACGATTTAATATATTTCCGTACTGAAAATTAACCAGCCGCTTTACCTCATCGTTCACCAGGTATTTATCCTTACTTAGTTTAAAATACTTTATTAGGTATTCATCGGGGACATCCTTAACAGATCGTTCGTTAAATACTCCACGTTCTGCTTCATCCAAAACTCGAGTATTAATATCTGTGCCCGTTATTTCAATCTCCCATTTAGAAGGATCAGGCAGCAACTCCAGCAGGATTATGGTCAATGTGTACGGTTCTTCACCAGTAGAGCAACCTGCGCTCCATACTCTTATGTTGCGAGTTTTATTTTTTTCACGGATTAAAATAGGTAGAGCCGTTTCTGCAAAATTGTCAAGTTGATCGAAATCTCTGAAAAAATATGTTTCATTTATCGTTATATCGTTGATCAATTTTTGAATATGATATTCTTCTTTTGTATATTTAAGCAAACGATAGTAATCTTTTGAGCTTGATAATCGTAAATTTTTTATATTATCGTTAATCCTTCGCTCAACGAAATATTTTTTATTTTCATCAAATGATATTCCCGTTTCCTTATAGATTAATTCTACAATCTTATCATAATATTCATCTTGAGACATCAATGACCTCCAATCTTGTTGCTTTTTTATTCAATGCTAACTTCTCTATCTGTGACCATAATCTAGTAATTTTTTGAGTGGCTCCATTTATCGATTCTATTAACTTTATTTCCGTAACCGGAGCAACTAAAAAATCATAAATCCCGCCCTCAAAGGCCTGCACCAGCGAATCTATGGACGGCTCCAACTTTACGACAATAATTTCAGTGAATACATCATAGTCCTTGATAAAGCGAACCAGCTCCAAATATTCTTCATTATTATAGGAGTAAATTATCACTATATGGTGCTTCTCTGTCTTAAATGATGCTTCGGCTTCCGGAATAGAGGCCACATATTTAATGCTGTATTTATTGCTGCTCAGACCAATATCACTGAGTTCCTCGTTTACAACCAGGACATTCATTTGTTTCTGCAACTCGTCTCCACCTTTCAGATCAAAAAAAGCTTGGGACGGACTCGAATAAAGCGCTAAACCGGTTATAGTTCTAGGCAAAAACAGGTGCCTTCGATTACGGGTCGTTAAGTGAACCACTTTCCCCTCAGCAGTTAAAGCTTCCTTAAAAGTGCGGAGATGTTCATACTCCTCCAGCTCGAGAACTTCGACCTCGCTTAAATCTATAAAATAATATTTTATATCGTCCTGCTTTACGTACGCCAATAAAATGTTCCGATCAATATGTTTATCAGTTAGTTTTATGAGCCGAAACATTTCTTGTGTGCAATTCATAGGGAACAGCTCTTCCCAGATAGAAATGATCTGTTTTTCTATTATTAGCGCTAACTCAATATATTGAAGATCAAGCCATATTTTCAATGTTTTAACCAGGATGAATAGCCGATCATATAGGTCTGGTTGGATATATTGTAAATTATTCATTAACATTTTTTCCAATAGTTCAATCGATTGATTATTTTCATCAACTTCACCATTCCAAATCTCATGTGCCAATTCTTCAAAGTTACGAACGAGGAAATCCAAAATACTCTTAGGAACTGCTCTTTTATTCCTGTTTTCATTAAGGAATAACATATGGATCTGTTCAACATCTTGAATTTTTAGATTATCTGCAATTGCTGAATAAGTTTCATTAGTTGTTATAACTATTTCATCTAAATTTCCTGTAATTTTAAAATATATTATAGTTCCTAAATCGCTTAACCTTTTTTCTATTAGAACTTGCTTAACATTTAACATGTCTGTGTTTATTTTAAAAGATAAGTTAATATAAACTAAATTCTTATATTGATCATTATTTATAGTTCTATTATTGGTATTATTAATATCATCCTTAACTTTATCTAATAACATTACGCTCTTACCGGTCTTGAGTTTGCCTATCTTTTTTAAAAGCTCTTCCTGTCTTACCTTGAATTCATCAATTATTGAACCTGCCTTGTAGCCGGCGATAAGATCCTGCATAAGATCTACTGCGTTCAGAATCAGGCCGACTATCTCATCGCTAACTTTCTGGTCGCTCTGCCTATAGGGAACCAGTAAATCTTCCAGGTGATGCGCAATCTCTGCTAGCGGAAAGAATTCTATCATCTGTGCGCCACCCTTAATGCTATGCACAGCCCGGAAGACTTTATTCATTGCCTCCAGGTCGATCCCGGAGTGTTCAACTTCCAGGATCGCCCGGGAGGCTTCGATTAGCATTTCCTCTGACTCAATTAAAAAAATGTAATCTTCATCACTTTTTTTGCTTGCCATGTTCATATTCACCTGTTATATCCTTTTTACGGCTTTTTCTATTTCCTTTGCTATTTTGGAACTCGGTGCCACAATATCAGCCCCGCCTCTCTCGATAGCCTCGCGAGGCATCCCAAACACCACCGCTGTTTCTTCACTCTCTGCAATAGTAATCCCGCCCGCCTTTTTGATATTGACCATTCCTTCCGCTCCGTCCGAACCCATTCCAGTTAGCAAAACACCGACAGTTTTGGAAGCATAGGTCTCCACCACAGAATCCATGGTCACGTCAACTGAAGGCATGAATAAGGAATCGCTCGGATTCGGGGTTAACCTGACCCTATTGTAAGGAGTTTCCAATTTTATTATTAGATGCAAACCGCCTGGCGCCACCAATCCTTTATTTTGAATTAGATAGTCCCCGGTCTTGGCCTCGCTAAAGCCCAACTGGCAGTTATCATTTAACCTTTTGGCAAAAGAAGTGGTAAAGGTTGGCGGCATATGCTGCACTACAAGTACTGCAGCGTTCAAATCTGGTGGTAATTCGGGTAAAATCTCTGCCAGTGTCCGGGGGCCACCCGTGGAGGCGCCGATAACTACTATCTTTTGGGCGAAGTTATTGCTTACATTTCTCTGTACTTTTGTAGCCGCTCTTGATGCAATAGATCTGCGAGTACGGACCACGTGCTTCTTTTTGATTCTGGCAGCCAATTTGATTTTTGATATCAGCTCTTTCCCAATTACATGCAGGTTCGATGACACTGTTCCGGAAGGCTTAGCGACAAAGTCGAAGGCGCCGAGTTCGAGTGCTTCAAAGGTTAGCAGGGCTCCTTCCTGAGTGAGCGAACTGAGCATTACTACTTGAGCTTCCGGATGTTGTTCGTTCAGGTAAAGCAGGCATGTCAAGCCGTCCATGACTGGCATATTTACATCTAGGGTTATGACATCGGGCGCAAATTCTTTATCCTTACTTAAAGCATCTTCTCCATCCCTTGCGGTGGCCACCACCTCGATATCCCGATCGTTGTCTATGATCTGCCTGATCGTTCTTCGCATCATTGCCGAGTCGTCTACCACTAAAACTCTAATTTTATCGCTCATTCGCCAACCATCCTATTCGGGGTTCTGAATCTCTTCGGGCGCCTTCCTGGGCGCCTCTTTTATGATCTTTTTTGTGGTCTCTTTTGACATCTCTTTGGATTTACTGCTCTTGGCCGCAGCTCCTTTCTTGTCAGATTGTATTTTCACCTCGATTTCTTTGTCGTAATTTAAAACGCTGCTCAGGTTCAAAATCATGACCATCCTTTTGCCTTCGTTCAACTTGGCTACTCCGCCGATTAAATCAGCCTCAACGCTTTGCTCCAGTATACCAGGAGTATTCTCGATCAATCCTTTTTCAAAACGGAGTACTTCGGTTACGGCATCAACAATTATCCCTGTCTTCTTTTCATTAAAATCAACAATGATTATTCGGGTGGAATCATCCTTTTGTCTTTCCGGCAGGCTGAAACGGTTACGAAGACTTAAAGCCGGTATTATGTTCCCCCTCAAGTTCACGAGACCTTCGATATACCGAGGCGCTCCCGGCATGCGTATGGCCTCGGTCATGCGGTTGATTTCCTGAACTTCATTGACATTTATGGCATATTCATCCGAACCCAGGCGAAACGCAACTAACTGTTCTTCATCCAAGACGTTTTGACCTTCCTTCTTTTCTATCTCCGCCTCTGCATCGATCTCGCTGAGTTTCTGGATCATTTCATCCGGCAACAGATTATTGATATCTAAACACATCAGCAATCTTGATCCGTTATTCAGCTTGGCGACCCCGCGGATCTTTTCGGCGCCGTCCTTGCCTAAAAAGGTTGGGGTTGGCTCTATGGTGCTTCTGAGTACATGGATAACCTCTCGCACTCTGTCCACCCTAAAGCCAGTCCGCAGTTTCCCCAAATCTACGATGATCACCCTGGCCTGATCGTCTTTTGTTACCTCGGGCATATCAAAATACACTCGCATATTAATAATGGGAATCAACTGGTTGCGGATGGAAACCAACCCTTCAACATATTGCATGGTATCTGGAACCGCGGTTATTTCAGGCACCCGGATAATTTCCTTGACATTCATGATGTCAAAGGCGTACTCCTCGTTTCCCACTAAAAAGGTCACTAACTGGTCTTCATCGATTATATTGACTTCACCTGCTTCTGTTTCAGCGATGACAGAATGCAAAGAGTTCTCGTTCACCGCATCCAGACCATGAACCAAGAGCAGATCCAGGTTAAGGATCATAATCAGGCGCTGGCCGCCATCGAGCTTGACCACGCCTTCAAGATATTCTGTTTCTACATCACAAACAGCAGGTGGTTTCTCGATGACATTTGTTTGCACGCGCAATACTTCCATGACCCGGTCAACTACAATACCCGTGTCTACCCCGTGGATATCCAGAACTACCACACGCGTGCTTTCATCGTGCGCTTTTCTATCCATGCCGAAAAGCAAGCGACCATCGATGACGGGCAATAATGATCCCCTCAGGTTACTGACGCCGTCCAGATACGCAGGAGCCTTGGGTACTTTAGTAACTCCCGTGTACCTGATAATTTCTCTAACCCTCATTATGTTCACAGCAAACTCGCTGTTGTCTAAATAAAAGGTGACTAATTGCTGTTCACTAAAGGCTTTACTGCCATTCAGGTTGTCGTTTTCCACTTTAATCCCTCCTACATAGTTTGAAGCTCATCCGCCAGGCCTGAGATCTCTTCGATGGCTTCTGCCAGCTCCTGCATACCCTTGGCTTGTTCCTGAGCCGCAACCAGTGCTTCCTTAGTCGCTTTCTCACCTTCCTGCGCAGCAGATGCAATTTGATCGACACCTTTTCGGCATTGTTCCAGCCCCACCAAGGCCTCTTCCGCACCCTGCATTATCTCCTCGGAGGCGCTTAAAATATCGATCATGCTGCCCTCAACAATATTAAGGTTGCCCGTGCTCTTTTTAGCCTTCTCAACTTCCTGATAGGTTGCTTTGGTATTCAATTCAATATCCGCCGTGACCTTTTGAATCTGATTTTGGATGTTTCGGACTAAATCCTTGATCTTATCTGCGTTATCTGCCGATTCGTTTGCCAACATCCGGATGTCTCCGGCCACCACCGAGAACCCGCGGCCATACTCGCCGGCTCTTGCGGCCTCTACGGAGCCGTTGACGGCCAGCATGTTGGTTTGGATAGTGACGTTGGCAATGGCATCGACTATCTTGTCGATCTTTCTGGTTGTTTCTTCTAATGCCTTGATATTGCGTGCAGACTGCAGACTGGCATCCGCAGCGCTGGTAACCCCTACAATCAGTTTATCCACATTTTCCTTATTTTCACCCAGAATTTTTTGTAAATCCGCAATAATTGTGGCCGCTTCGTTACCCCTCACCTTCATCTGTGTAGAGGCTGAAACCAACCGCTCGGAAAGAGCGGCGCTTTTATCGGTGAGTTCGCCTTGGGTTTTCGTCCCTTGAAACAGATCCTGAAAGGCACGCATGATCTGATCTGATGACTTATTTGCCTGTTCTACATTGGCCGACAGTTCCTCTGCTGCCGAGGCGAGTTCTTCGGAAGATTTTTGCGCATCTGTAGAAACTTTCAAATCATCCGCCATTTGGGACAATTCGTTGGCCGCCGAGGCGATCTCCGTGAAGGCACGGTTTTGTTCCGCTAGGGATTGGTTTACTTCTTCGGATGCAGCCCCTTGCTCTTCCGCCGCCGATGCTATCTGCTCAGCGAACCCGAGAAATTCCTTGGCGCCCGTATTGGCGTCTTTTGCATTCTGTGAGATCTCCACTGCTCCCTTTTGAACTGCAACCATGTCAGTGTCTATTTTTCCCAAGTCCTCGGTAATCTTTTTCCCTTTATCTACCTCGCCACTGGCCGCGGAACTCGCACCCTCTACGTCCTTCACAACAACCTTGACATTATCCTGAATTTCCGAGACCAAGGAGCGTATATCCCGGGCCGACTTCTCGGATATTTCGGCCAGGTTTCTTACTTCGTCGGCAACCACGGCAAATCCGCGTCCATGCTCACCCGCTCTCGCTGCCTCTATTGCGGCGTTTAAAGCCAGTAAATTGGTCTGATCGGCGATGCGAACTACTGCCTCGACAATGTTGCCGATCTCCACTGATTGTTTTTCCAAGTCTGCAACCAGCTTGGCAGAATTAAGATTGGATTCTGCACTAAGCTTGATTCCTTCTATTAAAGTCGCAATATCGTCGCTGGTAGTTTTGACTAGTTTTTGGGATATGTTAATCTTATCAAGCGAGTCTCCCGACCTTTGTTCAGCAATTATGGCGGCCTTCTCAATTTGATTGGTTGCCGCCCTGGATTCTTCGGATGCCTGGGCGGCCTCCTCTGCCCCGGTGGCAATCTGACTTATCGTTGAACCTAACTCTGTCGCGGCATTGCTGGCCTCTTCGACGCTCGAAGATAGTTGCTCTGTTGCGGTGGCTATCCGCTCAGCCAACTGTTGTTGTTTTGCAAGAGTGCGCGCACGTGCTTTTTCTAATGCTTTCTTTTTGGCTAGATCCCTTTTTTGAGCCATGTCTTCACTTGAATCCTTACTTTCGGCCTGCTGTTTGGCTAAGTTGCCTTCGAAACGCTCCCTGCCAGGTCTTGCCAATTTTTTTTCCATCGCTACTGCCATCGTTACTCCTCCTTAGATTTTTTGGTAACTTTATTAAGTAGCAAAATTCATGCCATTACGTCATATACAGACATTACTAATCAGGTGTTTTTCAATGCATTAATCTCCGGTTTCGTTTCGCCCCGTGTATTTAAGACCAAATTTCATCCCTAATTAGCTCATGGTGGTTTTCCAGGGGAATTGTATTTCTTTGATGCCCAATTCTTCAGCATGTCCAGCAGTTCCTCAAAGGCAATTTTTAACTGGGCAAATTCCAATACTAAGTTGGCGTGTTCGTTCATTACCCTCTCTCGCTCCCGGTTCTCCTGCTCGATCCTCTCAAGAGTAGCCATAAGCTCATCTATTATCAGGGGCTTGCCTAACAGAGCATATGCCCGATTGTTCATTACAGAAATGATCGTGTCTGGATCTAGATAACCCGTCATAATCACTACCTTGGCATCATGGTTGAGAGAGCGGAGCTGCTGAAGCACCTGAATCCCGTTCATGTCAGGCATATAAAAGTCAGTGATCACAACATCAAAGACACTCTGTTTATACATCTCTATTGCCTTCTTAGGCATGGTAAAAGTTTGGCAAGTATTTCTTAAGTTAAGGATTGAAGCCAAGCTTTTCAGACAGCTTTCATCATCATCGATCAGTAATATGTTCACAGTAAGCCTCCAGGAATAGTTGAAAGTCTTTGCAAATAAGAAATCTGCTATTGGATGTAGAGCAAATATTGTGCCAAAGAAAAACTCCAAAAGAAAAAGAGGCTCAGTGTCCTTTAGGAACAAGGGGCCGTAATACAGCAAGAAGAATGAATATAAACAACAAAACGAGATGACCGGTCCGGTCATCCCCTAAATACCGTGACAGTGGCATACCCTTCGGCATGCCACTGTCACGATCTAACTTATTTTTGATTTCACTGCGAAACCCCTACTTTGGGTTCAGTGATACAATATATTGTGGCTATCATAGTTAGGGATACTACATGAAGTATACTAGTTGACCAAAAGAGACTTTTTGCATCAGAATCAGTCTTAGATAAGTCCTAGTCGATGCAATCTTCGGTAAAGAGTGCGAAGTGGAATCTGAAGATTTTTTGCCGCCTTTGTCTTATTACCTTTATTTATTTTCAACGCCTCTACAATCATTCTATCGGTAACAGACTGATTGGTTGTAGGAAGAGATATATCCGGTACATATTTGAACAAAGAACCCAAGTAGTCTTTCTTTAATTCGGTATCATCGAACATTACGGCTACCCATTCAATTACATTCTTTAGCTCTCTAGTATTTCCTGGCCAGTGATAAGAGATCAGAACCTGGGCGGCTTCAGAACTTATCTTCCTAAAATTCTTGCCTTTTTCCTCGGCAAATCGAGTTAGGAACATTTCTGTCAGAGGGATGATTGAGTCTCTGCACTCCCT
>Ga0187870_1000667_pt1 | contig 36872 bp, 33 predicted proteins | sample June2016WEW_13_1_3_FD_132974 | JGI IMG/M metagenome (GOLD analysis project Ga0187870, IMG submission 132974) | Peatland microbial communities from SPRUCE experiment site at the Marcell Experimental Forest, Minnesota, USA - June2016WEW_13_150 | ecosystem: Environmental > Terrestrial > Soil >... | reverse complement strand
GGACGATCAGGTCTGCGGCCTCGTTCCAACCCATATACCTGAGCATCATCTCTCCTGACAGAATCAACGAACCTGGGTTCACCTTGTCCTGATTGGCATATTTCGGGGCAGTCCCATGTGTCGCCTCAAAAACGGCATAGCCGTTTTCATAGTTGATATTGCCGCCGGGGGCGATTCCGATACCGCCTACTTCTGCTGCGAGCGCATCAGAGATGTAGTCGCCATTCAGATTGAGCGTGGCGATCACGTCATACTCTCCGGGGCGTGTGAGGATCTGCTGCAGGAACGCATCGGCGATAACATCCTTGACGACGATCCCATTGGGCAGCTTCAGCCATGGGCCGCCGTCGATCGGTGTTCCGCCGAATTCCTTTTGAGCGAGCTCGTAGCCCCACTCGCGGAATCCCCCTTCGGTGTACTTCATGATGTTCCCTTTGTGAACAAACGTAACCGACTTGCGCTTGTTGGTGATTGCGTATTGAATGGCTGCCCTGATGAGCCTGTCGGATCCCTCTTTTGACACGGGTTTTATTCCGATGCTGGAGGATTGGGGAAACCGGATCTTCGTCACTCCCATTTCCCTCTGAAGCCAGTCGACAACCTTCTTCGCTTCGGGTGTGCCTGCTTTCCATTCGATGCCTGCGTAGATATCTTCAGTGTTCTCCCGAAAGACTATCATGTCAACCGCCTCTGGATGTTTTACCGGCGACGGGACTCCCCGGAAGTAGCGGACAGGGCGGAGACAGACATAGAGATCCAGTATCTGGCGAAGGCTCACATTGATCGAACGGATTCCACCACCTACCGGCGTCGTTAATGGTCCTTTGATTGCGACGATATGATCCTTGATGGCAACAAGCGTATCGTCGTGAAGCCACGTGTTTGGTCCGTACACGACATTTGCTTTTTCGCCCGCATAGACTTCGAACCATACAATGCTTCTCTTGCCCCCATATGCCTTCTGAACAGCAGCATCGAAGACCCGTTGTGAAGCCCGCCAGATATCAGGGCCGGTACCGTCGCCCTCGATAAAGGGAATGACTGGATGATCCGGCACGTTGAGCTTGCCGTTGACGACAGTGATTTTCTGTCCCTGCGAAGGGGGGACGAGCTTACTGTATTGACTCATGGGACGCGGTGCTCCTTGAAATGTTTACACGGTGCTATGGATGTGAGCCCGGATGCGATTGGCGTAGGTGGCCATTTCTCCATCTGGATACTGTTTGAGTTTCAATTCGAAACGGATGTTGTCGTTGGCATATCGTGGTGTGATATGCCAGTGAAAATGAAATATGGACTGTCCTGCAACTTCCCCATTGTTGGAGAAGATGTTGAAGCCTTCAAGCTGAAAGCTGGACACCAGGGCCCGGCAGACGAGCCTCGTCGATTCCATCACGCCGGCCAGGGAATCCGACGGCAACTCGATGAAGGTCCGGCAATGCACCTTTGGAATGATCAGAGCGTGTCCAAAATGGATCGGTCTCGTATCAAGAATGGCAATCGCCTCCTCGTTCTCATGCAGAATCTCTGCTCGAGCAGTGCGTGCAATGATCCTGCAAAAGACACAATCCTCTGGCATGGCTGCGTTATCAAATTAAGGAAACGAACTGAACATATCAAAAAAACTCCGTATGTCCAAGGAGTATCAAGTGGCTCGCCGTTCCTTTTGTCGCGAAATCGGCAGGATTTGCTGCGACGCGACTTGTATATAATGTGAGCATTCGGTATATTTTTGGGCCGTGCAGTACATCATACCTACACAATTCGAAGAAGGGGTTGGTCAATGAAATTCCACGCCATAAAGCTGGTCATTCTGGCAACTGTTGCCTCGTTTATGTTCCTCGGGTATCAGTGCGGCTCGCCTGAATTCACAGGTGCGAAAGTGCACATCCAGCAGAAGAATTATAAAGAAGCGATTCGTCTTTTGGAAATTGAAGTGCAAAAGAATCCCCAGAATGAAGAAGCCTGGTTTTTCCTCGGCGGTTTGAAAGCGGACCAGGGAGATCTCGTAGGCATGAACCACTCATTCAATGCAGCGCTGAAGATTTCTCCAAAGCACGCTGCAGAGATTCGTGCAATGCGGTTCAACCAATGGGGTCAAAACCTGAACGCCGGTGTGAACTATCTGGAAAAAGCGAGCAGTGATTCTGCCCAGTACTTTGAGAAATCAATCAACGCATTCCAGAAGGCAATTGATGCGTGGCCCGATACGTCGCTTACGTACCGGTACATGGGGTACGTTTACAACAACAAGCAGGACTATGACAACGCTCTTGTTGCTTTCCAGAAAGCATGGGATATGGGGAAGGACCTCGAGTCAATCAAGAGGTCCGGTGCTATTTATCTGATCCAGGGTGATCAACACAAGAACAACTTCGAGAATACGAATGCACTTGCTCTGAAGAACCTGAAGAATTTCGAAGAAGCAAAGCGGGCGAATGCGAAAGACAAGATGAAGGACGTCCTTGGAGTCCCTGATTCAGTAATAAAGGTGGGACCCAAGAACTCAACTAAGGAAAACTGGTTCTACAAAACGTATCAGATGACCGTTTCGTTTGATGGCGATAAGGTGATTGACAGAAAGTCGCCTCCCTATAAACCTGCCATCGACTCGACGGAACACCGGGCTGCCCAGGTGCTGTATGACAAGGCAGTAAAGAACCTTGAAATAGCACGCGCCGCCGATCCGAAGGACAACGAAACCCTGCAACGCTTGCTGAAGGGATACGTTGAGTCGAATCGTATTGAGCCGGCCGTCAAAGAGTTCGAGAAAGTTGTCGCCACAGACACAACGAACATCAAGACGAACCGCTTTATCCTTGGAGTTCTCTACCGGACGATCGGGAAGTTTGACGAGGCGATCGGGCAGTTCAAGGAAGCAAGCAAGATGGATCCCAACGACTGTGAGGTAATGTTTGACATTGCGGCGACCTACTACAACTGGGGCGTCGACTTGATCAAGACTTCGGAAGACAAGGCTGATCAGTCGGACGCCTACAAGGCCAAATGGCAAGCAGCTCTACCGGTTTTCGAGAAGCTAAGCCAAATGGATTGCAAGAAAGAAGACGACGCTCTTTGGGAAACAATGGGTGCAATCTACGCACGCCTTGGTCAGCAGGATAAAGCAATGAAGGCGTTCGACCAGGCCGACAAGGTTCGGAAACAGAAAAAGTAATCCGCGTCCTTTCTGACCGATTTTCGCAGCATTCTTTTATTGCCCATCGGCGCGACACGCTGTTTCGCCGATGGGCTTTTCTTTCATCACGTGTTCTAGAAGGAAATAGTATGAACGACCCGAATCAGCCGCAGCAGATCAATATCGAACTTGGCGAGAAGGAAGCGGAAGGAATCTATTCCAACCTCGCCATCATTACTCATTCACCCGCGGAATTCGTCATCGATTTCACGCGCGTCTTGCCAGGGATTCCAAAGGCCAAGGTCCACGCGCGAATCGTCATGACACCGCAGCATATGAAAATGCTCCTCTCGGCAATCAAGAGCAATATCGAGAACTATGAGAAGAAGTTCGGTGAGATCAAGTTGGTAGGAGACGCTTCCGGATCACCAATCTTCGGCTTTCAGCCGCCCGGAAAAGAAGAAAAGGTTAATTGAGGAAATGGATTGTCGCCGCTCCAGGAAGGTTCCTCTCTTGTAACGAAGCCCTTCCCGGATCTTTCTGTCCAATCGATGACTTGCTGTCTTCGTGGCGGGACAGAGGAGCATCCGTTCTTTACAAAATGTAGCGACTGAGGTCCCGGTCTTTCACAATAGAGCTCAGCTTCTCTATTACAAGATTCTTGGTGACGCGAATGGTGGCTGAAGGGATAGAATCGGGCGCCTCGAAGAGGGGCTCCTCGAGGAGGGTCGTCAGAATTGTGTGCAGCCGGCGCGCACCGATGTTTTCAACTTGTTCGTTCACTTCAAAAGCAACTCTCGCAATTTCCCTCACCGCTTCATCGTCGAATTCCAGGGTAATACCTTCCGTCTGCAGCAGCGCCGCATACTGTTTGAGGAGCGCGTTGTTGGGAAGGGTGAGGATTTTCACAAAATCGTCTTCGGAGAGGTGCTGAAGCTCAACGCGAATCGGAAAGCGTCCCTGCAACTCGGGAATGAGGTCGGATGGCTTCGCCACGTGGAACGCGCCCGAAGCGATGAACAGAACGTGATCTGTTTTGACCATTCCGTACTTGGTTGTGACACTTGAGCCTTCAACAATGGGGAGGAGGTCGCGCTGAACCCCCTCGCGGGAGACATCCGGACCAGACGTTTGTCCTCTGCTGCTGGCAATCTTGTCGATTTCATCAATGAAGACGATCCCCGAGTTCTCAACGCGCTGCAGAGCCTGCCTCGTCGCCTTCTCCATGTCAATGAGTTTCTGTGCTTCCTCCTGAGTAAGAATCACCTTGGCCTCGGCGACACTTAGCTTCCGCTGCTTGCTCTTCTTTGGGAAGAGGTTGCCGAACATGTCCTGCACATTGATCCCCATTTCCTCAAGGCTCATGGGTCCCATGACCTGCATCAGCGGCATTTGAGTCGTGGGGATATCGATCTCGACCGTCCTGTGGTCAAGCTCGCCTGCTCTGAGCTTCTCGCGGAATTTCTCCCTTGTTTTCCTGTTCTCTTCCTCAGTGGCGGCGGCATGTTCTTCGGAAGGTGGGCCTTCCGATCGGCGGATGGGAGGGAGAAGCTCATCCAGAATCCGTTCCTCGGCAAGCTCAAGGGCTTTTGCCTGGACCTCGGATGTCTTTTCTGCCTTGACCATGTTGACCGCGATTTCCGTGAGATCACGGATCATGGATTCGACATCCCTTCCAACATATCCGACCTCTGTGAATTTCGATGCCTCGACCTTTATGAAGGGTGCGTTCGCGAGCTTCGCAAGACGACGGGCGATCTCTGTCTTCCCAACTCCAGTTGGCCCGATCAGGATAATATTATTCGGCATGATCTCCTCGCGGAGATTTTCCGGTGCCTGCAGCCGTCGCCAACGGTTCCGGAGCGCAATGGCCACCGATTTCTTCGCGTTCTGTTGGCCGATGATGTACTTATCGAGTTCTCTGACGATCTCGCGCGGAGTAAGCTCGCGGGCGTTTTCCGGATCGGATTTCTTCTTTGTCACAGGCATGCTAAAGTTCTTCTACCGTGATGTTGTTATTTGTGTATATGCAGATTTCGGAGGCTGCCTGGAGTGATTCTCGCACGACATCCTTTGCTTCCATTTGTGTGTGCTTGATGAGCATGCGTGCAGCTGCAAGCGCGTACATTCCACCGGACCCGATCGCCACAATGCCGTCGTCAGGCTCGATGACTTCGCCGGTGCCTGAAATGACCAGCGAATGTGACTTGTCCATCGCAGCGAGAAGTGCCTCAAGCTGGCGCAAGTACTTGTCAGTGCGCCAGAGCTTCGCCAGCTCGACCGCAGCTCTTACGAGCTGGCCCTGGTGCTGCTCGAGCTTTTCTTCGAATCGGTCGAGAAGGCTGAATGCATCGGCAGCCGCGCCGGCAAATCCGATGAGAACGTTCCCCTGGTGCAATTTTCGGATCTTGATCGCATTCTGCTTCATCACGGTCGAACCGAGGGTCACCTGACCATCGCCTCCGATGGCGACACGGCCATCCCGCCTCACTCCAAGTATCGTCGTCGCGTGGAGTTGTTCTATCATAGGAAGTTCTTTCTGGTGGGTCTTAGATTTTCTTGCGCAGGCGGGCTATGGGAATGCCCATTTGCTCGCGGTATTTCGCAACGGTGCGGCGGGCAATTTTTACACCTTCGCCTCCGACCATTGCGGCGATCTTGTCGTCGTTGAGCGGCTTCTTCGAGTCTTCCGTTGAGATGATATCCTTGATCCTCTGCTTGATCATCTGGTTGGAGACATCTTCACCCGATTCGGTCTCGAGTCCCGACGTGAAAAATTCCTTCAGCGAATGGACGCCAAACTCGGTCTGCACGTACTTGCTGTTGACGACGCGGCTGATGGTGGAGATATCAACACCGACAACCTCTGCAATGTCCTTGTAGATCATTGGCTTGAGGACTTCACCCGCTTCAAACCACTCGCGCTGGCGGGCAACGATGGCCCGCATGACTTTCAGAAGCGTTTCCCGCCGTTGATGGATGGACGCAATAAACCATTTCGCCGCTTCGAATTTTTGCTTGATGAAGTCCTTTGCCTCTTTTGATGCTTTCTTTCCCTTTGGAGCGACAAGGTCTCTATAGGCTTTGTTGATGCGGAGGGCGGGCATGTTGCGGTCGTGAAGGGAGATGATAAAATCGCCTTCGTCGTTCTCGACGATGAAATCAGGCGTGATGTAGTTCTCCTGGGCCGAGAATTCACCTTCTCCCGGCTTGGGATTGAGATGCTGGATGAGCTCGATGACTTTCTTGAGAGTCTCCATCCCGACATGCAGGCCATTGCTGAGATTCTCAAATCTCTTGAGTTTCAGATCCTCGAAGTGCGCCTGGAGAATCTTGAGTGCGAGCTCCTTGATATGAGGGTCGCATTTTGTTGTCCGGACCTGGGCAATCAGGCATTCCTGCAGGTTTCGTGCAGCAATGCCGGGGGGCTCGAGGAGCTGTATACGCTTGAGAACCTCTTCCGCCTGCTGAAGCGAAATCTCAAGGCCGAACGTGAGATTGAGATCCTGGACGATGAGTGCCAGTTCCCGCCGGAGGTAACCGTCTTCGTCGACGTTCCCAATAATCTCCTCGGCGATGAGAAAATCCATGTCATTTTCACATTGGAGACGGAACTGACTGAGCAGACGTTCGGACATCGGGACGCTGGAGGCAATCGGTCGTTCGTACTCCTCCTCGTCATCTTGCGGTTTGTACGATTCGGGACTCTTGTATCCCGCTAGATCATCGTTGATGTAGTCTTCAAGTGTGTAGGAATCGTCTTCCTTGCTCTCAACTTTTTCTTCCTGGACCGGCTCCTCGACAGCTTCTTCTGGCTCAACCTGCTCTTCGACCTGTTCCGTCTCATCGATGGTCTCGAGAAGCGGATTCAGCTCCAATTCGGTCTTTATCCGTTGCTCAAGCGCCATCGTCGGCAGCTGCAGCAGCTTCAGGTATTGAACCTGTTGCGGCGTGAGCTTCAGCCCGAGCCGCATCTGTTGAGAGAGGTTTATCATACTTCAGAACTTCATGTCAAGTGCTATAGAGAGCTTTCTTCTTCTATCTTGGTCCTGCAATAAGCAGTGAATTCCTGGTACCACTGATCCCCGTACGCTCGCGTCAACGCTGAACGCAAAAACTCTGCAAGAGACACCTGCTCCTTGGCCCCGCGCTCGAGGGCTGGGCGACACTCAGCTATCTCCTCGAATCGAAGCCGCGCCGGCGAGCCGGGAGCAACTCGAATGGGAAAGAGATGGCATGAGAGCGGTTTGCGCCAGGAAATTTCGTCATTTAGGTACGCTTTTTCAAATGCGCACTTCGCAATTCCATTTTCAAAAATGGCAAAAACACATGCCTGCCGATCAACAACCTGGGTTGTGTGATCCCCCTTTCGCCCCTGAATCAGCTCTCGCTCCTCGATCGTGTCTTTGTGGCGAAAGCTCAGGTATTTCTTGACAATCGGGTAAGCTCTCTCTATTTCTTCCACTTCTTCGTCAAGCAGCGGGGCTCCCCTCTGGCCGGGCATCGTGCAGCATGCCCCTTTGCACCGCTCCAAATCGCAGGCAAAATGGGTTTTCGAGATGTTCTGATCGATCAGGAATTGGTCCAGCATTTCATAGATTGACTCATAATCACCCTCAAAGTATAATCAATTTGCTTAAAAAACCAGAGGGATCCCTGTGCCAACGATCGCTGACTTGAAAATGCTATCGAAATCTGCCAAGTTGTTGCTACAACCTTTTATGAGAGCCGAGGTCTAATCCTATGTCACAAGAACAGCGCTCCTCTACGACAGAAACGATGATAGATCTGGATCTGATACAACGGGCGAAACAGGGGGACATGGGAGCATTTGAGCAACTTGTCTTCCGGTACGACAAACAGGTTCTCACAATCGCCGCCCGATATGTACAAAGCTCGGAGGATGCAAAGGACATCTACCAGGAGGTGTTCCTCAGGGTGTATCGTGCGCTCCCTAGGTTTCAGCTCAGAAGTCAGTTCTCCACCTGGCTGTTTAGGATCACGACAAATGTTTGCCTCTCACACAGATCCCGGCGCAAGCGGCATATTCACACGTCGCTGAGCCAGGAATCTGACGATGAGCATGGTGCAGGGCTTTCAGAAGCGATTACCGAGCCAAGAACTACAGACCGGCATGCAGAACAGACTGATATGGCTCTCCACATTTCTCAGGCAATCGAGCTTCTTTCCTCAAAACAGAAGATGGTATTCACTCTGAAATATTACGACGGATATAAAATTCGCGAGATAGCGGAAATGCTGGGTTTGGCAGAAGGCACCGTCAAGAGATACTTGTTCGCGGCCACGAACAAAATACGACATTCATTGAAGGATTTGATCTAGTTTGCAGAGAGCAACGGCGAGGGATGAAACCATGAAACACGATCAGTACAAAGAATTGCTTCACCTTTCGTTCTACAACGAGCTCAACGATGAGGAGCGATCGATTCTTGAAGAGCACCTCAAGACTTGCGCTGAATGCCGGACGGAGTCTGAAGCGCTGCGCAAGCTGGAATCAGTGCTCGTGCAGGCTCCCCGGTTCCAAGTGAATGATCAGCTCCTGGATGAAGCGCGACGCGAGTTGCGGGTTGCCCTGCGCTTGGAACGGGCTAAGCGCCCCTTCTGGTCAGAATGGATAGATCGATTGGATGTGCTCAGCGCTCCGGGACTTCGACTCGCTCTGGGAGGTGTCGCCACGCTCGTCGTTGGGTTCTCTATCGGTTATCTGGTCTTCTTTCCTGGTGGGGACGAATCCGTCACGCGGACGATGCCCGGGCTGAACCAGGCGACCGCTCAGCACAGCGAGACGCGAGTCTCGAATTTCCGACTGATGCAGCAAGTGTCGGATGCCGGAGAAGTTGAATTCAGCTTCGACATGGTGACACCGGTACGAATGAGAGGCAATGTGAACGACAACGCAGTGCAACGGGTTATGGCACAGGCGCTGATCAGCGATCAAAACCCGGGAGCGCGACTGCTCACGGTAAACACACTGGCGAACCAGGTGGAAGCAACGAAGGCGCCGGACAAGGAGATCAAAGCTGCGCTTATCCAGGCGATGAAACTTGATGCCAACGTCGGCGTTCGCAGGCAAGCGCTCAAGGCAATCCAGAAATTTCAACTGGACAAGGACATCAAAGATGCACTGCTCTTCGTCCTGAAAAACGAGACGAATCCAGGTATGCGCATCGACGTTATCAACTACCTCGAGCAACCGGTCCTGACGCACAAGCTCGTCGACCAGGATATTCTCAATGGCTTGAAACAGAGTATGCAAACCGATAACAACAACTACATTCGCATCCGAGCGAAGAACGTATACGAGGAGGTTAACCAACAATGAAAAGACAAGCCAGGTTACTCATAGCAACCATGCTGGTTGCGGTCCCGATGCTGCTCGCATTCCGCGGGCGCGTCGATGATGATTCCCGGGCAAAAACATTCACCGTGGGAAAAGGGGGCACGCTTTCGGTCTCGGTAGAAGGGGGCGATATCAGGATCAGCGTGTGGGATAAGAATGAGGTGTTTGTGAAGGTGGACGGAATTGATGACGAAGACCTCGATCACCTGAAGATGAAGCAAAGCGGCAACGACGTTCGTGTGGAATATCGTAACCGGAGGAGCTGGAGCGGTTGGAACAGCAGCCATCTGCGGTTCGAAATCACAGTCCCATCACAATACAATGCCGATCTCCACACGTCTGGAGGAGACATCACCGTGAGGGGCACAGTTAATGGGAAGATTTCGGGTGCGACATCCGGTGGTGACGTGAAGCTCGAAGACGTGAAAGGTGGCAAGGTCGAGTTGTCGACGTCAGGTGGCGACATGCGAACGGGGGATGTGCAGGGTGACGTAATCTTGAGGACATCCGGCGGGAACATTGAGATGGGCATCGTGGGGGGTGAAGCCAATGTATCGACGTCGGGTGGTAATATTGTTGTCAAGAGCGTTGGGAAATCGCTGAAGGCGAACACCTCCGGCGGAGACATTGAGATCGGGGATGTCGGAGGTGAAGCGAGTGTCTCGACATCAGGTGGTGACGTGCGAGTGCGCAAGGTGACTGGAAACGCAACCCTGAAATCGTCTGGTGGCAATATTCACCTGGAAGGCGCGAGTGGTACCGTGAAGGCGAATACATCAGGCGGCGATATCACGCTTCAAAATATTACCGGGTCGATCGAAGCGGCCACTGCTGGCGGAGACGTGGATGCAGAACTCCGGCCAACCGGAAAAGGGCGTAGCAAGCTCTCGTCGGCCGGGGGACAGATTTCGCTCTCTATCCCAGAGGATGCAAGAGCTACCATTGAAGCTACAATCCGGGTCGAGGACCACTGGGGAAGCCGCAAGAGCAAGTATAAAGTGATATCGGATTTCAAAGCCGATACCTATGAGCAGGACCAGGATGAGCGTGAAATCCGGGCGACCTATAAGCTCAACGGTGGCGGCGATCTCATTGAGCTCAAGACGGTGAATTCCGATATCAGTATCCGAAAGCTCCGGAAATAAGCTCATGCGATGGCTATTGGCAATCCACAACCCCCGGCCCATAGGACCGGGGGTTTTTGTTTGATTTTTGGCTGCATCTGCGGTAGGTTAGACAAAAGAAACACGAGAATTCTCGCGTGACGATGTCAACCGATGCCTCGGTGGCGTCGTCTAATTTCTGAAAACCTGAAAAGAAAGACTTCCGAATGCCCGCTGACCGGGAGCGGCAACTGATACTGAATGTGCAGGAAGGAAGCCATGATGCGTTTCGAGAACTTGTCGAGCTGCATATGCGGCGAGTCTACGACCTCGCATATGGGTTCGTGAACGACCATGATGATGCAGAGGACGTCGCGCAGGAAGTGTTTGTGAAAGTATATCACGCACTCAAGAGCTTCAGGCAGGATTCGGGTTTTAGCACATGGCTGTACCGCATCACGGCAAACAGCGCACTTGACAGATTAAAGCAGAGAAAACGCTCCGTGGCCCGGTTTGTCCCGATGGAGGAATCACACCTTAGTGGAATTGCAGTGAGTCAGGGAACGGACCGTGGTGAGGAGAGCATATTGATCGAGCGCGCGCTGCACGAGCTTCCGACGCTCCAACGGGCCGTCGTGATGCTCCGACACATCGATGGGTTCTCGACAAAGCAGGTCAGTGACATACTCAAGTGCTCGGAAGGGACTGTGAAAACCCATCTTCACCGAGGACTCAAGAAGATGCGGAAGAAGCTGGAACATCTGAAGGATTACGGTTCATGAAAACACATAGAACGATTCAGAAAAACCTGTATGGTTACCTCAGGGATGAGTTGTCGGCTGACGACCGGCGGGCGATTGAGATGCATCTGAAATCGTGCGTGTCATGCGCCGGCGATCTTCAATCGCTGCGTGAAGCGGCGAATCTCGTCACTCAAAAAGTGCGGCGGCCGAGCGAGCACCGGAGCGAGTTGTATTGGCAGCAGTTCGCTGAGAAGGTCGAGCGAAGGATCCAGTCGGAATCAACAGAAGAGGAGGGTTACTCTTTCGTTGGGCGATTCCTGGACCTGTTTGAGGAAAACCGGAAACCGTTCAGTTTCGGATTCGCATCGGCATTGTCCCTCATAGTTCTTGCATTCGCAGTCTGGAGTCTCTGGATAAAGGCTCCGGCACCGGACCAACTGGCGTCGGATTCTGCCAAACAGGGGTCAAGCGCGCTTCGGACAGATGTACAGAAGACTGCGATGGAAGTACGGGCTGAGGATTACCTGGAACAGTCAAAAATTCTTCTTATCGGAATCATGAATACCGATACGAAATCGCTGGTTGAATCGCGGTCGTTCCTGAACCGTCAGCGTGAGATCTCCAGGACACTGGTTCGTGAATCGCAGGAGATCTCATCGGGTCTCACAGATCCGTCGCAGCAACGGCTGAGGGAGTTGGTCTCTGACCTCGGGTTGATCCTCGTGCAGATTGCGAACCTCGAGAACAAACATGGGGTACAGGGAGTCGAGATTATCAAAGGGGGCGTTGAACGAAACGGCATACTGTTCAAAATAAACGTAGAAGAGATTCAGCGGGCAGCACAGCTCTCTCGCAATAAAGGGATTGAAAAACATGCGAAGTCGACTATTTGAAGGGAGAAAAACAATGAACTACAATCGACGTCATTTCTGGAAATCAAGCGTGTATTTTGCCCTGGTTCTGCTCATATCGTGGATGGTGGAAGGGAATCAGACGTTTGCTCAACGCAATCGCACCATTGTCAAGCCATCGCAGGCCCCTGTAGCAGCAATCGCGCCCGTAGTGGCTGCTCAGGCAGCAGCAGAGGAAGCCGTGGCTCTTGATGGACTTACGTTTGAGCTCGGTCAGGTTCCGGTTGCGTTGGGATCGGCAGGCATAGCTCTGGACCAGTTGCACTTCGAGCTTGCACAAATCGCACCGAGCATTTCCATGGACGCGGCATATGAACTGGCTGTCCCGGGGTTCTCCATCGCACCGATGGCGTCGACGGAGACTGAAGCCGCGATCGGATCGCTGAACTTCGGGCTTTCCGGGTTGGCGCCTGCATTCGCCGAAGGTGGGATGTTTGGACAGGATGTGGCAGCCGTGGCGGGTCAGGAATCGAGTGCAGCCGCCAAGGCATATCAGAAAGCGTATAATCTCATCTTGGATAAGAAATGGGCCGAAGCTCAGAAAGAGCTGGACGGTTTCATCAGCAAGTACCGGAGCAGCTCCTACTCCGATGCAGCGCGTTATTGGAGATGCTACACGCAAGAGAAGACCGGAAGCTCCGCCGAAGAGGTCTTCAGGAAATACCAGGACTTCGTCAAATCCTACCCGAACAGCAGGTGGGCTGATGATGCCAGGACGAATATGATCCGGATTGGCTCTGAGCTTGCTCGCCAGGGAAAGCGTGAGTATGCCACGATTGTGGAATCAATGCAGCAGGGGGACGATGAAGATGTAAAACTGACTGCACTCTATGCCCTGAGGAGCACCGCCGATGAGAAATCCCTGCCCGTGATCATGAATCTCTATGATCAATCAAAAAGCGAAAAGCTGCGCGAGAAAATCGTTTACGTGCTTGGCGGCTATGACTCACCTCAAGTTGTGCCGAAACTTGCAGGCATCGCCATGAAAGACCCGAGTGTGAAAGTCCGTATGAATGCGGTCTATGCTCTCGGAAATACAAAGAAGAAGGAAGCCGCGGCTTCGTTGATGGAGATCGGCAAGTCACAGGCAGATCCCGAAATCCGAAAGGTAGCAATCTATGCTCTGGCAAACACCGGCGATGATGATCTTATCCCTTATCTGACAGAACTCGCTAAGAGCGAATCGAACGACAAAATCGCTTCCGCGGCAGTGTATTCCATTGGAAACCTCAACAACGACGAATCGACAAAGGCACTCCAGACGGTGCTGAAGGAAGCAAAGTCGAAAGAGGTACGAAAAGCCGCCCTCTATTCATTGAGTAACAAGAAGGATGCGACTGCAGTCTCAATGTTGAAAGACATTGCCCTCAACGAGTCGGATCCCGATATGAAGAAGCCGGCGGCGATTGCACTCGGGAATATCCACTCCTCAGCCGCTTTTGATGCATTGAAATCGATTGTGGCCTCGGCAAAAGAGACGAGGGTAAGGGAAGCAGCTGTGCAGGCGATTGGGAACTACGGTGGAACGGAAGCGCGGGACTTTCTGAAAAAGGTCGCACTCTCGGACCAGGATGACAACGTAGCCCTTGTGGCCGTCTACTCGATTGGGAATCTCTACGACGGTTCGGATGATGCAGACGCGAACTTCTATCTCGAGGTCTTGCGCAATGCAAAGTCTCTCGAGGTTAAGAAAGCTGCACTGTATCAGTTTGCGAATGTGCAGAAGTCTTCCGCTGTCAAGACTCTCGCTCAGTTTGTAAAGGATGAGAAGGATCCTGACCTGAAGATAGCGGCGGTGTACGTCCTTGGAAATACGAAGAGCGACGATGCGGTTGATGTGTTGCTGGATATCGTCCGGACCGATGCCAACAAGAAGGCACGGACTGCCGCTGTGAGCGCGCTGAGTAATATTGGGACCAAAAAGGCGCAAGACGCGTTGCTTCAAATACTCGAGGGAAAAACGGAAGGAAAGACGAAGGAGTAATCCCATGCGCGCCCGCGTGATTCTTCCAATCTTGTCTTCATTGATATCCTTTGCCTGTGGACTGAATGCCCAGGCCGTCGTTCGATGTCCTGACCAGAATATTTCTCTGGGCGAGCGTTGGAAGTGGGCTTCACGTGACGGCGCGCACTTGGCTGGTGGGAAGGAAGTGTGGGTCGGGTATTGCATCAAGCGCTTGATGAATGAAGACTCCTATATGAATTCAGGCAACTTCTATTCGGGCGGGATAGATGTCTGTCGCAGCATCTATGACATCGTCTCGGGTGACACCTCCCGGCGCACCGCAGATCACAGGACATGGGGAGAGGGAAGGAACAAGATCATCAAAGTTCTGAAGGAGGTGGCCGTTCTTTTTCGAGTCTCAGGAAACTTCGACGACGAAGGTTCGATGAAGAAGATCGAAGTTTCGAACATGGAATTGTATGTCGATCTCAGGAACAAGCCGTTGGTCTGGCTGGGCGGAGCTGACGACGATCAGAGCGTCAGTTTGCTGAAGGCTCTGTACGTGCGACAGTCATCGAGTGAATTGAAAAAGGATCTCGTAATGGCGATCGGCATCCATCAGGATTCAAAAGAAGCTTTTCCATTTCTTGTCGGTGTCCTTAAGAGTGAAGAGGCGGACAATATCCGGTCCCAGGCTGCCTTCTGGCTTGGCCAACAGAATCGTTCGGAGAGTCTGCCTGTGCTCGTGGACGCAGCGCAGGATGATCGCTCCACAAAGGTGAAGGAGCAGGCGGTTTTTGCGATTAGCCAGCTTTCCTCGGATGAATCGACTGAAGCACTGATAACTCTTGCACGCAAACCCAGAGATCCCAGAGTTCGCGCCAAGGCTGCATTCTGGCTGGGGCAAAAGGCGTCGCAAAAAGCCGTGATGACACTCGAATCCATCATTGATGATGACGAAGTGAACGAAGTTCAACGACAGGCACTCTACGCTCTGGCGCAAATCCGCACTCCAGAGGGAGTGGATCGATTGATAAAGATAGCCAAGACTCACCCTAATCAGCGTATTCGAAAACAGGCGATCCAGTGCCTTGGACAGTCAGACGATCCGCGGGCACTCGATGCGCTGATTGCGATCGTCCGGAACTGATTTTGTAGGCCGAAATCTTATTTCGGCCACTAGAATCATCCTCAAATCGCCAAGGTTGTACTAATCTTGGGTCTCTCAGAAAATCGATGGTGATTTCGAGCAGTCCCCCTTGTTTTCATCCCACCATGCAACCTTTTTCATCTCATACAAGTCTTACTAGAGTCTGACACAAAAGGGAACGCTTCGAGGAGGGCTTCACATGGGCATTCGCTGGACTCAGGTAGTACTGTGTATGCTGGGCTGCATCGCCTACCTGCACTCTCAGAATTCGACATCGCCCCTCAAGATCTCAGCAGAACGGGTTGGGGAGTCGATGACAATCGACGGGAGCCTGTCTGAACAAGTCTGGCAACGCCCGGGTTTGACGACGTTCACGCAGAAACTGCCAAACGAAGCGGCCGCGCCTTCACAAAGAACCGAAGTATGGTTGGCGTATGACGACGAAGCGCTCTATGTCGCGGCACGCATGTACGATTCTGCCCCGGATTCTATCATCCAGATCCTTGGCCGTCGCGACGCGGACGTCACTGCCGACTGGTTTACATTCGACATTGACCCCTACCATGATCGGCGTAGCGGGTTCTTTTTTGCGTTGAGCGCCGCGGGCACGTTGCGGGATGGCACGCTGTACAACGACGAGTGGAATGATAATTCCTGGGATGGGGTGTGGGAGGGACGGACACACATCGATAGCCGCGGCTGGACAGCAGAAATGCGCATCCCATTTTCCCAGCTGCGGTTTCATCACGCTGAGAAATATGTCTGGGCTGTCAATTTCAGCAGAATGGTGGGTCGTGCGAACGAAACGGATTTCGTTGTCTACACGCCTCAAAAGGGAAGCGGTTTTGTCTCGAGGTTCATCGATGTCGAAGGGATAGAGAACATCGAGCCGACACAAGACCTGGAGGTCTTGCCGTACGTGACATCCCGCGCAGAATTCACCCAGCACACTTCCGGCGATCCTTTTAACAATGGCTCCAAGTATTCCCCGGGGCTAGGTCTCGACCTGAAAGTGGCTCTCGGATCGGATTTGACGCTGAACGGAACCATCAACCCGGATTTCGGTCAGGTGGAGGTGGATCCCGCGGTTGTCAATCTTAGCGATGTTGAGACATTCTATGCTGAGAAGCGCCCGTTCTTCATCGAGGGAGCAAACGTATTCCAATTTGGCCAGGGAGGATCGAACAACTTCTGGGGCTTTAACTGGGGGGATCCCTTCTTCTTCTACAGCAGGAGGATTGGTCGCTCTCCCCAGGGAAGCCTTCCCGCCTACGATTATGTCGATATGCCGCTCGGAACGCATATACTTGGTGCGGGAAAACTGACGGGCAAAGTTGGCGAAGACTGGAATGTGGGGATGATCCATGCCGTCACGGCGCGCGAAGATGCTGAGATTCAAGTCAGCGGCGTGAAACGGAGTGTCGAGATCGAGCCGTTAACATACTACGGTGTTGGCAGGATCCAGAAAGATTTCAACGACGGCAAACAGGGAATCGGGCTCATCACGACCTACACAAACAGATTCTTTTCAGATAGCAGATTGGAATCTGACATTAATAGTAATGCGCTTGCGATGGGAGTGGATGGCTGGCAGTTTCTCGATTCGGACAAGACGTACGTGGTGACGGGTTGGGGTGCGTTTTCGGATATTCACGGAACGGAAGCGCGGATTACAGCGCTCCAGGAGAGCTCCCGCCACTATTACCAGCGTCCGGGACTGAGCCAGGTGAGTCTTGACACCACAGCGACAAGCCTGAGCGGATATGCGGGGCGGTGGACCATCAACAAACAAAAGGGGGCGTGGCAGTTGAACTCGGCCGTAGGCGTGATCAGCCCTGGGTTCGATCTTGATGATCTGGGTTTCATTTGGAGGACCGATATCATCAACTATCACTCGATGGTTGGATACAAATGGACAGACAGAACTGAGTACTATAATAATCTCAGTCTCAATTTCTCTCTGTTCGGGAGCAATGATTTCGGCGGGAACAAGGTGTGGCAAGGTTACTGGGGGAGAGTTTACATCGAGTTACCGAGTTTCTATCAGGTTGGAGTAAGCTACGCCTACAATCCATATTCCATAGACACGCGCAGCACCCGTGGAGGGCCGGCGATGTTAGATCCATTGGGCTGGGAAGTGGATTACAATTTCTCGTCCGACACCCGCAAGTCGATCGTGGTGAGCGCATTCGGGTCCAGCTACATCGGCGGAGGCGGACACCAGTTTCAGAGTGAAATTGATATTGAATATAAACCTGCCCCCAACATAGACTTCACGATTGGCCCGAGTTTTAACCGTAATTCCGAACAGGCGCAATGGGTGGGGTCGTATGTCGATCCGACAGCGATTGCTACATATGGCAGCCGCTACGTCTTCGCAGATATGGAACAGAAAACAATTTCGGCGAACATTCGGCTGAATTGGACGTTTTCGCCTGAGTTGAGTCTACAGGTATTCATGCAACCGCTCATCTCCTCTGGAGCATACTGGGATCTCAAACAACTCAGCCAGCCTCGGACGTTCGATTTCGGATACTTCGGGAGAAATGGATCTACGATCATATCTCAAACTGACGCGACCGGAGCGGTCTCGGGGTATGAAGTCGATGCGGATGGTGCAGGACCTTCGCAGCCGTATTCTTTCAGCAATCCCGACTTCAATTTCAAATCACTTCGTGGGAACGCAGTCCTCAGGTGGGAATATCGCCCCGGCTCTGCTTTGTACCTGGTCTGGACGCAAAGCAGATCAGATAATGAAAACCTGGGAGATTTTCAACTTGATCATTCCTTTAGCCGGCTCTGGACTGCGCACCCGGACAACATCTTCATGGTAAAGTTTACATACTGGTGGTCACGCTAGGCCGAACCAATACCGCAGTGTTTCCACGGTGGCCGGTTGCGGAAAACAGCTGCGTCACGTTGAGCGGTCCCGAGCGGAGTCGAGGGACGAAACGTCTCATCTGAGGCAGACGACAGGGTTCGACTTCCCGCCTGCCTCCTAGAGCCAATTGGGCGGGCAGGCGCTCACCCTGACGTGTTGCCTTTTTGTCCCCAATGTTCAGCATTCGATTAGAGCCGGATGAACATCTTTCCAGGCAACTGCCTCACAAGGTTCTTGAATTCGAGAGAGAGGAGATTGACGAGAGCGTCGGCCGTTGAAGTCTCTGCCATCTCGGCGATAGTGTCGATTTGAAGAGGTTGATCCGTCAACACGTTGAGAATGTTCTTTTCGAACAATGTAAGTTCCACGATCGGCTCGCTTGCCCGCTCATTTCTCAGGAGATGTCTCATCTGAGGTCCCAGTTCCTCCAGAATGTCCTCCACCCGCTGCACGAGCTTTGCCCTTCCTTCCCTTACCAATTTGTTCGGCCCGTAACTTCGCTTTTCTGTGATGTTTCCCGGTACGGCAAATACCTCTCTGTTCTGATCGAGCGCTGTTGACGCTGTGATCATCGCCCCTCCGTCTTCGCCCGATTCGACGATGACTGTGCCGAGCGACATGCCACTGATGATTCGGTTGCGACGCGGGAAATTGGTTGCATCCGGTTTTGCTCCCATCGGGAATTCTGAGACCACAACTCCCTGCTGAGCGATGGAGTCAAGGAGTTTCCTGTTTTCTGGCGGATAGGGGACATCGAGTCCGGACCCGATGACGGCGATGGTGCGGCCTCCAGTCTGCAAGGTCACGGAGTGAGCTGCAGTATCGATTCCCCTGGCAAGTCCACTGACGACGGTGAGCCCCAGTTCTGCGAGCGTGCGCGAAAACGATTCTGCGACCATCTGGCCGTACAGCGAAGGGCGTCGTGTGCCAACGACCGCAATCGCGTTCTTGTCGTTGGATGTGAAATGCCCGAGCATATAGAGCAGCGCGGGGGGATCGTATGTCTTCTTCAGAAGATCGGGATACTCCGGATCCCAGATTGTCAGAATACGGCCTCCTATCCTATTGAGGCGCCGCAGTTGTTCGTTGGCGAACTTCTCGCCCCCCTTGTGATGCACGATATTCGATGCGAGCTTTCGCTCAATGCCGGGGACCCGAACCAGTTCGCGCGGTGTTGCTCTCAGGACTGCGGCCGGGTCTCCGAAGTGGGAAACGAGCATCCGCATTTTGTGAGGGCCAATCCTTGGTACGAAGGAGAGTTGCAGGAGATCGCTGACTTTGAACATGGATGAGGCGCGCAAACAGTTCTAAAGGCTTGCGGGGAGGCAGTAATGAATGATAAGTAATGTGGGGGGGCGAATTTCAGCCGTTTTGAATTTCTTCGATGAACGCCGAAACGAGCTCATCTGCTTTCTTCTTCTCAGGTGCTTCAGCGATAATGCGTATGATGGGTTCCGTATTTGACTTGCGGAGATGGACCCAGCTATCGGGGAAGTCGAGCTTGAGGCCGTCGGACGTGTTGACCTTCCCCTTAGAGCTGTATTTGTCTTGAAGCCTTCTCAGAACGGCATCGGGATTGAGTGAGCCGAGATCCACTTTCCCTTTCGTGATGGAATATTGAGGAAGGCTTTGCTTCAGCTCGGAGACGGTACCCCCAAACTCAGCGAGGTTCTGTAACGTCAACCCGATACCAACTGGCGCATCTCTTCCAATGTGCGAGGCCGGAAGGATGACGCCTCCGCTTCCTTCGCCACCGACAAGGGCGTTGACCTCTTTCATTTTCTTTGCCACGTTGATTTCACCCACGGGAGTTCGCGTCAGCTCTGCTCCGTATTTGTCACAGATGTCATCGATGGCACGGGTGGTCGACAGGTTCACGACGACACGAGGCTTGCCGGATTGGCGACTGCCGACACCGGGCGCAGAGCTTGTCGATTTAGAGGAAGCCTCTTTGGCAAGGACGAACTTGACAACGCTGGCGATCGTATATTCTTCACCGATCGGTTCCCCTTTTTCGTCGATGAGGACCAACCGATCGACGTCGGGGTCTACCGCAATTCCGAGGTCTGCGTGTTCCTTACGGACTCGACCCGAAAGATCAGTGAGGTTCTCCGGTACCGGCTCCGGCATGTGTGAGAAAACGCCGGAGATCTCGCAGTTCATCTCCACTACATCACAACCGAATTCCCGGAGGAGCTTCGGGATAATAATGCCCCCCGCAGCGTTAACGCAATCAACAACCACCTTGAACTTGCGCCTCCGCACCGTCTCAACGTCGATGTAGGAGAGGGAGAGGACGTTTTCAATGTGTTTGTCGATGAGTCCGGGATCGGAAAAATGGTTTCCGTGCTTGTCCCAGGGAAGATAGCTCCTTCGTTCTTGGGTGGCTATTGCCCAGAATGCACGGTTCTCGTCTGCGTCAAGAAACAATCCCGTGGATGCAAGGAATTTCAGACCGTTCCATTGCATTGGATTGTGACTTGCCGTGATTGATATTCCGCCGGCTGCCTTGTTGATTTCCACTCCGAGCGCAACGGTTGGAGTAGGACAGACGCCGATGGCGATCACATCGCAGCCCATCTGTGAAAGGGTGGAGGAGACGATATGTGCAATGCTCTTGCCGCTGATTCTCCCGTCCCGGCCGATGACAATGGTGCCCCGATTGCAGTATTCAGCGAATGCCGCCGCGTACTTCACAACGGTCTCCGGCGTGAGACTGCTTCCCACGATGCCACGGATCCCTGAGATGCTCACCATCAAAGACATAGTCGGTCCGATTTCTTTCTGATGCGAATGTAAGAAACGACGGCTCCAGATGCAAGAAAATGCTCCTTTCTTCGCTTGACGTTTCGGTTGCTTGAATGTTTTGCTGCGCATCGTTACCTTGTGCCATAGGATTCGAGTGTGACTCATGCAACTGAGCGTCGCTGACAAAAAAGAGCTTCTGAGAATCGCGAGGGTGTCAATTGCATCTGCGCTGAGTGATCGGCCGGTTGAACACAGGGTTCAAAGTTCAGCTTCCTTGAAGGAGCATTGCGGAGCGTTCGTGACCCTCCATCTTCACGGCGAGTTGCGCGGTTGCATCGGGTACATCGAAGCCCGGTTCCCTCTGTGCGAAACCATCGAAGAAGCAGCTGTCAAAGCTGCGTTCGAAGATCCCAGGTTTCTCCCCCTTTCCGCTGAAGAATTCGAAAATGTGGAAATAGAGATCTCGGTGCTTTCCCCAATTCAAAAAATCTCGAGCGTGGATGAGATTGAAGTGGGAAAGCATGGCCTTGTCATTGATGGAGGATACACGCGCGGCCTTCTGCTTCCACAAGTCGCAACCGAATATGGGTGGGGAAGGGAACAATTTCTCTCCCAAACGTGCCGCAAAGCGGGATTGCCAGCGGACGCCTGGAAAAAGAAAGGGGTCACCATCTATAGCTTTACGTCGGACGTGTTCTCAGAGGCTGAGATGTTCAAAAAGGCCCACTGATAAGAGGAACCAATGTCCCGAGTTCGAAAACCCGCGGTCGCCGGATCCTTCTATGACGGAGATACCGCACGCCTACGCGACCACGTTGACCTGCTCCTTCGTCAGGCCGACGAGGTTGACCTTCCTGGAACAATTCGCGGCCTGGTTTCACCGCACGCCGGATACGTATATTCAGGGTTGGCCGCAGCTGTCGGGTACAAGGCTTTGCGTGGGTTGCAGTACGATGCGGTAGTCATGGTTGGCCCAAGCCACAGGGAGTTCTTTGACGGTGTCTCGCTCTACTCAGGCGATGCGTATCGAACACCTCTTGGTGACGTCGCCATTCACGGCGAGATTCGCGATGCGTTGGCCAGCCATTCACCTCTGATAGAGCTCTCGGAAGTCGGACATCGCGGAGAGCACTGTCTTGAGGTTCAGCTCCCATTCTTGCAGAGAGTCCTGGGAGCTTTCTCAATAGTGCCGATGATCATCGGCAACCAAACGAGGGAGACATGCCTCTCGCTCGGAAATGCCATCGCAGAAGCGACCGAGGGAAAAAATGTCCTCCTCCTCGCAAGCAGCGACCTTTCCCATTACCATCCCTATGATGATGCCGTCAGTCTCGATCGCCGGGTGATAGACCAGGTCGAGGCGTTTGACGAACTGGCTCTTATGGCACAGCTCGACACTGAACGGGTTGAAGCTTGCGGCGGAGGTCCGGTTGTGTCGGTGATGCACGCCGCCAAGCTTCTTGGAGCTAACCAATCCCGGGCTCTCTTCTACTGCAACTCCGGCGACATTACCGGCGACAAAAGCGCCGTTGTCGGATACCTCTCTGCTGCATTCCTTCAAGTCCACTAGGTCACGAGCCGCTGAGGCGCTTTGATTCTGCCTTGAGCTTGAGGCATTCGCCCGAAGCACTCCATCATTCTTCGAATGGCGCATCACGCTCGTGATTCTTCTCAGTTCCATAAGAGGAAAAAATTTCGTATTATTTTCTTCAACATACGCGCCCGGTCTGCAATCCGGGCAGGCTCAAGAGAAAAGGATCTGACGAAAACTGAATGATCGTAGATTATCACACGCATAACCGGCTCTGCAGGCACGCACAAGGAGATCTCGAAGAGTACATACAGGCGGCAATTGGGCTCGGGTTAGATGAAATCGCTTGTTCGGATCACGCCCCGCTCCCGGATAACTACGATCCCCGCCATCGGATGACGGTGGAGGAGTTCTATTCTGATTACGCGCCTGCTGTCTCGGAGTTGGTCGAAAAGTACAGTAAGAAGATACGGATCAAACGTGCAATCGAGATCGATCATCTCGACTGGGCTACCGACTGGAACCAGAGGTTCATCGCCGAAAACGATTTTGATTTCGTATTAGGGTCGGTTCATTTCGTCGGTCCACGGGGTCAGGAAAAGCCTCTGTTCGGTCCTGAGTACGGACGGGATGAACTCGAATCACTGTACGAAGGCTACTATCTGGCGATTGCGGACTCGGCGAAGTCGGGCATGTTCGATATCATCTCCCACTGCGACATCGTCAAGAAATCTGGGGTGTTTAGAAGCAAACGGGTTGACGAGTTGCTCGTGGAAGCATTGATGCAGATTAAAAATGCGGACATGTGCATTGAGATCAACACGTCGGGGATGCGCAAACCCGAGAAAGAGGTGTATCCAAGCGAGCGGATTCTGTCGATCGCCCGGGATTTGAAGATTCCGCTCACAATTGGTTCCGATGCTCATACGCCGGGAGATGTCGGCCGCGATTTCGATACCGTTGTCGATCTCGTGGAAGCCTACGGCAGAGGGAAGGTCTCTCTCTTCGAGAAAAGAGAGCGGACGGAAGCGAAGATTACAGGATTGCGCCCGAACGGCGCCAGGTAGTCACAGCTCGAATGCGAGGAGACGCGATGGGGTATCAAACAATATTGGTAGAGAAGAGGAACAGAATAGCGTTCATCACAATCAATCGTCCGGACAAGCTCAATGCCCTCAACGCACAGGCCAAGGCTGAATTGAAGGCTGCATTTGAAGGCATCAGGGATGACTCCGAAGTCGATGTGGTTATTCTCACCGGCGCTGGTGAAAAGGGCTTCGTAGCGGGAACGGACATCAAAGAGTTGACACTGCTCGATGAGCAGTCGGGGACGTCCTTCTCAGAAGGGGGACAAGCTGTACTCAACACAATCGAGAATCTCGGAAAACCTGTCATTGCCGCGGTAAACGGCTATGCGCTCGGCGGCGGGACTGAGCTCGCCCTTGCTTGTCATATCCGCATAGCTTCCGAGAATGCGAAGTTTGGCCAGCCTGAGGTCAATCTGGGGATCATTCCGGGCTACGGGGGAACCCAGCGTCTTGCCCGTCTCGTTGGAAAAGGAAGAGCTCTTGAGATGATTCTTGGTGGTGATCAGATCGACGCTCAGGAGGCTCTTCGTGTCGGGCTCGTCAACAAAGTTGTCCCTTTGCCGGAGCTCCTGAAGACCGCTGAAGCACTGGCGTTGAAGATCGTCGGCAAAGGGCAGATTGCAATCAAGTTCGCGTTGCAGGCCGTGAATGCCACACATGAACTTCCGCTCTCAGCCGGTCAGGCTCTTGAAGCGGATCTCTTCGGCCGATGCTGCGCAACGGAGGATTTCAAGGAAGGGACCACTGCGTTCCTGGAGAAAAGGAAACCGGTGTTTAAGAATAAGTAGTGGAGTATTAAAGTAGATGAGTAATGGAGTAGTGGAGTGGCGGGTGCGATGTGAGGCGAAGGACGCACGCTCTGAACTCCTGAACTTTGAACTTGAAACCTCAAACTTGAAACTCAAAACTCAAATCTCTAAACTCAAAACCGAACGACAATGAGTCAGAACAAAAGCACATCAAACGACCAATCGAAACTGATGGAGAAAATTGTCTCTCTGGCAAAGCGGAGAGGATTCGTGTTCCAGTCCAGTGAAATCTACGGAGGTCTCAACGGGTGTTGGGATTACGGCCCGCTTGGTGTGGAAATGCTCAACAACCTCAAGCAGCAATGGTGGAAGAGCATGACCTACCGGGACAACATTGAAGGTGTGGATGCCAGCATCCTGATGCACCCGCGGGTGTGGGAAGCATCAGGCCACGTTGAGAATTTCACTGACCCGATGGTAGACTGCAAGAGCTGCAAGGCCCGATATCGTCTCGATGTCCTCTTTGAAGACATGTCCGTGAAACGGAAAAAAGAGGCTCTTCGCGAGATCGAGCCCGGGAAGTTCGAAGGACAGTTGAAAGACGAAGTGGTGATAGAGGAGTTCGCGAAGCGTGTGGCAACCGACGCGGACGCTGCCAAGATGGTTGTAGTTCTCTCCTGTCCAAACTGCGGGAACAAAGGCACATTCACTGAAGCCCGGAAGTTTAACCTGATGTTCAAAACGTTTGTCGGACCCGTAGAAGACTCATCGGCTGTTGTCTATCTGCGTCCGGAAACTGCACAGGGGATTTTTGTGAACTTCCTGAATGTCCAGTCGGCCAGCCGGTTGAAGCTTCCATTTGGTATCGCACAAATCGGGAAGGCATTCAGGAACGAAATCAACACGAAGAACTTCCTGTTCCGAACGCGTGAGTTTGAGCAGATGGAAATGCAGTTCTTTGTCAAGCCGGGCACGGACGACGAGCAGTTTGCGTACTGGCGAGCCGAGAGGATAAAGTGGTTCATCAGTCTCGGCATGAAACAGGAAAAGCTCCAGTGGCACCAGCACCCGAAAGACAAGCTGGCGCACTACGCGAAGGATGCGTATGACATAGAATACCTGTTCCCATTCGGCTGGGGAGAAATTGAAGGGGTGCATAATCGCACGGATTTCGATCTCTCGAGGCATGAGCAATTCTCAGGCAAGAGCATGAAGTATTTTGATGAAACCACGAAAGAGAAATTTACGCCATTCGTTATCGAGACCTCTGCCGGGGCCAGCCGGTCGTTCATGGCCTTTCTTGTAGATGCCTATAACGAAGAGGAGGCCCCATCAGCCGAGGGTGCCATGGAGACGCGGACTGTACTTAAACTGCATCCAAAACTTGCTCCGACGAAGGTGGCGATTTTCCCCCTCGTGAACCGGGATGGTATGCCGGAGATGGCCGTTAAGATCGAGACCGATCTCCGACAGCACTTCCGTGTCTTCTATGACGACAGCGGCGCCGTGGGGCGGCGCTACCGGAGGCAGGATGAGGCGGGAACGCCCTTCTGCATCACGGTCGATTCTCAGAGCCTTCAGGATCAGACTGTCACCGTTCGCGAGCGTGATTCCATGAAACAGGACCGCATCGCTGCCAGTAACCTGCGTTCATATATTGCCGAGAGGTTGATGTAACTTGTTTCCTCACAGGTACCCCAGTCACCATAGAGCGATAGTACTGCGAGCAGAGTGGTACTTTGTATCTCTTCTGCTCTTCCTCGTCACGTCTCCGGCTAAGAGCCAGTGGATCGAAGATCCCGCTGTCGATGCGCGGGTTCAGCGCGGCATCGACTATATTTACAACATCGAGTTCGGGAAGGCGGACAAGGAGTTCACAGAGGTGATACACCTCATGCCCGACCATCCGGCCGGCTACTTCTTCCAGGCGATGACAGAATGGTGGCGCATCCTCAGCGACTTCGATGACGAGTCCCGCGACAAATCGTTCATCGCAATGCTGGATAGAGTTGTAGAGATGTGTGACAAGCGCCTCGAGAAGAACGAGAACGATGTCACGGCGCTGTTTTTCAAGGGAGGCGCTGTCGGGTTTAAGGGGAGGTTGCGGGCGAACAGGGGGGCATGGTTGCTGGCAGCGAATGACGGCCTCGTCGCTCTGCCGGCGATGCGAAAGGCCTACAAGCTTGAACCGACAAACTACGACGTTCTCCTTGGCATGGGCATCTACAACTACTACGCTGATGTTGTGCCGAGCCAGTATCCCGTGGTGAAGCCGCTGATGTTGTTCCTGCCTGGGGGCGACAAGAAAAAGGGACTGGAGCAGCTCGAGCTTGCTGCCACGAAAGGCCGGTATGCCAAGGTCGAAGCAATGTACTTCCTGCTGCAGACCTACTTCACCTATGAAAAACAATTTGTGAGAGCTCTTCAACTCGCGCGTGAGCTTCACAGCAAGTATCCCAGGAATCCGCTTTTCCACAGGATGTACGGACGTTGTTACGTGAGTCTCGGGTACTGGGCAGAAGCATTTCAGATTTTCAACGAAGTTGAAGACCGCTATCGAAACCATCAGGAAGGGTATGATGACTACGATGCGCGGGAAGCCTATTATTACATCGGCCGTCACTATTTTCTGGCGAGTCGTTACGATGACGCGCTGAAGAATCTCTATCGTTGCGATGAGATCTCACGGAAGTTGGACAAGAACGGATCGTCCGGATTCATGTCGATGGCAAACCTAACGGTCGGCATGATCTACGACGTGCAGAAGAAACGAGGGTCTGCACTCGCCCAGTATCAGAAGGTGCTGAACATGAAAGAGTATGAGAACACGTATAAAGAAGCGCGCCGGTTCATGGATAAGGCCTATTCGAGGGCTCAATGATCATTCGGACATTTCTCTTCGGACTCGCAGCGGCACTCGCAGAGGTTCTGGGGGGCAGCATCATCTATTTGAAGAAGTCGTGGCCGCGACGGGTGCAGGAAACATTGCTCGCACTCGGCGCCGGCTTCATTCTTGCCCTGGTCTTCCTGAAACTGGTTCCGGCGAGCATCCATGCCATCGGCGACAAGGCCATGCTCTATTGCGTGCTTGGATTCGCGACGCTTCATTTCTTCGAGCACACGATCGTCGGCCATCTCCATTTTGGCGAGGAAACACACAGCCACGTGATGGTCTCGAAGGTTGCCAGCTTGTCGGCGTTTTCCGGCTTGTTTGTCCACGCTTTCTTTGACGGATTCACGATCTCCATTGGCATGCAGTTTGACTTCATGCTGGGCGTTCTCATTTTCCTCGCGGTTCTCCTCCACAAATTCCCGGAAGGCCTTACGATAGGATCGATTGTCGTCGCGGCGGGCTACTCGCGAAAAGCAGTGATGATGTCGACTGTCGGGTTGGCAGCGGCGACGATGCTTGGGGTCTGTACGTTGTTTGTGTTTCGGAATATTGGGGCAGAAGCCGTAGGGGCGGGTTTCGCATTCTCGGCAGGCGTAGCAGTCTACGTGGGAGCAAGCGACCTTATCCCGGAGATCAACAAATCAAAGGATCGCATACCTCCGCTGGTCGTGTTTGCAGGCATGATACTCTTCTACCTGAGTGACACAATACTCGAAAAGATGGCTCAGTGAAGGGTAGGGGGTCGGAGTGTATTCTAGAGGCCCATGCCGACAGAGATCCGGTGTAAACCACCGATCTTGCCGTAGGAGTTGAAAGCGTAGTCGATCACATACTCACCAAGCAGTATCCCTCCGCCAAGTGACATCCCCGCAAGTCCAGGGCTCGTTCCCAGCTTCAAATCTTTCCTCTGCTGGTTGTTATAGCCGACCCGGAATCTCACCGACTCGCTCATGAGGAATTCAGCGCCAAAGGAAAAAGAGCTGAGATGATCCAGCGCTTTGTCCTGCTTGTCGGTGAGGCGGTGGAAATCGAAATTCAAGAGAACCGGAAGATGCTCCGGGCGCTTGGTGATGCCGATTTTTACGTCGAGAGGAAGAGACTCTTTCGTGCCGTCGTAGGATTTCAGCTGGGTCCCCAGTGTGAGCACGCTGGCTCCGAGCGTGATGTTCTCTGAAGGAATCTGGTACAGAATGCCTGCGTCGATGGCAAGTCCGGATGATGTGAACTCGGCAATGGAGGAGTAGATGAGCTTCAGGTTGACGCCAACACTGGTAAACTCATCAATCGGGCGACCGACACCCATCACAAGAGCGATGTCACGAGCCCCGAATGTTCCCAGAATGTTCATCGACTCATCAGTCTCATTGAATGAGCCGTAGTCGACGTAGATGATTCCTCCGCCCACCGTCCCAATTCCATCGACGGACCTTGCAAAGGAGAGATACCCTCCGTTCACATCAAGGAGTTGTTTCAGGAAGCCGGCGGAAGCGCGTGGTTGTGTTAGTGTGGGGAGGGCGCCAGGATTGTAGAAAATGAGGTTTGGGTCGTTGGTCATTGAGACAAAACTGCCGTTCAATCCGGCTGCTCTCGCCCCGACCTCGTTGCGCAGGAAACTGAAAGTCCCTCTGTCTTGTGCGAACGCCATCGCACTGACGAGACAAAGGAGAAGAACCCATCCGGTGATTCGTTTCATCCCCCTTAATCTACCCATTTCGGAACAAAATTTCAAGGATTCAATGGTGATGGGACAAGAGCGTGAATGGGCCAAAGGGGAAAATTGCCGTTGCAAGTTTGGCCAAAAATGGGTACCTTACTAAACAATCGAGAAAGCAAACTTGGAGAGTTCAATGAAGCCCGGAATACACCCTGATTATAAGAAAGCAATTATAACCTGCGTTTGTGGCAACACGTTTGAGACGCGCTCGACAGCTGGCGACCAGCATATTGAAATTTGTTCAGCCTGCCATCCGTTCTTCACCGGAAAGCAGAAGCTGGTTGACTCCGCTGGTCGTGTGGAAAGGTTCAACAAGAAATACGGGAAAAAGAAGACTGAGGCCGTCGCGCCGGCAGAAGCAGCGCCGCCGGCGTAAGCTTCATCAGGTCTTCGACACTGAGTATGCGGAATGCAATCGGCAGATGCATTCCGCATTTTTCTTTTTATCGAATGGAAAGTACCCAGAGGCCTCTGAACAACGATGCAAGATCCTCTTCAAATGAGTTTTGATTCCGATACGACAAACCTGTACCGCGGACCGCGTGGAACGGCTGTGAAGATCCTCAACCGCGTGGAACGTTCTGATTCGTACCTCGACCGGCTCCTCGATACCGAAATGCGTAATTCGGATATGAATGAGCTGGACAAAGGGCTGATGAATGAGATTGTGACAGGCGTTGTTCGCTGGCAAATGAAGGTGGACTGGGTCCTGACAGGGTTTTTCCATGGGAATTTCACGAAGGCCGAAACGAACATCAAGAACGCCCTGCGGGTTGCCCTCTATCAGATACTCTTTCTTGATAAGGTGCCGCATTCTGCAGCAGTCAATGAGTCCGTGGAGTTCATCAAAAGACTGAGAGGCCAAAAAGTCGCTGATCTGGTCAACGGGGTATTGCGGAATATCGTCCGGAACCTCGAGAATATCCGCTATCCTGACCCCAACGAGGACCGAATACAACACCTCGCCGTGATTGAGTCGCATCCGAATTGGATGGTGAAGCGGTGGGTCGACCGGTACGGCTACGACGAAACGAAAAAACTCCTCGCAGCGAATAACGAGCGCCCGGATCTGACTCTTCGCGTCAATCGCCTGAAGATCGATTTCAACTACTTCCTCAACCAGCTGGAGCAGCACCAGATCCAGTTCTCCAAGTCAGAATATCTCGACTTCTTCGTCCGCGTGAAGCATATGGCAGGGATAGGGAGCTCGGAGATGTTCCGCCAGGGGTTCTTTGTTGTTCAGGACGAGAGTGCGGGTATCGCCGTGCAACTCCTCGATCCCAAACCGGGTGATCGCGTCATCGATATGTGCGCAGCCCCGGGAGGGAAAGCGACCTTCATCGGCGAACTCATGAAGAATGTCGGCGAGATTGTCGCGGTTGACAGATATGAGACCAGGCTCAATCTCGTGAAAAGTGCTTGCCAGAGGCTCGGGATTGCGAATGCACACTTCATAGCTGCCGACGCATCCACAATTCAGACCGCGCCTGCAGAAAAGGTTCTCGTCGATGCTCCCTGTTCAGGCCTGGGCGTTCTTTCAAAGAAGCCCGATGCCAAATGGAAACGTGAACCTGAGGACCTTCTCAGGCTCGTTCAGATACAAAAAGCTATTCTTGAGAATGCTGCAAGGCATGTCAAACCCGGGGGAGTTCTCGTTTACAGTACTTGCACAACTGAACCAGAAGAAAACTACAGCCTTATAACGAATTTCCTGGCCGAGCACGCTGAATTTGCCATTGAAAACGCGAGCCTGTTCACAAACCCCAAAATTGTCACACCTGAAGGGTATGTAGAGACATTCCCCCACCGCCATGCGATGGACGGGGCATTCGCGATCAGATTGAAGAAATCTCCGTAGGGAACTGCACCTCAAAGTACTTTCCTTCCACCGTATTTCTCTCTATATTCACACGTCGTTTTGAACCGACTAAAAGTCGTTCAGCAACAAAACAGAACCGCTTTATTCTTTCCCATCGACGTATCACCGAGGAGGACTGCCATGAAACGGCTCGCATCAGCCTTTGTCGGGATTGCTGCCTTTACGCTATTTCTTGTGATTTCTGCTCCTATAAATCGCAGTCTTCGACAGGCCCAGACCTCCTCTGATCCTTTCGCTTCAACATTTTCCATCGTTGGAATCGATCTCACGACGGGTGACGTTGGAGTGGCTGTCCAGTCTAAGTTCCCGAATGTCCGGCCAATCGTTCCGTGGGCTGAGGCGGGAGTCGGCGCCATCGCAACACAGTCATTTATCAACGTCTCGTACGGACCTAAGGGGCTCTCGCTTCTTCGGAATGGCGCAACTGCGGAAGAGGCTCTGAGGATTCTCATTGCGAATGATTCAAACCGCGATGTCCGTCAGGTGGGAATTATCGATGCCAGGGGGAATTCCGCGAGCTGGACCGGCAGAGAGTGCTTCGATTGGGCAGGAGGCATCACAGGTGCGAACAGTGGTGGAAAGGGGACCGTGATAACGGGAAAAGGGTTTGCAGCCCAGGGGAACACGCTTGTTGGCAAGGAGACCGTCGAAGCTCTGGCGAAGACCTTCCAGCAAACGAATGGATCGTTGGGCGACAAGCTCGTTGCCGCGATTGTCGCGGGAGGCAAGGCTGGTGGAGATCGTAGGGGAGAGGAGTCAGCTGCATTGCTCGTGAAGCGCAAAGGGGCAGGGTATGACGGGACAACGGATGATCTCATCGACATCAGCATCTATGACCATGCGCGCCCGCTGCTGGAACTCGAGCGCCTCTACAAGCTCCACAAGCTGTATTACTTCCGCACTGATCCGAAGAATCTCATCAAAATTGACGCGGCCATGTGCAAAGAGCTCCAGACCATTCTGAGCAACAAGGCGTACAAAGGCTTCTTGTTCTACGACGGACCCGTCGATGGGTCCTTCGATGCAAAAACAAAAAAGGCTCTCCAGGACTTCATGGGCTGGGAGAACTACGATATCCGCGTTCGCGATGATGATCAGATCGACCGTGAAGTGCTGGACGATATCAGAAAGAACTACGCAGATTGGAAATCAACGAAGAAGTGATGCGGCTTGCCCCTCGGAGGACGAGGGGCCATCGAATATATTGAAGGGACAGACTACGACAATGAAAGCGATCGTAAAACCTAAGCCAAAAGAAGGTCAGGAATGGCCTGTCGGTCTCCAGATTATTGACAAACCCGAACCGACCATTGAGCACTCCAACGACGTGATTATCCAGGTTCAGGCGGGCGCAATATGCGGCACAGACGTCGGCATCTACAATTCCAAGGAGTCGTGGCGAGTGCAGATGAGCAGGGCGAAAACCGACCCTGTCACGGTGGGGCATGAGTTCAGTGGCAGAATCGTCGATGCGGGGAAACTTGCGCGTAACCACCTTGCGCGGCTCATGTTCCGGAAGGCAAAAACAAATGCGGATCTTGCGAAGCTCCTGCGAAGGAAAACGGCACGGTCGTTCGCGTCGGAGAAGACGTTTTTGAAGTTCGCCGAAAAACAATTCTTCAGCAGCGCTGAGATGCACGTGACGTGCGGGACGTGCTACCAATGTCTTCAGGGCGAATACCATGTCTGTCGCAATACGATCATCAAAGGTGTTCACGACGACGGCGCCTGGGCTTCCTACGTGAAGGTCCCGGCGGAGAACGTTCGCCTCTTCTTCCAGCGTGAAATCCCCTATGAGATCATCAGTTTCATGGATGCCCTTGGGAATGCAACGCACACGGTGATGGCTGCTCCAATTAAGAACCAATCGGTTGCGGTCTTGGGATGCGGCGTGCAGGGGCTCATGGCGGTTGCTGTCGCAAAATTTGCGGGCGCCCGGCGTATTTATGTCACGGATGCGTCGCACGAGGATTTCTCGCACGAGAAGCTTGTCTCAGGGCGTTTCGCACTCGCCAAGAAGTACGGAGCTGACCACTGTTTCGACATGACGATCGGCGAAGACCGCGGGGCGTTCGTTGACACGATCATGAGCGAGACAGGCAATACAGGCGTCGATGTTGCCCTCGAGATGTCAGGCAGCTACCGGGCCTATGAAGATGCTGCCCGTGTTATCCGGATGGGGGGCACATTCTCTCTCCTCGGGATCCCTTCGGGCACGATGCAAGTCGACTTCGCGAAGAATATCATCTTCAGTGGCATAACAGTTCATGGAATTATCGGGCGACGGGTATTCCAGACATGGGACCAGATGGAAGTGTTGTTGAAGGCAGGACTCGCGAAGCAGCTAATGAAGACCGGTTTTGTCACGCATCAACTGACGCTGGAACGGTTTGAGGAAGGCTTTCAGGCGATTCGTAATGGCGATGCGTATAAGGTGCTCCTCAAGCCCTGAGAAGGGGTGAAGGGCACATATCTTGATTTTGTAGATCGATCATGGCCATAGGAATTGGAACAGACGTCGTCGAAATTGATCGCTTGAGAAAGCTGAGGCACCGAGCCGAGTTCCTAGCGCAGGTATTCACACGCACCGAGATCCAGAACGCGCCCCGCGGTCCCTCTCAAGACACATTCTACGCTACGCTTTTTGCGATCAAAGAAGCTCTGTTGAAAGCGCTGGGGTGTGGTCTGAAGAGCGGTTGTTTGTGGCACAATATCCAAATCACGCATGATTGGAAACCCCACTTGTCCGGCCTCCTCGGGCGTCTCGCCGAGGAGAAGTCGGTATCGAAAATCCACGTTTCACATTCACACTCAAACAGAAACGCCATTGCCTTCGTTTTGATTGAAACAACCACTGAGGAGGAGATCCTATGAGTAACATCGGCTCCTATGAGGCAAGATACAAAGACTTCGATTGGAAGACGGCGGCGGAAGAACTTGGATATGGTAAAGATGGAAAATACAATATCGGCTATTTCTGCAGTGATCGTATTTGTGAGATGGGAGGTGGGGGAAAGGTAGCCCTGTTTTGGGAAGGGTTCACAGGTGAAGTGAAGCGGTACACCTACGACGACCTGAGGATGTACAGTAATTCCTTCGCAACGATGCTGAGGGAAAGCGGGTTGCAGCTTGGAGATCGCATTTGCCTGTTCATGGATCGGATCCCGGAGCTTTACATAGCGTTCCTTGGCGTGCTCAAGATGGGGGGTATCGTCCAGCCTTTGTTCTCGGCGTTTGGAGAGGACGCGCTGGAGATGCGGCTGGAAGATGCAAAGACGAGGGCGATTCTGACGACCCGCAAGCACCTGGGCAAGGTGAGAAGGATCCGTGCTTCACTTCCGGAGTTGGCGGTCGTCATCGTAGTTGACGCGGGTGGACGGGCGATGGAAAATGGGGAGATTGCCTTTTCTATGGAAAGCGCGCCGAGGCAGAAGGAGATCAACATCGCTCAGGTTGGGCCGGAGTCCCCTTCAGTCCTTCACTATACTTCGGGAACGACGGGAAAGCCGAAAGGGGCATTGCACGTTCACTCTTCGATCATTGCTCAGGCGATAACCGCTCGATGGGTGCTTGACCTTCGCCCTGATGACATCTATTGGTGCACGGCAGACCCTGGTTGGGTCACGGGGACATCGTACGGGATCATTGGTGCCTGGGCGAGCGGGATAACGCAGGTCGTTCTTGACGCGGGGTTCAGTGCGCACAAGTGGTACGCGTTCATCGAGAAGCACAAGGTAACAGTCTGGTACTCGGCTCCGACAGCTATCCGTTTGTTGATGAAGGAGGGGCTTGAGCCGGTCAGCAAGCATGACCTTTCGTCATTGCGGCACCTGGTCAGTGTCGGAGAGCCACTGAATGCTGAAGCAGTCATCTGGTCGGAGAAGGCGTACGGACTTCCATTTCATGATTCATTCTGGCAGACCGAGACGGGTTCGATTGTGATATCAAACTACCCCGGAATGAAAATCAAACCTGGCTCGATGGGAAAGCCGTTTCCGGGGATCACAGCGACTGTTCTGAATCCGAAGACCTATGAGCCGATTGAGACGCCCGGCACAATCGGGCTTATTGGTTTGAAACCAGGATGGCCATCGATGTTCCGGTCATATTGGAACAGCCAGGAAGCATACGACAAGAAGTTCCGGAACGGCTGGTACATCTGCGGTGATCGCGCCAGCACTGACAGCGAGGGGTACTTTTGGTTCGTTGGGCGAGACGATGACGTCATCAACACAGCAGGGCATCTCGTCGGCCCGTTTGAAATAGAGTCGGCGCTCCTGGAGCATCCTTCAGTTGCAGAATCCGCTGCGGTCGGGAAACCGGATCCGATAAACATGGAAGTTGTCAAAGCCTTCATTGCGCTCAAGCCCGGTTACGTGAAGAGTGATGACCTCGGCATGGAAATCATGAACTACATCCGCAAGAGGCTCTCACCGTTGGCCATGCCGCAAGAAATTGAGTTCGTCGATTCGCTTCCCAAGACCAGAAGCGGCAAGATCATGAGACGGCTCCTGAGAGCAAAAGAGTGGGGTGAAGAAATAGGAGACATCTCGACTCTTGAAAACGACTAACGATGAACCGATACAGCTTCTTTCCCAAGGAGGAACTATGGCTGAAGACATCAAGAAGGTGCTCATCGAGTACGTGAAGAAGGAGTATCTGGACGAAGATTCCGATCAGGAAATCACTGAAGACACCAAGCTGATCTCGAGTGGGATCGTTGATTCCTTTTCGATGGTGTCACTCAAGATGTTTCTGGAGAAGAAATTTCAGATCAAGATCCCGGATGAAAAAGCGACACCCGAAGCGTTCGATTCAGTTACGAGCATCATCAAACTGCTAACGGAATTCACACCTCTCTGAAGGAGGTTCTATGTCCTACAGCGAAAAAGCTAGTGTGCATTATGCGAACGAGCTGATGTGCATCCGGGGAGCGGGGTTATTCAAGGAAGAGCGTCAAATCTTGTCTCCCCAGATGGCGCGCATCATGGTCGAATTCCCGGCCGGGGCGCCGGCCAAGGGAGTGCTCAATTTCTGCGCGAACAATTATCTCGGATTGTCCAGCCATCCCGAGGTCGTGGAAGCAGCTCATAAGGGCCTCGATTCGCACGGCTACGGGATGTCCTCCGTCCGCTTCATCTGCGGGACACAGGATATCCATCGTGAACTCGAAAGGAAATTGTCTGAATTCCTTGAGACTGAAGATACAGTGTTGTTTCCTTCCTGTATGGAAGCCAACGCTGGACTTTTTGAAGTGGTCTTGGAAAAGGATGATGCGATGATTGCCGATCGTCTCGTCCATGCCTCAATTGTGGACGGGATGAGACTGTGCAAGGCGCAACTCTACAACTACAAACACATGAATATGCAGCACCTTGAGGAGAAGCTTCAGGAGACTCAGGGCTGTCGATTCCGGATGATCATAACCGATGGGGTGTTTTCGATGGATGGTGACATCGCACCTCTTGATAAAATCTGTGACCTTGCCGACAAATACGACGCGTTGGTCATGGTGGATGATTCACATTCGACTGGTTTCCTCGGAAAGCTCGGAAAGGGAACGCACGAGCATTGCGGGGTGTTGGGACGTATTGACGCCATCACAACAACGTTAGGGAAGGCGCTCGGTGGCGCTGCTGGTGGATGCGTCAGCGGCCGCAAAGAGATCGTGGAATTGTGCAGGCAGCGGGCGCGGCCGTACCTCTTCTCCAATACTGTTCCCCCCGTCGTCATCGCTGCATCGATCAAGGTGATCGACCTCATTTCAAAGTCCACCGAGAGACGGAACAAGCTTGAAGAAAACACGAAATACTTTCGGGAAAAAATGACCCAAGCCGGATTGGATATCAGACCGGGCGTACATCCAATTGTCCCTGTCATGCTCTACAATGCGAAGCTTGCTCAGGACGTTGCACGAGATCTTTATGAAGAGGGCATTTACGCGGTCGGATTTTTCTATCCCGTCGTTCCGCAGGGCCAGGCCCGCATTCGTGTGCAAATATCAGCCGACCATGAGCGAGAGCATCTCGACAAAGCCATC
>Ga0187870_1000663_pt1 | contig 37058 bp, 33 predicted proteins | sample June2016WEW_13_1_3_FD_132974 | JGI IMG/M metagenome (GOLD analysis project Ga0187870, IMG submission 132974) | Peatland microbial communities from SPRUCE experiment site at the Marcell Experimental Forest, Minnesota, USA - June2016WEW_13_150 | ecosystem: Environmental > Terrestrial > Soil >... | reverse complement strand
TATCGCAGTAGTCAAAGCCAATGCGTACGGCCACGGCGCAATCCCCGTAGCGAACGCGGCCCTGAATGCCGGGGCGACGCGTCTTGCCGTGCATCGCGCTATGGAGGGCGTGGAATTGCGCCGGGCCGGCATCGAAGCGCCTATCCTGGTCATGGGCTACACCCCGCCTGATGGTGCCAAGATGGTTGTACGCTGGCGACTTACGCCCAGCCTTATCACGCTCGAAGTCGCCCGCTCACTCTCTCTTGAGGCCGCCGCTGTGGGAGCGACCGTACCCGTACACATCAAAGTGGACACCGGCATGAGCCGATGGGGCCTCTTGCCCGATGAGGCAGTGGAGTTTGTGCGCGGCCTGCGCGACCTGCCCTGCCTCCGCCTCGAAGGGGTTTTTACCCACTTTGCAACCGCGGATTGGGTGGACACGAAGCACCTGCTCGACCAACTGGAGGTCTTCAAGCGCGTATTGGTTGATGTACGGCAGGCCGGTTTTGATGTGCCCATAATCCACGCAGCAAACAGCGCTGCCACAATGCGGCTGCCCGCGGCGCACTTTGATGCAGTACGGATCGGAATTGCTATGTACGGGATGGAACCTTCCAGCGAATGGCCGCCTGTGTTCCAGATCCGACCGGCATTGACCCTTAAAAGTACTGTGAACCGCGTCCGGATGTTGCCTCCCGGTTCGGGTATCAGCTACGGTCGCACATTTATCACCCAACAGTCAACGCTGGTAGCGCTTGTACCTGTGGGCTACGGAGATGGATATCATCGCGTTCTTTCCAACAAAGGCTGTGTGCTCATCCACGAGCAACGCGCACCAATCCTGGGGCGTGTGTGCATGGATCAGATCGTGGTGGATGTCACTCATATTCCCGAAGTGCGGCAGGACGACGAGGTGGTACTGGTGGGCCGGCAGGGGCAAGGGGTTATCCGTGCTGAAGAAGTAGCGCAACTGGCTGGTACAATCAACTATGAAGTGACTACCTCCCTCCTCCCACGCGTGAGCCGAGTGTATCTGCGGAAGGGGCAGATCGTATCTGTCACTCCGTTCGCCGACTGAAGTAAAACCTTCACGCGGCGCGTACTTGATCGAGAGCTGACGGCATATCGCCTCAAGACTCTCGCCCTGGCTGAGGAACACCTCGGCTTCTCGCAGCAAGTTGATAATCTCTTCGACGCGGAGGGCTCGTCTTTGCATCTGCTCCTCCTGATTCTATCCCAGCAAGTGTAACTCACCAGCTGGACTAGTTTTCGGGGGGCAGGTCAGTGGCGCGGTAAGGCACCGGCATCCGCCGTTTCTGCGAACAGGAAGGGCAGGCCAATCTAGAACAGCCGATAACGCAGGCTGTTGACGCTACCCGTATCATGCAAATCACTCGTACAAGAATTCGTACAAATCTCGCGCAATCGATGGAAACGGATGGAAACGCAAAATTCATAATTCTTTACTAGAGATAGCAATCCGCAACAGACGGCAACGGATGGCCCGTAACCATCGAAGAATACAGTGACTTTCAATGCCCATTCTGCAAGGAGTTCGCGGACCATGTGGAGCCCAGGATCATCGATGCGTACGTGACAAGCGGCAAAGCCCGGATCGTATTCCACTCGCTCGGCAACTGGGTGTCGCGCAAGGCGGAGGGCAACACGGAATCCCTGCGCACAGCGGAAGCTGCCTGCTTTGCAGCCGACCGGAACCGGTTCTGGCAGTTGCACGATCTTCTTTTCTCGCTCCAGGGCCGACCGAACTCAGGAGTATTCTCCGATGAAAAGATAATAGCCGCCGCTGGTCAGATCGGCCTGGATGCCGGGAAGCTGCGAACGAGCCTGACACGCCAGGTGTTCGCCGGCCGCGTGCAAAAAGACCACGACGAGGGCATCGCGCGCGGGGTAACCAGCGTACCAACTTTCTTCATAAACGGACACATGATCGTAGGCGCGCAGCCGTATGATGCGTTCAAGAGCGTGATCGACGACGCGCTGCGCGCAGGCGGGGAGACGAAAGTGCGTCCCTGAAGATCGCGGGGGGTGCCGGGGATCATGAGAGGCAGATAGAATATGCACATAAGGACGAGTACATTGGGGTGGCAATAGACTGGCGCTGATAGTGTCTGCCGTGAACGGCCAGAACCTGAAGTTCGAATCGTAGAAGACGCGCCTCTCTGCTGGACCTGAGGTTTTTAGCTTCTCGGATAGCGGCCTAGTTGTTGTCCCTTCAGGCGAATCTTGATCGCGGGGGTCGCTCCTTGGTATAGACGGAATACTCGAACTTATTCGCGATGATGAGAAGAATTCCACCTCGATGGGCCGTCTGTCACTCTGCGTGATGCGCCGGACCATCAGCAAAGGAGCCCCTTCCGGCCCGTTTCTCCGCCTCTGAGGGGCTCGCCACCTTGGCCGTGATGTAATCTGTGGCCGCCTCGATATTGATGGCATACTCCTCTTCCAAAGAAGGAATAAAGCGACTTCATTTTCAGGATCTTCTTCACGATCCCTGGCACGAGGTCCGGCAGGAGGTAGTTGGTGATCAAGGCAATCGGTTGCAGTTCAGGCTCCGGCGGCAGGAAATCTCCCACCTTGACGTCCCCACTTTCCATCTGCGCTCTCAGCGACGTATACACTCGCAGATAAAGCGGCCTGTCCCTTACCCCCATTGACAACCCCGGTCTCCTCACTGGTCAGCCGATCATCGGAATGGAGTTGCGTGACCGGTCTCCTTATCAAAGAGCAGCAGCTGCTGGCGGTCAACTGATATGCGCACAGGAGCACCAGGAGAGGACCGATAGTGTGGGGCCGCAAGCACCTGAAATCGCAAGTCCTCCATCTGGACGGTGACGACATTCATGTCGCCGAGAGGCTCGACCACAAAGACTTCTGCCCCAACGCTCCCATTGCTTTCGCCGGTTGATTGGATCCTCAGATGGCTGGGGCGTATCCCGAGAACAAGCAAAAACCATTCTCCCAGGCAAGCGCGGAATGACGTTCGAGTGCTTCGCATCAGGCTTTTCGGATTATGAAGGAGAATACATCCAGCGGAAGATCGCCAGAGGGGGGCATTTCTCGAGGATCTTCGCCCAGATCCGCGCAGGAAAGGTCGAGAAGTGGATCCTGCCACATTTCCAAGGTCAAACCATCCGCAGCATATGCCGGCCTTATCCACCGCGATCTTCGCCTGCCCCGCCAGGCACGAGTTCTCGCATCTCCCCGGATCTCGATGATGCTTCTGCGCGCCGCACATTTGACCGGTGCCTTCATGCGTTCACCCTCGCCCCTACGCCTTCGAAATAGGGAACGGTCTGCGGGCCCTCTGGGAGGACGCAGATCTTCGCCGTGGGCCCATATTTCTGCAGGAGCAGCCTCAACTGCTCTTCGATGGAGGCGCACGGCCTGAGCATTGCCTGGGTGACCTGCGCCGCGGTCAACCCGTCCGCGTATACGAAGACGTCGGTATTCTTCACGATGAGGGCCAGGATCTGGGCCTGCCACTGGTCGTCCATCATGAAGCCCTTCGCACGGATGCGCGTCAGAAGCTCATCGGCGTCCCGGGATTCCCTGAGGAGCCTTCCGAAGGAGCCATGGTCAGGAATGCCATCCGAGCATTCGGCGGCCACGAGGATGGATCCGCCCCGGCGCGTGATGCGAGCCGCCGCGCTCATTCCCTTGACCGACTGGTAGAGGTTCAGGTCCTGAGGATAGCCCGAGTTGGAAGTGAGGACGATCTCGAACAGGGAATCCACCTTCATCATCGCGGTGGCTTTCACGAACTGCGTTCCCGCCGTGTATGCCTTGCCCACGTCACCGGCAAATGAACGGGTGACCTCCTTGTCCCGGTTCAGCGCGACGTTCACGAGGAAGTCAGGCTTCACCAGCACCACCGCCTCCTCCACTTCACTGCGGATGGGGTTTCCGCCGAGCACCGCCCACTGTGCGTTGGGGTTGTCGATGTTGCGCGCGTTATGGTTGCGCATGACAGTATCCATGTGCGCCATCCCCGGCATCACCGCCTTGCCGCCGCCTGAGAATCCGGCGAAGAAGTGCGGCTCGATGAAGCCCGTGAGTATCTTGAAGGAGCAGGCAAGGAAGTCTCTTTGGATCTTCACCGTGTTGCCGCTGCGCGTCACTCCCACCGAGACGTGCTCATCCCGCGCGCGGGCGTCGTTCTGCACGATGCGGTAGGATGCCACGATCTCCTTTCCCAGCATGCCGACCAGCTCCTGCTGCGTGTTGAGTCGATGCGTGCCAGTTGAATTGAACAGCGTGATCTTGTTCTTCGGGACTCCTGCAGCTGCGAGCTCCGTGAGGATCGCGGGGATGATCTGGTGGTTCGGCGTGGGACGGGTAATGTCGTTGAAGACGATCCCGACCGTGTCCTTCGGTCTCACACTTTCCCGCAGGGGAAGGCTGCCGATCGGCGCCCGCAGCGACTCGGTGATTGCGCCTGCCGGATCGGGGGATGCGGGCACGAATTGGGGTTCGACGATTGTGACGGGCACACCGTCCGGGAAGTCAACCTCGAGGCCGGTTTTCCCGTAGGCAAGCTTGACTCTCATGACGCAATTCCTTGCATTCGGCCTGAAGCTACTAAACTAAGGAAACGAGGGGAATGTCTACGGACCAACGAGAATCAGGGCCTTATGGGGCACGTGCAGACTCCCTGCCCGCGAACGTCCTCCGGTTCACCGCTGGGCCACGCGAGGCGTCGCCCCCTCGAAGCTGATGGCCACCGGCGTTCCTTCCGAGAGGATCGATTTCCTTCCCGCCTCGACCACGAGCACGTTGATGCTGCTGTTGGCCGGGGTTGCAATGATGCCCTTCGCGTCCACCTCGTGGATTGCGCGCCACCGCGCCTCCAACCCCTGGGCAGCCGCCAGCCCTTCGCCGGCCTGCTCTACCCGTGCCACAGTTTCCACGATGGCCTGGATCGAGTCGTAGCCGTACCCGACCGGGCGCAACCCCTCGCCTTCCCACGGGACCAGGCGAAAGAAATCCGGGCTCACGTAGTTGAAATGAGAGCCTCCAGGGCCGATGCCCTGCAGGTAGGCGTAGCTCACTCCCCGGTCGTGGTCGTCGTGGCGGATCATGCCGTTCCTGCCCTCTCCCTCGCAGTACATGAGAAGGCCCTGGTCATTGCTTCCCGCAGCGAGGTCAGGATACCCGAGACCGTTGGTAACGGATAGCAGGGCGCCGTTTTCCCATCGCACCCGGGCGAGCGACCAGAGGAAGCCCTCCTTGCCGTTGGGGAAGCGGCGGCGCACGCCGGCCACGGAGACCTCGGTCGGCCGAAGCCCCGTAATGAAGTACACCAGGTCGATGTAGTGACAGCCGATGTAGGTGAACGGGTCGGTCATCTCCGTGGTGAACCAGTTCTGGAAATTCGAGTTGCGGTAGGAGTACGGCTCGATGAGCCTGGCCTCACCGAGCATGAACTCCCCGAAACGCCCCATGCGGTAATCCCTGCGCGCCACGAGCGATCGCCGATCGAAGCGCTTGTGGTACTCCATGCCTACGAACAGCCCGCGCTCGTGCGCCTCCCGTTCGATCTCGAGCGCCTGGAGGTGCTCGAGCACGAGCGGCTTCACGCAGAGCACGTGCTGGTTCCCGCGAAGCGCTTTCATGACCACGGGGTAGTGCATCTGGTCGGGCACGGCCACCACCACAAGCTGCCGGGGTGCCATGCGGTCGATCAGGCTCGCGTAGAGGTCCGGGTACGTCTTTTCCACGGGCTCGCCGAGCGACGGCTCCGCCACGAAGGAGCTGTCGGGGAACGCCTCGCGTATGCCTTCGTTCTCGGCAAGCGCGCGCAGCGGCCCCGAGCTCAGCGCGCACACGGTGATCTCCGCGAGGAGGTGGCGCCGCTGCAGCTGGTACAACGAGGGAAGGATGAGGTCGGCTGTGATCATGCCTCCGCCGACAACGAGAATCCTCAATCCGCTCATGAGCTCCTCCTCAGGACCCGGCCGAGCGCCTGGCGGAACAGAGGATTGGCTCCGTCCCCTCGTGCACGGCGTATTATAGAAGAAAGCAGGGCCGAGCTCACGGCCGCTTCCCCGCCTCGCGCTCCAAGGTTTCCTCCATGGCCTCGCCGAGAGTCTCGATGCCCTCGGCCAGAGCCTCACGCGAAATGTCCAGGGCAGGGGCAATCTTGATGCACTCTCCGGCAACGCCCACCGGCGCAAACATAAGCAGGCCCTTATGGAAGCAGCGCTCGTTCAGCGCCAGGGCGGTAGCAGGATCCGGTTCCCGGGTGCCCGGCTTCACGATCTGGATCCCGGCAACCAGGCCCCGGCTCTGCACGCAGCCTGCCTGTCGGGGATGCAGCTTCTGCAGCCCGAGAAGCCCCTCCCGCAGCACGGAATCCAGAGCAAGAGCGTTGGCGAGGAAGTTCCCCTCCTTGAGGCAATTGATGTTTGCCACCGCGGCTGCCACGGGGAGCGGCGAGCCCGAATGGGTCGAGGTCATCGAACCGGGCGGGTAAAGCTCCATCACGTCGCTCCTGCCAAGCACTGCGGAGAGCGGAAGCGAGCTCGAGATGCCCTTGCCGCAGGCGATGAGATCGGGCTTGATTCCGTAGTTCTCGAACGCGAACCACTTCCCCGTCCTGCCAAAGCCGGCCTGCACCTCATCCATGATGAGCAGGGCGTCGTTCTGACGGCACCACGCCTCGAGTCTCCCGGCGTACTCCGTGGGGAAGAAATCCGGGCCCACCCCCTGGAAGCTCTCCGACATCACGCCGCAGACCTGGTCCGGGGTGATCCCCTTGGCAGCAAGGGTCTCCAGGAACAGGTCGAACCGGGTGTCCGGGTTCTTGTACCCGTCGGGGAACGGCACGTGCACGAAGCTGTCGTCGGTCCTGCCCAGCCACCTCTTCTGCCGTTCGCTGCCCCCGGCCAGCTGGGCTCCCATGGTCCTGCCGTGGAAGGCATTGGCGAAGCTCACCAGGACGCGCCGCTTAGGGCCGTGGCGCTCCAGTCCGTAGGTCTTGGCCAGTTTGATGCAGTTCTCGATTGCCTCCGAGCCCGTTGAGAGGAGGAAGGCCTTGTAATCGGGGCTCGGGGCGAGGCCGACCAGGAGCTCGACGAGCTCGGCCCGCTTCTCGTGGCTGAAGACGTATGTGCTGAGCAGGGGACGGTCGAGCATCTCCAGCAGCGCGGCCACGATGGCGGCGTTGGAGTTCCCAATGTTGGAGATCAGCACCCCCGAGGACCAGTCCAGCCACATGTTGCCCCACCGGTCGTACACATGCCAGCCCTCGGCGTGATCAATGACGATGGGCGGCTGACCCTGCATCGAGGAAGGCTCGAAGCGCTCAAGGCGCTCGAAGATGGGCAGCGACTCGGGCACCGGCAGCCGGGTGACGATCCGTCGGTGCGCGGTCTGCACGCGCGGCACATCGCGCGGGACCAGGGAGTACTTTCGGGGGTGAGCGGCCATGCGGGCCTCCTTGGGCAATTAATAACCTTGTCTGTTAATGGTCAGCCTGGCGAGCGGGGGTCTTCAAGCCGGAGCGCCGTCCGTCGATCCACCCGCGCCGCCGCCCCCCAGGGACCACCCTGATGCGCCGCCCTCGAAAAGAGTTTCGTCGTCGCGCATCCCCAGCAAACGCTTGTCGATTTCCAGGCGAGCCGATGCGCCTCCTGCCGCGGTCGCACACTGTGAAAAGCGGAAATCGGCAACGGCGCTGAGAAGCATGACGGCGTCTTCCATGGACATTGCGAACCGGTCTCTGAGAAATTCCGCGAACGCCAGAGAAATCCCTTCAACCGCCTCTTCGAGCGTGGGATAGAAGCAGCATGCGAAAATGGTGTTGCCCTTTTCGCCCATGGGCACCTTCAGCTCTCGCCCCTTCACCAGGCCCACCTGCAGGTCCACTTCGCCGCTGGCTTCCATGGCGAGGCCGCACAGCTCTCCGTCCCCCATGCTGGCATGAAGATCACCCACGAACAGCAAGCCGCCCGGGCAGAAGACCGGTAGATAGATGGTGCAGCCGGCCGTCAACAGCTTGTTGTCCAGGTTGCCGCCGTAGGTGCCCCCCGCGACGGTGGGGAACGAACACCCTGCGGGGGCAGTGGCGATGACCCCGATCATTGGCTTGACCGGCAACCGGATCGAGGAGGTGAACTCGATCTGTCCATCCCTGATCCTGCACACCTTGGTGACGGGTGCCTGAACGCTGCCTTGGCACACGCCGAGTCCCGGCCCTAGCTTGATGTGAGGCCCATCGTTCACTCTGACATCCAGTATATGGACGGCCAGGATGTCTCCGGGAGCGGCGTTCTCGACCCTCACAGGGCCCGTGGCCGGATTGACCTCGGTCACGGGGATGTACTCGGTGTTGCGCGAGTCCTTCGTCCGATTGGTGCTCGCATCCAGCGTCTGGATCGTGACCCTCTCGGTGGCACGGATGCTCCCGACGGGTTCCTGGTCGGATGAAATCCGGTACGTGTAATGCGTTGCGGGAATGTACATCGCTCCTCCTGTGAGACGGCTCTTCACTCTTTGATTCCCGATATGAAACCCCTGATGAAATGCCGGCTCAACGGGTAAAAAAGGAAGAGAACGGGGATGATCACTATCACTCCTCCCGCAAGGAGCTTTCCCCACTCAATATACTGGTCCGCCATGTAGGTCGCCAGTCCGAGGGGAACAGTTTTCTTGAAATCCGAAAGGATGAATATCGATGAGAAGAGGTACTCACCCCAGGACATGATGAACGTGTAGATGGTTGCCGTCGCGATGCCGGGAGCCGCGAGCGGCAATGTAGTCTTGATGAAGGCCTGAAAATAGCTCGCCCCGTCAATCAAGGCGGCCTCTTCGAACGAAATAGGAACCGAATTGAAGAACGACCGGAGCAGCCATATACAGAAGGGCAGCGAGAAAGCCGTCTCGATGATCACGAGGCCAAAGAACGAATCCGCAAGACCGATTCCTGCCAGAAACTTGAACAACGGGATAATGACCACGATGGTCGGGAAGACATAGACGAATACGAGGGTCTGCGCGATCGCGTCGCTCACCTTATTCTTGTAGCGCGACAGGCTGTACGACGCGAGCACCGCGACCACCACGGTACAGGCAGCGGTTCCAAGACCGATGACCAGGCTGTTGAAAAGGTTGAGAGGATAGTTCTTCGATGAGGTGAACTCGGTGAGCAGGTTCCAGTAGTTCTGCAGCGTAAAATGCTTCGGCAGGTAGCTACGCCCGCCCATGATCTCCGTTTCCGACTTGAACGAGGAGGACAGGACCCATAGAAACGGCAAGAGCACCACCAGGATGATGAGCACCAGAAGAGCGTAGTTGAGGATGGTCTTCAGTGCTTTCATAGTCGTGCTCTCTCACTCATCTTTCGGCCGGAATACCTTGAAAAACAGGATTCCAAGGAGAATCAGGAATATTGACACGACGACCGCCATGGCCGACGCGGAACCCATGTTGAACAGCTTGAACGCGGTTCGATAGATCATGATCGGGACGGTTTGCGTCACACTGCCGGGTCCCCCCTCGGTCAGCAGCCAGATCAGGTCGACGACATTGAACACCCAAATCGTACCGAGAAGGCCGACGAACCAGACAACCTTTCCGACAAGAGGGAAGGAGATGTTTTTGAACTCCTGCCAGCCAGAAGCTCCGTCTACACGGGCCGCTTCATAGTATTCCTTTGGAATCGTCTGCAGGGCTGCGAGCATAAGCACAATGCCCAGGGGCGAAAACTTCCAGGTGTTGATCCCGATGATCGTAGGCAGCGCGAGCTTGAGACTTCCCAGGAAGGGCACAGGCCTGGATCCCCAGAGGAGTTCCATCAGATTGTTGACAACGCCTACAGAAGGCTCGAGCATCCAACGCCACATGATGGCGCACACGATCGTCGGGATGATCCACGGCGTCAATATCAGGCTTCGCGCAAAGTCTTTTCCCCGAAGCTCCTTGTTGAGGAAAAGCGCAACCAGCATTGGCAGGATCATCTGCAGGACAGTGTTCCCCGAGAGCCACCCGAGCGAAACGAGCGCTGACGACCAGAATGTCCCATCCCCGAGCACGCGAAGGTAGTTGCTCAAGCCTACCCACACCATCGTACCGAACCCGTACGCCGACTTCATGAAGGACATCCGGATCGCGTAGAAGAACGGGAAGATCACCACGCCAAAGATCCACACGAGTGAGGGAGCGAGCAACAGCCAGCCTGTAAGACGGTTTCGTTTCAACCCACTATCCTTGTCCGGGCAAGAGAACGCGGGGACGGGAAAGGTCCCGCCCCCGCAGACGACGATCGGGCGCTATTGCGCCGCGGCCACGATCTTCTCGATTTGCTCTTGTCCCCACTTGGCCGCTTGCGCGGGGGTGAGCTCCCCGATATAGACCTTCTGGGCTATTTCCCCGATAATGCTGGATCCATCGACCTGGCCGATCGCCAGGTTGGCCCACCCGCCATGCTCAAGTCCCATCATCTTTCCATACGGCAGCGAGTTGAGGATGGCCTTCCCCGATGACGCAAGCGGGGCGATCATGGGGTTCTTCCAGTACCCCTCGTATTCCATCGCGGTCTTGGTCACCGGCAGGAAGCTCAAGGGCTCCATGTTCACCATAGGCGCGTTGTTCTCGGGCATCATCATGAAGTTCACGAACTTGCGCACGGATTCGTAGGCTCCTCGTTCCTTCGCCTTGTTGAAGATGCACACATTGTTCGCGGCGCTGAGCCCGCCCCGAACGCCGTCCGGGGGGTAGGGCTGTTCAGCGGCGGCGATATCGTAGTTCTTCATGTCCATAAATCGACGTGCGTCCGGCATACCGTTGCCAAGCATCATCGCGGCCTGATTCGACGCGAAGGCAAGCTCCTGCTCTCCCCATGCCCAGGCCGTGATGCCTGGGGGCGCATACTTGGAGAGCTCCTTGTAGAAGGTCAGTGCCCTCACGGTCTGCGGTGAGTTGAAGGCGACCTTGCCGTCCTTATCGAAAATGAACGACCCCGCGTTCAACATCAGGGTATAGATCTGCTGCCCCCCGAACGCGTTTTTGGCCCCACCCAAGGCAATCCCATACTGGTCGATTTTTCCGTCCCCGTTAGTGTCGACCGTGCATTTCTTCGCGTAGTCGAGCAACTGATCCCACGTTTTCGGTGGATTCTTGGTGCCGACATACTTCTCAAACATGCTTGGCCGATAGGTAAGCGCATACATCATGGTGAAAACCGGTACGCCCCAATAGTGGCCCTTGTACTTAAACAACTCGGCCTGTCCGGGCACATAGGTTTGCTTCTTGTCGATCTCCTGAACGAGCTCATCCACGGGCATTATCGAGCCCGTCTGGTAGAGCGTAATCGTATGGAGCGGATACGAGAAAATAAAGTCCGGCGGGTTGCCGGCAGCCAGGGCCGCCATTACCTTCGTCACGGAGTCTCCCCACGGCACGACGTGCTGGGTGACGGTGATCGTCGGATTGGCTTTCTGGAAATCGTCGATCACCTTCTGGAACGCCGCCACCCGGTGGGTGGGACTCTCGTGATGCCAGAAATCGATTGACATTTTCCCTGCTGGCTTGGAGTCACTCGGCCCCGCAGCAAAGACCGATCCCAAACCTGCCACAAGGATCAGCGCGAACACCAGAATCTTCTTCATCCTTTTCCCCTTCCTCCCTCGATGTAGACTTGAATACCTCTCGATTCTTCACACGACGCGAACCTCGCTTGCATCGGCTCGTACCATCAACCCGGCTGCCCCTCACCTCCTTTCTCTTCCCTGCGGCTTCAAATGCTGAGAGTCCCGTTTTCCGAACTGTTCTTCACCCATTCGATGGCTTCTTCAAAGTGGCTAATCAGCCGTTCGCCCGCCAACACAGCATCGTGCAACTCAATGGCCTCGATGATCCTTCGGTGGTGCTCGATGAAGGTTGTGGGATCGCTTTTGGTTAACCTTTTCAAAATGGTCAGGTTCTTCTGGATGGTTGAGAAGATCTTGATCAAGTTCATGAGCAACTTGTTTTCTGAGCGCCGGTACAGCTCGCAGTGGAAGCGACTGTGGATGTCGATGACATCTCTCAAGTCCTCGCCCGATAGATCCTTTTCCTCTAGCTCCGCCAGGATGATCTTCAGCCGATTGATGTCTTCCGGGGTGTACGTCGCGATCAGTTTCTTCAAGTAGTGAGATTCCAGCACGATCCGAATTTCCAGGATGTCCCTGAAATCGTTCAGGTGCATTTCCAGCATGTAGGGCAGATTGTTCAGCAGGGCTTCGAGATTGAAGTCCTGGACGAAGCATCCTTTTCCCTGCACGGCATGGATCAGGCCGACTGCCTGCAGCCCTTTCAGGCTTTCGCGGATGGCGGTTCTGCTGATGCCTAGCTTTTCTGAAAGCACGTTCTCAGAGGGCAGCGGGTCGCCCTTCTTCAAATTGGAATTGACGATGTAGAACTTGATCTGCTGCTTGATCAGATCCTGGAGATTCTGCGCCTTGATGTTAGGGAGATCCGTCATCTCATCCATCCTCACCTAGACAAGGCGAATCCGCCCCTTGTACTTCTGGATGAGCTTCCGGTTCATCTCATCCCCTCCGGGCAGGTTCCCGCTGACCCAGACGGGGGGTTCGTACCCCTTCTCGCGCAACAACCGCACTGTTTCTATGACGATGTGCTCAAGGGTATAGGTGAGCGCGAGCGTCGATACGGGCGCCACTTTCTGCGGCATCCCCTCGAACTCGATGACAGCATCCCCATAGGGCATGTGGCAGTTCACGTACACGTCGACGAGCTGGTAGAGATTCTGCCCGCTTGGATGCCTTGCCGGATGGTCCGCGGGAACCTTGTCCCCAAACTCGGGGCTGGTGACGCCAATAGTCGGGATCCCCCTCTTTCGCCCTTCCAGAGCAGAATCGATCGTCATCGCATTGATGCCGTACGCGTTTATGATGACGAGCACGCCGCCCTTCACATCAAAGGAATCCAGAACAGCCGCGGCATAGCCCGGCGTCCTTTCGATGCGGGTGGACCGCAAACCGCCGCTGCTCAAAAGTGTTCCCGGATCGAGAATGCCGTTGACCGCAGCCAATCCTCCCGCGCGCATGAAAAGCTCATAGGTTCCGATGTTGGAATGCCCGCCGGTGCCAATGACATGGATCAGCTCATCCTTCATGATGGCCTGGCTCATGAGGGTAGCGGCCTTGTTGATCGACGTGTATTCGCCATCGATCTTCTTAAACAATCCGGCAACCGTCTGGGAAAATTGATTCCCGTATTTGTTCATCATATTGCCTCCAAGAATTGGCTTCCCATAGCTCCTCACTTGTCTGACATCTTAAGTCTAATAACATACCAGTGGGAGATTGTCAAGCACTTTTTGTGATGTATTCGCTCCTCTTCAGAGACACCGGCTACGAAGAGCAGATCGGCTGGTTCAGGTCAGGGTTCACGACAGCGGGTGGCGTCAAGGCTCCGATGGTCTACGTGGGTACCGGGAAGGAAGACCGGTCCCACCTCCGACGCGGCAGGCTACGTGCCGGAGGCGGGCATACCGGTGGTCTCGTGGATCGGCTGCCCCTACTACCTCCTCGACCAGCACGACACGCTGGACAAGGCGGCCATCGTCCCTGTCGCCGGGACCGTTGCGGAGATGATCGGGATCCGAATGGCCGTGACGTGAGCGCGCGCAGTTTCTTTGCCCAAATCCGCGGCGGCGCCGGTCACCGGTTTGGAGCCCCGTGCGGATTGCGGGCCGGCTCTTTTCGCCTGAGGCTAGCCGCCGAGCCGCATGTCTGTCGGCAGGAAGGGAAACAGCGTGTGAACATCTGCGCTTCGGAGCCCTGCCCCGTATTCACAGAACTCGAACGCTTCGACGTACCGAATCGAGCTCGCCCGCTGCGCCCCGTACATTGCGGCCAGTGGCCCCTGAAGATCTTCTCTCATGGTCCTGAAGTATCCGACAAGCAGCGTTTCGGTGAGCCAGGAACGCCGTTTCATGTCATCGCCGGGGACCTGATCCAGGATCCCCTGATTGAAAGGGATCCACTCATACATCTGCGATCGGTGGCAGTCTAGCATCTGCGCCTTTTGCTCAACGACCTCATCAATCGGAACAATGACATCCGGCTTGAATGGACTGGGTTTCGTGAAACGGTCAAACATGTAGCAGATCCTGGGAGGCCGAGGCAGGAAGTCGGTCAAGGGGAGCATGTTCGGGACCGTGACAATGTATGACGCATCCATGACCAGGGTAGAGGTGGTACGATGGTCAGGATGATAGTCATTGGGTCGGTGGGTGATGATGAGATCCGGTCGATACTCACGCATGCACCGTATCACCTGCTTGCGATTCGCAATCGAAGGCTCCAATTCCCCCGTGTGATTGTCCATCACCTGATACTCGCTGATCCCGGCGATGCGCGCGGAAGCTTGGGCCTCGGTATACCTCCTTTGCGCAAGCTCGATTCCCCCGATGCGATGATGTCCGGTGTCCCCATTCGTCAGGGAAAGGAACTTCACATGGTGGCCCCGCGAGCTGTACATGATCGCGACGCCTCCGCACAGCAAATCAGGATCATCCGGGTGGGCGCCGATCACCAGTATTCTCAATTTTGTCGGGTTCATCGCCTTCCTCAATGCAGGGCGCGGTCTCTCGACAGCAGCCGCGTCATCGATGTCTGCCATATCCTGACCTTAGGATCCGCAACATAGAGTGTTCCGTATTCATGATTCCAAATTACTATGACCTATCTGTCAAGAGGTGAGACTTCACGGGTGCGATTTCAAGACGGGTTTTCTGTATTTGGCGTCCCTAGGAGCTTCTACGGACATGCAACGATTCTACCAGGTAGTCGAGAACCTGCTCCCTGAAGCCAAAGACGGCGATTCTGGTGGTCCGCACAAAGTACGAACTGTCAGTGAGCTACGCTACCTTCAAGCGGTTTGCCCGAAAGCCGGGGCTGAGCCATCAATCCGCTGCCCCTGCCTGTTTTCCGTGGTGATAGACTTGCCAGCCGAGATAGTTTCCACACGCCTCCGCGAGGTCGGCCGCGACGCTCCCCCTGACCATCGCGACGTGATGTTCGAAACCGTTCTTGACGATGTACTTCATGAGAGGCTGAAGGTCTTTGACGCGCGTCACTGCAATTCCGCCATCCATCGGGAAGGGATCATCGGTGAAGTCGCCCTCCCCCGTGTACATCTTGATCTTTCCTCGACGGTCATCGGTGGAGAGGCGGAAGAAAGTCATGTGGCCGGGGGCAACCCGCCCCTTGATCGCGCCAAAGCAGCGGTCGGGTCCGAGTGACTTGCCAAGGATATCGAGGTTTGAAATCTCGATTTCGCTGCCCATGAAGCTTTTCGGGTAGTTGCTGCAGTGCGTGCAGACGCACATATCGCGATCCGCCCCGTAGTTGTTGTTCCAGTCGAGGATAGCGGACGCGCTGCCGCTCGCCAGCACGAGGGCATACATAGAGATAACGCCTGCAATATCCACTTCGCACGCGGCCGGCATCAGCTTCTCTCCCATCATGCTCATCGTGAGACAGGTCGCACACCCGTAGTTTTCCTGTATCGAGGACCAGCACTGGACCGCCGCAGCGTCCAGCTGGTTCCTTTGCATCCACGCTTCGATAGCCAGTCCCAGCTTGGCCTGCTTCGTGATGTTCTCCCTCAGGATCGAGGAGGGAATCCTTCCGTAATCGCCGATCTCTTTAAGCCGCGACGTGAGCTCAGGCGAGTCTCCCATCTTCTGCGCCGCCGATATTATCTCTGAGAGATCCAGCGGTACCACTGTGATGCCTGAGGCCTGGAGGAGCTTCTCGCTCGCCCTCATGGTCTGGAAGGCGGCCGGTCTTGCGCCGATGGCGCCGATGCGGGCGGAACGAAGCCCCCGAACCGTGCGGCAGACTGCTGCAAAGGAACGCAGGTCGTCCGACAGTTCCTGCCCCGCGAGCGAATAGGTGTGGTACGTGGTGTCAGTGAAGGGAATTCCGTACTGGTAGAGATTGTTGCAGACGGAGATCTTGCCACAGAAGGCGTCCCGACGGTGGTTGAGATCGACCTTGTCGACTTCGTCGTCGCAGGCGATGACGAGGACGGGGACATCGAGCTTCGCCAGGTTGAGAGCGCTCGCAATGGCGACTTCGTCCCCGAAGTTGGGGAGGACGATGAGCACTCCGTCAATGTCCTCCCGCCGTTTCTTGAAGAGCTCCGCACATGTCATCGCGTCCGCGTAGCTTTCCACCGCTCCGGTTGCCGTGGCACCCTCAGGAAGTATCACATTTCCGTACCCCAGCTCGGCCAGACGCTTCAGAATGTCGGTCCGCCCTTCACGGGCAAGCTGCGCGTTGAAGAACCCCCGAGTCCCCACCATCAAAGCAAAAGTGACCGGCTTGTTCACCGTCTTCATATCTACCTCCAAAAGCAAAACAAGCCCGCGCGGAGAAGTTCCGTGCGGGCTATCTTCATCCGACCGTCGCAGAAGTGGGCTTCAAGCGAACGGTCATGGCACCTACTGTGAAAGGACGAAATTGTTCAACTTTCCCGCGTTGTCCGGCGTGATCAGGATGCAGTTGACGGTCTGCTTCTCCGACTGTCCGGTCGAACCCGTCTTGAGCCATTTGTCCGCTTGATCGACGGCCTGCTGGGCCAGCATGACGATAGGCTGCAGAACGGTGGCCTTGACCTGACCCTTGGCGATGGACGCGGCTGCATCAGGACTGCCGTCGAACCCGACAACAATGACTTCCGGCCGGTTCGACGCGATCAAAGCCGCCTGGGCACCAACTGCCATCGTGTCGTTGCCGCAGATGACGCCCTTGATGTCAGGGTGCGCCTGCAGGATGGTCTCCATGACATTGTACGCCTGCGTCTGGTCCCAGTTGGCGGTCTGCTGTGCGGCCATATTCATGTTCGTGTACTTGTCGATGATGCTGTGATAGCCCTGCGACCGTACATGGGCGTTGGTATCGGAGTCCTTTCCCGTGAGCTCGACGTAGTTTCCACCTTCCTTCATGAGCTTCACGAAGTACTGGGCCCCCAGCGTGGCACCCTGGAAGTTATTCGAGACGATCTGGGCCGCCGCGATTCCCTGGGCGTTGATCTCCCGGTCCACGCAGAACACGGGGATCTTGGCGTCTTTCGCCTTCTGGACCGCCGCTATGGAAGCGTCCGCGTCCGCGTTGTCAAGGATGATCGCCCCCGCGTGTTTCGCGATTGCCGTGTCGAAAAGCTGGTTCTGGGTGTTCACGTCGTCGTTGTTGCTGGTGATCGTGGTATCATAGCCGAGCTTTTCGGCCTCCGCCTTCGCGCTTTGGGCCATGGTCACGAAAAAGGGGTTGTCCAGCCGGGCAGTGATGATGAAAATGAGTTTCTTGCTTCCCGCAGCGGCTGCTTCATTCCCGCCGCTGGCGAAGGCTCCAACAGAAACGAACAGGAACGCTAGTGAGGCTGCGATAAGCAGCGCCACCGAAATCTTCTGCCTCTTCATATTCAGGTTTCTCCTTCTTGAACATCTGATTCTCTGAGAGCGCAACATCGCGCATCCTCCCCCTCGCACACGTACCGAAAAAACCGGTTTCAGTCTTTTCCCCCGCATCACCCCCTTTTCTCCTCCTGGATCGCGGCGATCCGCGAGATGTTGGACTGGAGCTGATCAATTGCCACAGCGACCACGATGACAACTCCTTTGATCACCATCTGCCAGAAATCGGAGACCCCCAGCATGACTAGACCGTCCGCGAGTATGCCGATGACGAATGAGCCAATGATTGTGCCGCCGATCGAGCCGCGGCCCCCCATGAGCGAAGTCCCGCCCAGCACGGCGGCGGCGATGGCGTTCAGCTCGTACGTTTCTCCCGACGCCGGATGCGCGGCAACGAGCTGGGAAGTGATGATCAGACCGCTGAGGGCGGCCAGCACACCTGAGATGACATAGACCGTGAGCCTGATCCGGTTGACTCGGACCCCTGAGAGCGCCGCGGCCCTCTCGTTGCCGCCCACCGCATACACGTAGCGGCCGAATGGCGTGCGCCGGGACACGAACGCCGCCAGCAGGCCGATGATCAGAAGCAGCCAGATTGGGAGCGGAATGAAAAGGATCTCCCCCTCCCCGAGGAAGGGGAAGCCGGTATTGCCAAGGGCCGCTTGGCCGGAGAGGAAGGGAAATGTGGAACCGTTATTGCTCAGCAAGGCAAATCCGCGCGCGACATAGAGCATCCCAAGGGTTGCAATGAAAGGAGCCACCTTGAGCCGCGTGATGACCGTCCCGTTGATCGCGCCGATCAATCCTCCGGCCGCCAGCGCGACGATAATAATGAACCATGTGTGCAGGTAGATGACGATGCCGAACAGATGAAGCGGGATGCCCACGTCGATCAGTGCCCCTGTGATCATCCCTGCCAGGCCCAGGATCGAGCCCACCGAGAGGTCGATCCCCCCGGAGAGGATGACGAAGGTCATCCCGATGGCGAGGAAGCCGTTGATTGCGACGTGCTTCGTCATGATCACGATGTTTTCGAAGGTCAGAAACGTCCTCGAAAGGGAAGCGAAGATGACGATGATGATCAGGAGCGCGATCACAGTCCTGAACTTGAGCAGCAGCAACTTGAAGTTCATCTGCGCGCCGGTGGCTCCAGTGTCAATGCCCTGCATGTCAGCTCCCCGTTGTTCCTTTCCCATTTGCCGCACTCGATCGGTCCATAGCTGAGGCCGCCACAAGATCTGTTTCGCTGTACGCGCCGCGCGTAAACTCTCCCGTGAGTCTGCCGGCTGCCATGACAAGCACACGGTCAGAGAGTGCCACGATCTCCTTCAGCTCAGAGGAGGCGAACAGAATACCAATGCCCCGCTGAGCGAGTGAGTTCATGATGCTGAAAATTTCCGACTTCGAGTTGACGTCGATCCCCCGGGTCGGCTCATCCATCAGGAGGACCGTCGGTTGCGTGAGCAGCCCCTTGGCAACCACGACCTTCTGCTGGTTGCCGCCGGAGAGCGCGGTGATTTGCTGATCGGGAGATGACACACGGATGGACATGTCATGCGCCATGCCGAGGATTTCCCGCAGGCCCGGCTTGCGCGGCAGGACGCCCATGCGGACATAGCTCTTCACGTTCGCAAGGATCATGTTGTTGGCCACGCTCATCGTCGGGATGATGCCCGCGGCCTGGCGATCCTCGGGCACGAGTGTCAGCCCGCGCGCGATTCGGTCCGTGGTGGAGAGCGCCTGGTCAAGCGGCTCCCCGCCGAGGATGATCCGTCCCTGCGCTTCCGGATGGAGTCCAATCAGACATTCCAGTGTCTCCGAGCGTCCCGCCCCCATCAAACCGTAGAGCCCCACAATCTCCCCCTTGTTCACGGAGAAGGAAAGATTGCGGATGTAATGCCCGCCTTCAGGACGCGGGTATGTGAGCCCCTCCACTCGAAGAGTCTCGGTCTTGATGCTGTGCGCGGCGCGCGGCAGGAACGCCGCCAGGGACTTCCCTATCATCTTCTCCACGATCCAGTTCACGTCCACGTCGGCAATGCTGGCTTCCGCCTGGACCTTCCCGTCCCGCAGGACGGTGATGAAATCACCAATTTGCAGAACTTCTTCCAGGCGATGGGAAATGTAGATGATCGAGACGCCTCGAGTCTTCAGCTCGCGCACGATGCGGAACAGCACCTCCACCTCGCCCGCAGTGAGCGCCGAGGTGGGCTCGTCCATGATCAGGATCTTCACGTTTTGCGCCAGCGCCTTGGCAATCGCAACAATCTGTTTGGCGCTCACCCCCAGCTCGCCGACCAGGCTGTCGGGATTGATGCGCTGCTCGAGCCGCCCGAGCAGCTCACGGGCCATCTCACGCTGTTTCTTGAAGTCGATCACGCCCCGCCGCGATATTTCACGCGTGAGGAAAATGTTGTCGGACACGCTCATGTTAGGACAAAGGTCCAACTCCTGGTACACAATGCCGATCCCGTGCGCCGATGCTTCTATGGGGCTTCGAAAGCTGACCGCCTTTCCATTGAGATACAGCGTGCCGCTCGACTGCAGCTCTGCTCCCGCGATTATCTTCATCAATGTGGACTTGCCGGCGCCGTTCTCTCCGACAAGGATGTTCACCTTGCTCTCATAGGTCGTGAACGACACGTCATCCAAGGCGATGGTTCCCGGGTAGATTTTGGTGATGTGCTCGGCGCGAAGGGTGATTGTCTCGTTCACCGCCTCTGCTTCCCCCTACTTCTCCAAAGTGAGCACGACAGGCGTCACCACCACTGTTCGAGGACTTGAGCTGTCGTACGTGAAGGCGCCTTCGATGAAAACGGTCTTGCCCAGGAGCGCTTGAGGCTCCACTCCCGCCAGGACCTTCTTGAGCACCCGGTTGTTCAGTTCGTCCCCGACGTCCCCAAATTGCATCTGGTTGGTAAATAATCCAAAGGTGATGAAGCCTACCGCATCACGCAGGGCCGTGCCCGAAATGATCGGCCCGACTTGAACCTGCACATCTGTCGGCTGCCCTCCGAGTGGCAGGCTGACCGTGATCAGGCCGTTCATCGACGAGGTGTCAATCCTGGTCACTTTCCCGTTGAAGCGGATCAGAAAATTATCGGCCCCTCCGACATCGTGTCCGAACTGCTTCGCTGTTGCAGCCGGGTCCTTTCGAAGAGCGGGAATGAGGATGCGCGCATCCGTGGCCTCGCTTCGGACCGCGGGAACTACCTTGGCATCCCAGATCCCGTCCACATAGCTCACCTTGTTGAAGGTCTCTCCGGCAGGATTCAGGGTGCTGTTCGCAGTGTAACTGCCGATCGGTCGTACTGTTGCAAGCTGTCCACTTAACGCAAGCGCCACCAGCACGACGACAACTGCCACGAGCATAAGAATGCGGATAAGACGCCTATGCTTTTTCGCTTCGGTCATGACTCCTTGCCTTCTCTCAGACGCAGTACAAGACTCCCAAGTCTATCGAATTTTTCTTTGCCGTGGCACACCAGGCCGAGTTCGAAGCTTTCTTTCATTTTCGTCTATTTCCGTTACTACGCGAAATTATCGCGAATGTGTTAATTTGTCAAGCGATAAAAGAATAATTATAAAACTTAAAATAAGATAAAATGGCTTTGACACTTTTTAATATTTGTGATATTTTGTCTTTCGTCATGCAAGTCAATAAAATATCGAAGGTTACGCTGGACAATCCCTTCGATGCCTCCCCTGATGAGGTAAGAAACAGAGCGAAAGAGATAAGAAAAAAGATAGTCTGGATGAACTCACACGCAGGCCAGGGTCACACGGGCGCAGACCTGTCGGAAACGGATATCCTGGCTGCCCTGTTTTTTCGAGTGCTGAAGTATCGACGAGACTTCCCGCAGGATTCGGATCGAGATAGATTCATCCTCAGCAAGGGTCATGGCGTCGGCGGGCTCTACTGCACCCTCGCAGAGGCGGGACTTCTGGAGGAGTCACTACTGCAGACCTATCTGCAGTTCGATTCAAGGCTTCCCGGTCACCCAGTCCGTCAGAAGACCCCTTTCATAGAAATCAACACGGGCGCCCTGGGCCACGGTCTTTCGGTTGGTGTCGGGCTCGCTTTGAGCGCGAAAAAGAGCGGCCGCGGTTTTCGCGTTTTCGTCCTCCTGGGGGACGGTGAGCTTCAGGAAGGCTCCAACTGGGAAGCCGCGATGAGCGCGGCCCATTTCAAACTCGACAATCTTGTCGCCATCGTAGACAGGAACACCCTGCAGCTGGCTGACAGGACGGAAACAATCATGGCGCTGGAACCATTGGACCGCAAGTGGGAGAGCTTCGGCTTCGACGTGAAGGGGGTGGACGGCAACGATCCGGCGGCATTCATCGAGGCGGTGGGTTCGCTGGATCCCGCGTGCGGCAAGCCGCATGTGATCATCGCGCATACGGTAAAGGGAAAGGGAGTGTCATTCATCGAGGACCGGGCGGCCTGGCATCACAAGATCCCCGTAGGGGACCAGGTGCGCGAGGCCATCGAGGAGCTCGAGTGATGGAGCAGGCCCGCAAACAGGACCTGCGTGAGGTCATGGTGCAGGCGCTCATCCGGGCGGTCGATGAGGGCAAGAACCTCGTCGTCGTGGTGAGCGATTCCGCGAGCACCTCCCAAATCGGGCCGTTTCAGTCCCGCTTCCCCGAGCGGCTGATAAACGTGGGAATCGCTGAGCAGAACCTGATGGGTATTGCCGCCGGTCTTTCCCTCGGGGGGTACACGGCTGTCACGGCGAATGCAGCCCCTTTTGCCACTTCCCGCGCCAACGAGCAGCTGAAGAACGACATCTGCTATTCTCGAACAAACGTCAAGGTCATGGGCCTTCACGCGGGGGTCGCATACGGCCCGCTCGCGAGCACTCACCATGCCATCGACGACATCTCGATCCTGCGCGGCCTGGGCAATATCCTGATCTTCGCGCCCTCGGATCCCCCGGAAGCCGACGGCGTGTTCCGCTACTCCTTCGACTACGACGGCCCCGTGTACGTCAGGATGGATAATGTCGCGTTTCCCTTTCTCCACGAGCCCGGCTACCATTTCCAGCCCGGGAAGGTCGACATCCTGAAGGAAGGAGAGGATCTGGCGATCTTCTCCATGGGTTCCGTGACGTGGGAGGCGCATTCAGCAGGTGAGGCGCTGGTACGGCTGGGGATTCATGCGGAAATCATCAACGTTCCATCGATACGGCCTGCTGACCCTGAAGGCATCTATCGTTCAGCTTTGAAAACTGGACGCGTCCTTACTGTAGAAGAGCATTCGGTACACGGAGGGCTGGGCAGCCTTGTCTCGGAAGTTCTGGCCGAGCGCGGCGCCGGCGTGCGCGTGAGCCGGCTCGGAATCCCCGAAGGCGAGTTCTCTAAAGCTGGACCAAGATCGGCCATCCGCGCATATTATGGCATCGACAAGGATGGCATACTGAGAAAGGCGCTGGAGGTCCTCGGCCGGACAGCGTGAAGCTGTCCTGTGAGCACACGGGGGAGCCTGCTTCGAAGGCATGGATGGAGCATGAAGGACAGGTATATTCTTGCCATAGACCAGGGAACGAGCGCCACCAAGACGGTCATCTTCGACTCCGCGGGACAGATTGCCGCCAGGGCGAGCGCCCCCCTCGCTTCCTCGTTTCCCCGGCCCGGATTCGTGGAGCAAGACCCCGAAGCCATTTATCGCAGTGTGCTCGATTCCGTTGGATCCTGTCTTGATTCATTTCGCGGCCGGATCACCAACGATTTCTCCTGCATCCTCGCCTGCGGGATTTCCAATCAGAGAGAAACCTTCGTCCTCTGGGACAGGAAGGGCGTCCCCCTGACACCGGCGGTTGTGTGGCAGTGCAAGAGATCGGTCGATATCTGCGAGCGGTTGCGCTCCTCTGGTATCGGGCAGGAGATCAAGGAGCGGACTGGATTGCTCATTGACCCCTACTTTTCTGCCACCAAACTTCTCTGGCTCGTGGAGAATGAAAGGAGCGTGCGGAAGGAGATCGACGCGGGGCACGCGTTCTTCGGCACTGTGGACACATGGCTCGCATTCCGATTGACCAAGGGCACAACCCACGCCACAGACCACACGAACGCTTCTCGTACCCTCCTTTTCAACATCACACAGCTCGACTGGGACAGGCATCTCCTTGCCGAATGGCACCTCGAGGGGCTGCGGCTCCCCGAAGTGCATCCATCGTCACACCGCTACGGCGAGACGGATTTCGATGGCAGGCTCTCCACCCCGATCCCCATCTCCGCGATGATCGGAGACTCACACGCCGCTGCCTTCGGAGAGCAGTGCCTTACCCCCGGGACCGCGAAGGCAACCATGGGCACGGGATCTTCGATCATGATGAACGTGGGGCAACGGCGTCGCGAAGCCCAGGGCGCGATGGTGAGCACGATCTGCTTCAGCTTGAAGGACCGGGTCGACTATGCTCTTGAAGGCATTATCGTCAGCTGCGGTGCAACCATTGCATGGCTGCGGGATCAGCTGGGCATGCTGGCGGAGAGCAGGGACTCGGAAGCAATGGCGCGCGCTGTGCCAGATAATGGGGGTGTCTACCTTGTGCCCGCTTTCAGTGGTCTGGGCGCCCCGTGGTGGAGGATGGACCTGCGTGCGGCGATCCTGGGCTTGACATTCGGTTCGACAAAAAATCACATTGTCAGGGCTGCCTTGGAGTCAATACCCTATCAAATCGCGGAAGTAATCGCCGCAATGGAGGCGGACAGCTTGGTTCAGCTGACTGAGCTCAAGGTGGACGGGGGAATCACGGAGAACGAGTTCGTGATGCAGTTCCTCGCGGATCTTCTCTCCGCGTCTGTTGTATGCAACGGGGTTGAGGATGTGTCCGCCCTCGGAGCAGCTGGGCTCGCGGGTCTGGAAACCGGGCTTTACCCCGACCCTGACGCATTGGCGGGATTCAGAAGCACGCCCAGGCGATTCAGTGCAGGCCTTCAGAGCATCGGAGCAAAAAGATGCCAGGGACAATGGAAAAAAGCAGTAACGACGCTTCTCTAACGATGCTCGCTCTCCAGAGGCGGCGGAAGATCCTCGAGCTGCTTCAGGAGGATGGCAGCGCGCGGGTCAGCTCCCTCAGCAGGCTTTTCAAGGTTTCCGAGCCTACCGTTCGCCAGGACCTCGAAAAGCTTGAGGAGGAGGGATTCATCATCCGTGAGCACGGCGGGGCCTTCCTCAAGAGCGTTCCTCAGCAGGTGAGAAGCCTGAGCCTCCAGCACCTGGAGAACATGGACAAGAAGTCCCGCATCGGCCGCCGGGCAGCGGAGCTGGTGCAGGATGACGACTCCTTGATCCTCGATTCCGGTTCCACTACGACAGAGGTGGCGAAAAACCTCACGCTCAAGAAAAACCTCAAGATCGTGACGAATGCGCTGAATATCGCTCTGCTGCTCGGAACGGAGATTTCCTTTGAAATTATGGTCACCGGGGGAGAGTTCAAGCCGCCGACGCTCTCCCTCACCGGCGAGAAGGCGGGGAAGTTTTTCGAACAAATTCACGTAGGAAAATGCTTCCTTGCCGCGGGCGGGGTAAGCCCGGAGGTGGGCCTGACCTATCCCGGGTTCATCGATATCCACGTAAAAAAGGCCATGATCGAAGCGGCGGCCGAGGTCTATGTGGTTGCCGACTCGACCAAAATAGGAAAAGTGTCTTTCGCCTCGCTGGGTCCCATCGACCTGGTCGGCTGGATCATCACGGATGACGGCATTTCCGACTCGGACAGGCGGGCCCTGGAGTCGAAAGGCGTGAAGGTCATCATAGCGTAAAAACGGTTCCAGATTTTCCTCGGCGGGTCCACATCTCTGCTACTTTCAAGGCATCGCGAGAAAAGACTATTTATCGATGTCCTTGCGCTCGCGTTTCTTGCTTCTTGAGGCGTATACTGCACGCTCGAAGGTCTCCATGCAGCGTTTTCTTACAGCATGATCATAGGTCTGAAAGACTTCCTTCGAGAACTTCGCAAGGTTTCTGCTGATAAGTTCGTACGCATCGGCGAGATCCTTCGCTGCGATTTCAATGCCAGACTCCTGCAATCTTCATCGCAGAATAGAATGTGGATCTTTATTCCCGTCTCGCTGTCGACACAACTGTCAATACCCTCGCTGGAGATCACGCCTTTCAGCGGCAGCATTTTGCGCCAGGCATCCTTGAATGTGAGGATATCGACATCCGTGGTGGTGCGAGGGTAGCCATTGCGGATAACAGCCATGCCACCGACGACGCAGTACGGCAACTCCCGCGAACCAATCAACGCGTGGAAACGACGGACCACCTCCATCATCGGAGAATCTCGCAAATTGCCGTTAAGCCGCAGTATCTCTGCCGCGGTCATCTCCCTGCACTCCTCGTTATGATCCTGCCCTCTTGATCATAACATAATAACGGCACATGGGATCGAGGGCGCGGCCAGGCTCTGAGAAGGTTTGAACACCCCTATGCCCCCGCGGCTGAACGCATGGTGGAAACGAGAAGGACCTGCTCTGTGCGTCATGGCCCCGCGACAAAAGCCCGTTGAAGACATCCGGGAGCCAGTGCCCCCTGCCAATTCTGCCGAAAAGTGGACCAACCCCGAGTACAGGTTGCAGCGGGCGGAATATGAGATGTCTCGCACATACTTCGGAGGAGAGGCATTCCCGTATTTCGACTCCCATATCGGACCAGGAAACCTTGCAACATTCATTGGGTCGGAGCCGGAGTTCGCGGAAGATACGGTATGGTTCAAGCCATGCATCATCGCCCCTGAAGCACATCCTGCCCTCTGCTTCGATCCGTCCAACCGTTACTTCCGCGATCAAATGGCAATCATCTCAAAGGGGGTTTCTCAAGCCGCAGGGAGATATCTGGTCGGTGTCCCTGATCTGATAGAGAACATCGACATTCTAGTTTCTTTGCGAGGCATGGAAAACCTGCTTTCAGACATGATCGACCGGCCGGAATGGGTGGAAAGCATGGTCGCTGAGATCAACAAGGTATGGTTCGAAGTCTTTGACATCATCCGAGAGAAAGTAGCGGACCCATGGGGCGGAAATACCTGGTCCGGTTTTCGCATCTGGAGCCCGGGCCGCACTGCAAAGCTGCAGTGCGACGCCTCGGCGGCTTTCTCCCCCGCCATGTTCCATCGATTTGTCGTTCCCGCTCTTATCGAGCAGTGTCAGCGTCTGGACCGTTCACTGTATCACCTCGATGGCACCCAGTGCATATGCCATCTCGACGCGCTGCTTTCCATTCCCGAGCTCACGGCCATTGAATGGACACCGCAGGCAGGTAGACCGGGCGGTGGAAACCCGGTGTGGTACGACCTTTATCGAAGAATCCTTCGGGCAGGAAAGTGCGTCCAAGCCATCGACGTATTGCCATCTGAGGTGATACCGCTGATCGACGCTGTGGGCCCAAAAGGGCTGTTCATCATGACACGAACCGAATCCGAAGAAGAGGCGCGCAGGCTGGAGAGCAGGATTCATTCGTACTGATGAAGGAGAGGCAGAGAGGGATCGTCGATCTTGGGCGGTTGAAGAACATCAGCGGAGCTTTCCTCGATGAGTTTTAAAATGTCGTTGTTCGGATTTCTGTTGATGTCCGATAGTTGACAATTCCTCGCATTAGCCGTACAATTGTACTTCTGAGGATGAGCCGTGGACGTCATCGTTGATGCATCTGTTCTTGTAGCGGTTCTCACAAGTGAGCCCGAAAGGGCGGCGATTGTGAAGATTACGCAGGAAGCAAACCTACTCGCACCTGCATCAGTGCACTGGGAGGTCGGCAACGCACTTTCCGCAATGATCAAGCGGCGACGGCTGACGATTTCCCAGGCAATGGACGCCATTCAAAGCTATATGCAGATCCCAATTCGATTTGTGGAAGTCGATCTCGCCGAATCTCTTGAAATGGCCGCAAGCCATAACCTGTACGCATACGATGCGTATCTTCTCGCCTGCGCACGATCGCAACGGACTCCATTGCTCTCTTTAGACAAAGCTTTGCTTCGTGCGGCAAAGGCCTATCACATCGGCACAGTGGAGGTACCAGAACTGTGAAAGAATATACCTTTTCCGAAGCTCGGCAGCGACTTGCCTCGCTTCTTGAACTTGCGAAGAGAGATGGCGCAGTTCGCATCCGAAAGCGCGATGGACAGAGGTTTGTCCTGCAGCCAGAAAAACGAAGCAAGTCTCCCCTGGATGTGCCTGGCCTCAAATTGAGTATTCGGAGAGATGAAGTCGTAGAAATCATCCGATCGAGCAGGAGACCGGTCAAATAGGCCCCGCTACAACTGTGACTTTATCTGTGGAACAGCCGGCAAAAAGCAAGTTTCCGCAGGCAAGCGCGGACGCCGGTGCGGCGTATCGAGCGATCAAAGGCTTTCAAGCCTGCATAAAAACGCTGTCCTTGAATGGGTGCAAGTACCGCGCGGACATGACGGCGAGCGGCTTGACGGCAAGGGTGAACTTATCCGCCAGGGTCGCAAGCACCTCGCTTCGTCCCCGCGCCCTGATGTCGCTGTGCCGGGCTGCAAGCCTGTAGAACGTGACGCCTTCGTGCACGTAGTCATCCTGGGTGCGATTCGCCCGGATCCTCATGCCCTCGATCTTCAGAGGGTCCTGCGGCGCATCCGCCGGCGCGGGGGCGGAGAGGATACCCAGCGTGAAGAGGCAGATGTCCGCAATCCGCTTGTATACAGGAAAACGCTCCGACTCATCGATTGCGCTGCCATACCTCACGAGGCTGTCGATATCGAAGTCGCTGAAGCGGACCCGTCGCCACAACCCGGGCCTCACCCTTACGCTGAAGGAGAAGCTGTTGATTCGTACGAACGATACGAGGAGCTCGGTGAGATATCTGCGAAGCCGCCGGTCGTCGAGCAGTTCGACGATCTGGGGCACGTCGAAAAGCACCATGGAGAGTCTCTTGCTCCGCTCCAGCGTATAGGGCTCATTCTCCAGATCAGCGCGCACACGGGCAAGGAGAATGGCAAAGAAAAGGGCGGGAGACACCCTCAGGACGGACAGTGGATCAGTGAGCATCCGGCGGAACACCCTCTCATCGGCAAGCATCGCCTCGCGGATCTCCGCATCCTCACGGAGCACCCGTGCCATGCGTTGTCTGTCATCAGCTTCCGGCATGAGCACCCGCACGAGGAACTGCAGGTCATCCTCGCTGAAGTCCATACCCGGATCCGCCATGAGAATACCCCTCTCCGGGAATATAATATATCGGGAGCCGCCGGGGCTTTCAGCGATAGGTGAGGCCCGTTTCGGAACTTCAGCCGCCGCGCTTCGAGAGCCAGTCCAGCAGCTTCTCCGTCGGCCACGTGTTGATGACGTCCTGCGGCTCCAGCCACGCGCGGCGCGCCATGGCAACGCCGAAGTGCAGCATGTCGAGGTCGGCTTCGCTGTGCGCATCTGTATTGATGCTGAGCAGGATGCCCAGCTTCTTCGCGCGCGCCGCGTAAACGTCTTCCAGGTCCAGCCGCGCGGGATGGGCATTGATCTCGAGTGCCACGCCGGTCTCGGCGGCAGCGGCCAGCAGGGCCTCCATGTCCAGGTCCGCGCCCTCACGGTCCGGGATCAACCGCCCGGTCGGGTGGCCGATGATATCCACGTGCGGGTTGCGGATGGCTTTGATCACCCGCTCGGTGACTCGATCCCGCGGTTGGCGCAGCGATGTGTGCAGGGACGCCACGACCAGGTCCAGCGAGGCCAGGAACTCGTCCGGATAGTCGAGAGTCCCGTCAGCCTTGATCTCGACTTCCGAGGCGTGCAGGATGCGGATCATGTCCCCCAGTTCGGCCTGCACCTGCTCGATCTCCTTCTGCTGGCGCTCGTGATCTTCCATGGTCAGGCCGCCTACCATACCCAGGCTTGCCGAGTGATCGGTGAAGGCGATGACCTTGATGCCGCGCCTGGCGGCCGCCCGCGCCATTTCGAGCATCGAGAGCTTGCCGTCGGACCACGTGGAATGCGTCTGCAGGTCCGCGCGTATGTCCCTGAGCTCGATCAGCCTCGGCATCCGACCTTTCCGGGCGGCCTGCACTTCGCCGCGGTCTTCGCGGAGCTCCGGCGGAACCCAGGCCAGGCCGAGAGTCTCGTAGACTTGTTCTTCGGTTGCGCACAGGATCTCGCCGGAGCCGTCGGTCCTGGTCAGGGCGTGCTCGGAGAGCGACAGGCCCTTGTCAAGCGCGATCTCGCGCAGGCGGACGTTGTGCTCCTTGGATCCGGTTGCGTATTGGAGTGCGGTTCCGAACTTTTCCGGCGGATGGACCCACACCTGCGCGCGCACTCCATCGCCGAACTCTATCGAAGACTTGGTCTCGCCCTTGCCCAGGACGCGCACGACGCCGGGGAGCGTCGTGAAGACCTCCATGACCGGCGCGGCTTCAGCTGCCGCGACCAGAATGTCCAGGTCGCCGACCGTCGCGCGCATGCGCCGCAATGAACCCGCCGGTTCCGCGGCGACCACGCCCGTGACCTTCTTCAGAGTCGCGATGATCTGCCGGGCCAGGGGGTACGCCCGCCCCAGTGGGATGCGTGAGGAGCGACGGGAGAGTGACTCGATCCCGGCGATGATTTGAGCCTCGGACTTGGCGCCCATGCCCGGAAGCTCGCGCAGCCCGCCTGCGCGTGCGGCCTTCTCAAGTTGAGCCAAGGTCGTGATGTCGAGCGCCTTGTGGATGAGAGCAACTTTCTTTGGACCCAGACCGGAAACCTTCAGCCATTCGGCCAGCGAGGCCGGCACTTCTTCCTCGAGCTTCTCGAGGGATTTCAGCTTGCCGGTGCGCAGCAACTCGTCGATCTTCTCCGCGATGGTCTGGCCCACACCCGGGATCTCGCGCAGCTTGCCTTCTTTCCAGTACTCGTTGACGTCCCGTCCCAGAGTGGACAGGCTCTCGGCAGCCCTTCGATAGGCCAGCGTCTTATAGACGATCTCGCCCTTGATTTCGGAGAGGTCGGCGATCAGGGTGAAGACCTCGGCCAACTCACGGTTGTTCATGGTGCCACCTCACGCGGGAAAACGGGAGATCTCGTCGAAAACGTCGCGCAGCCGGAGATAGATCTTCTTGAACGTCCCCCGCCTCTCGCCGTAGGTTTTCGCGTTCTCGGGCAGCGGCTGCAGGATCTCGTTTGCCGGGCCATGGAAGTTTTCCAACGGAATCACGACGCCGAGCCCTCGCGCCCCCGCGACGGCCGCTCCCAGCGCCGAGTAGTCGGCGAATTGCTGCCAATGCACGGGGGTATCGAGCACGTCCGCCAGGATCTGTCGCCATGTGCGGCTCCTCGAGCCTCCCGCATAACAGGAGACCTCGTTGACGGGGAGCCCGAGCTCGCGGAATATCTCGACGGATTCCACGAGGGAATACGCGACGCCCTCCATGATTGCCCGCGCCATATGTGCGCGCGTGTGGGACAGGGTCAGACCGACAAAGCAGCCCCTGGCGTTGGAATCCATGTAGGGGGTTCGCTCGCCGTTCAGATAGGGGGCGAAAAACAGACCATTCGCTCCCGCCGCGATATCGTCTGCCCATCGGGAAAGCTCTTCCATGTCTACTGCGGCCGGCGCGTCACCCGCAGCAGGAAGCGGCGTGAATACCTTCTCACCGGCCCACGAAAGCGAGAGGCCTGCCGCAAGCGTTGCGCCCATCATGAGCCATTGACCATCGTACGCGTGACAGAGAGTGTGGACGCGGGAATCGAACCGGGGAGTGTCAATCGGTGTGATCACAGTCCCGCCGCTGCTTATGGCAACGGCCACTTTGCCGGGTCGATCCACACCGAGCGCGAGCGCGGCCATTGTCTGGTCGGAGCCGCCGGCGATCACCGGCGTGCCCTCCGGCAGACCGGTGAGCAGTGCTGCCTCCCGGGTAAGATTTCCTGCGACGTCCACAGTCTCCACCATCTCAGGAATCAGACGATCGGCAACATGGAACGCGTCAAGCATCTCAGGCGACCACTGTCGTTTGCTGAAATCGAAGAGGAACGTTCCGGAGGCATCGGTCGGTTCGGTCGCGATCCTGCCCGTGAGCCTGAAACGCACGTAGTCCTTGGGCAGCATGAAACACGATGCTTCCTCGTAGACTTCGGGCTCATGTTGTCTCACCCATTCGAGAGAGGGAGCGAGAAATCCGGTGGCCAGCGGCAGGCCGGTGATCGCGTGAAACAGCTTCTCATCTCCGGCCTTTTCAGCACAGATGGCGGCAGTCCGTCGGTCGGGCCAGATGATGGCGTTGCGAAGCGGCCTGCCGTGCCTGTCGATAAGGACGAGCCCGTGCATCTGTCCTGAGAGCCCGATTGACTTGATCTCCTCCACGCTCAGGCCTTCAGTGAGGAGCATCTCCCGAATGCAGTCGCACGTCGACTTCCACCAGACTTCAGGCGATTGCTCCGCGTAGCCCGGCTGCGGATGCAGGATCGGGTATCCTTGAGCCCGCAGAGCCCGCTGCCTGCCCGACTCGTCCACCACGATCACCTTTGCGGCTGATGTACCGAGATCTATGCCGAGAAAGCATCGCATTGACGCATCTTTCACTACTGATCTTCCCGATTGTTTCTACAATATCTTATGCGCGTCGAACAATTCAACAGCGCGCGTGCTGTCACTCGCCGATGGGGCAAATGGCGCCCCGGGAAGGACCGTCGCACCTTGAGGAGAAAGCGGTGACCCCATGGCGGAAAGTCGATTGCCTGGATAGAATCTGCCTGTCATGTCCCTCAGGGCCGTCATTCTTGGAAAGATTCTTCTCGTCCGCCAGCCGATTGCGCAATCGCTGAGTGCCCTGGATTTCGAGACGTTCGAGTCCTCTGATTTTGCGGAGGTAATCTCCCACCTCGATTTGACCTCACCCTCACTCATCGTCATGGACGCGGACGGGATGTCGCGGGAGTGGCGCACGCTCGCGGCAGGCCTGGGCGCGAAACAGGGAGCCGCCGCGCTCGTCCTTGTAACGAGCCGTTTCAGCTTCAGCGAGGCGCATGAGGCGATGGCGCTCAAGGTCGCGGGGGTTATCGTGAAACCGTTCCGCAGCGACCAGCACACGGCAAGGCTCCTGGATCTCGCGCTGCGGCAGATGAATATCAGGGCGCGACGCTCGTCCCCGAGATTCGTGGTCCCGGCGACCATGAATGCGGAGCTCCGGCTCTCGGAGCCCGGTGGCAAGGATGTATTTCCCCTCAAGAACATCTCCGAAGGGGGCGCGAGGATCGACACGGGAGCGGTAAGCGTCAGCTCCCTGATCGATCCCGGCACTTTTGTTCCACTGGCTACCCTTTCCTGGGGTGAGGTGCAGCTCGAAGCAGCGATTGACGTCGTTCACAAGGATGAGCACACTGCGGGCATACGTTTCTCCAGGATCTTCGATGGCGGGCCGAAGCTCCTCCGCGCCCTGAAGGAACGTCAAGCAAAGGCCACGGGGCCACAGGGGATAAAGCGGAAATGGTGATATTTCTCCTGCTCTATCCGATTATTGTTGCGGCCGGTCTTTTCGCCCTCGATGCGGCCCTCCCTATCGAGCTGGTGAACATCATGGCCGGTTCCTTTGTGTTCACCGCGGTGTTGTCCCTGTTCGTGCTGACAGCGGTGCTCGTGGCCGCATATCGAAAAAGAGACAACCCGGTGCTGATGAGCGCGTGGCTTTTCCTGTTCTGCGGCCTGGCTGTTCTCTCCCTGAGTTCGCTCATAGATCCTTTCCTCTCGGGGAGCCAGTCCTGGGCTGAGGAGCTTTTCTCGACAGCCTCCTTCTTTCCGCTTATGTTTTTCTCGCTCTACATCGCGTCCCCCATGCGGCTCGTGATCTTCTCCCGGCGCCAGCGCGCGCTCTATCTTGTCGCGGGGATCGTCGCGCTCCTCGCGGTGTTTGCGATTGTCTTCCTTCCCTGGCTCCTCATGTACGAGGGCCCGCGGCTGCACGCGTCCACGAAGCATCTCCTGCGCCTGGCGAAACCGGTCCTCGATACGCTCCTTGCGGAGCCCCTTGCTCTGCTTGTGCTGGTGATCGGGCTCACCAGCGGGAGCGGTCCGTACCTGCTCATAGGGGTTGGCCTCCTCTTTCTCATCCCGGAAGACATCCTTGAACATTTCCAGCTGCTGCAAAAGCTCGATCCCCACGGTCAGCTCTCCAACCTCATCTCCATCACGTCCCGTCTTTACCTGTTGAACGGGGCCATGCTCGGAATTTTCAAGCGGTAAGCAGAACGGCGATGGACCGACTTCTGGAAACGGGCTAGGCACCGAGGTGCGGCAACTCCCCGCGGCGGTCGCCCACCGGCGATCCCGCCTCGCCCTCTCCCGCGTGAGGCCTTCAGCGCTTGCCCTCCTGCGGACCCTCGGCCCCCTCTACGCGAAAGCGGCGCTCGGCCTCGACCGTCTCGAGCTCCGGGGCGCCCAGCGGCTCATCAGCGCATGGAGGAACTTCCAGGAAGGACGCGCCCGGCTTATCCTCGCCTTCCGGCACCCTTACGGAGATGAGCCGCAGCTCTTCTCCTACCTCTTCGACCTGGTCCTGCCTCGCGAGGCCAGAATGCGCGGTACGGCCCTGCCGCGCAGGACGCACGCCCGCTTTGTCCACGGGTACGAGGTCCCCTTGTGGAGCGGGGCTCTCGTCCGCTGGCTCCTTCCCAGGATCGGGGCGATCCCCGTCTACCACGCCCGCCACGATTCCGCCAGCGTCGCCCGCATCAGGGCCATCGCGCGCGATGACGTCTTCCCCCTTGCCCTTGCCCCGGAGGGGCAAGTCTCCTACCGGAGCGAGACGCTGCCGCGGATCGAAAACGGGGCCGCGCGCATCGCATTCTGGTGCGCCGAAGACCTCGCACGCGCCGGGCGATCCATGCCGGTCCTTGTGCTCCCGCTTTCCGTGCACTATCGTCGCGACGAGTCAGAGATCGCGAAGATCGAGGCGCTCGTGGCGCGCGTCGAACGCCGCTGCGGCATCGCCCCGCCCGCCGGCCCGCCGTCGCAGAGCGCGCCGCGGCGGGCCGCCCTGAAGGAGAGACTTGTTGCTCTCGACCTGGCCCTTCTCAGCCTCGCCGAATCCATGTACGGGCTCCATGCCGCGGCGCGCGCGATGCCCGCGGCGCCGCTGACACGGGACTCACGACTCGATGCCCTCATTGAAGCGGCGCTCGAGCGCGGAGAATCGATACTGGGGATCAGGAATCGGAACCATGGGGCAAAAACCGTGAAAACGGACGCAATCGGGCGGCTCTACAGGATCCGCCAGGAAGGCTGGGACCGGATTTATCCGGATCGCGACCTCGACACGATGAAGCCCCTGGAGCGCGAGCTCGCCGATCGCCGCGCGGGTGAGGCGTGGTACGCGATGCGGCACATGGAGACGGTCGACCTCGCCTGGTATCTCGATTCGGACTACATAGAATCACACCCAGCGGAGGACGGCCCTTCGTTCGACCGGCTCGTCGAATGCGCCTACAGCCTCGCCGATCTGGCTTCCCGACTTGTCGGAGGCGACATTTCAGACAGGCCGAACCTCCTGCGCAAGCGTGCGGTCGTCATTGCGGCGGAGCCGATCGACGTCGGCGCCCGCCTCTCGGACTATCGGCGCGACCGCAAGGCGGCCGTCGGAGCTGCGACTGCAGAGATCGCGAGGGCTTATTATCAGTGCATCCAGGAGTATCTTGGCAAAGGCTTGCAGGGGGACGCGGACTCTTGAACCGGTCACCTCCGGGATCCGGGACTTCGCCCGCTTTCCCGTACCAGTACGCGGAATACGCGGCTCAAGGTGAAAGCGACCAGGATCACGAGCAGGAGCATTACCGGAAACGGGAGCGGGACGGACAACACGATTCCGCCCTCTGCCAACAACAGTCCGAGGCCGAGAGTCAGCCCAAGAGACCGCGCATGTCTCATTTCGAATCGTCCCGCGGAATGTGCGGATCCGCTGCCCGCCATCAAGCGGTCCAGATTCATCAGGTCCCAGGCAGCCAACGCAAGGGTGGCGCCAGGGAGCATCAGATGAGGCGATGCTCCCGCGAAAAGCCCGACCGCGGCAGCGCAGAGCATGCATGACAGGAAAGCGGGCGGCAGCCAACGGCCGGGAATCTTTCTGTGGAACAAGGGGAACAAACCCGGGAGAACCACCGCACAGGCTCCCTGCCAGCTCCCGACCAGTGCGTATGCGACAGCCAGGCACGCCGTTGATGCGACCAGACAGAACAGAAAAAGGGTCTTCCGCAGCGACATGCGCCCGCTCCTTCCTAACTGCCTCGTGCGCGCGCCACTCCCAGTGCATCTCGGACCAGTGGCGGCAGCGGCTGGTGGACCTGCCAATCAATCACACGAATGCCGAGCTGGGCAATGCTGCGCAGCATCAGCCGGCGTTCAATGCGGGCAAGGCGCATCGCAAGCCGGCCGGCAGGATCCCGGGGTGAGCTGCTTCTCCTGAAAGTGATCGGGTCAGGAGAGATGAGCAGGCCTTGGTTGCCCCGCGCCCGCAGCCGGGGGAAAACCTGCACGTCGGAGGCAGTGAGCGGGCTGACAATCACGATAAGGGCGCGGCTTCCGAACATGCGCAGATGCACCTGGTCGAGGGAAAGGTAGCCGTGTTTCGAACCAGGCCGAGCTTTCGCAAGGCTGTGCAGGATCCTGTTCAACTGGACTTTTCCGTATCCGGGATACACGGCCGTCATCTCGTCTCCCGGCATGAGCAGGCTCACACGGTTGCCACGCCGCAGGAACAATTCAGCCAGAGAAGCCGTTGCCCCGAGGGCATGCTCGAAAAGACTGTCTTCACCGGATCTGATGTCACTCACCTGACGCGCATCCAGGATCAGCCCGATGTCGGCGATCTCCTCCTGCTCGAATTCCTTTGTGAAGAACTGACGCGGGTGCCGGGCAGTGCGGCGCCAATCCAGCCGGCGGAGCGGGTCTCCCGCGTGGTACTCGCGCACGCCCCAGAAGTCGATACCACTGCCGCCGATGCGGGCGGGGATCGACCCCGGCGAATGCAGCGTACTTGCCGGCCGGAGCGGAAAAGAACGGAACTTCTTCACCCGGGGCTGGACCAGAACCTCGGCGGCGGCGGGCAGATCGAGCTCGACTTCGAACAGGCCGAACGGGTCGCTCACAACCGCGTGCACCGTTTTCCATGGGAAGCCGCCGCGCCCGGCCTGGAACGTGTACGTGAGCTTCGTCTCTTCCCCTGGTTCCAGAGCGGCGAACTGCTGGAGGGCGCCCTCGGTGATTATCGCGAAGGGCTGAGGCGGGTCGGAGAGTCTGAGCGCGCTCACCGCGGATCCCGTATTGCGGACCGCCACGCATACCTCGACGACTGCGCCCTCCTCGGCTTGCCTGATCCCAAGCGAGCGCGCCGCGGTGAGCCTGATCCTCTCCCGGGGCGGCGATTCCAGGATCCCGATTCCCAGGTACACAAGGAGAGGCAGCGTCATGAAAGCCAGCGTGCCGTTCCGCGTGATCAGGGCCGCCAGCAAGAGGCCGGCGCTGAGCAGGGCCAGAGTGAGGACTTTATCGTTCATTTCCCTGCGGCAGCACCGGTACGGGAACCGAGCGGATCACCTCCTCGACAACCGCTCTGTCCGATGTCTTGACGTCCCACAGGGTGGGGTCCAGGACTATGCGATGGGCAAGGACCGGCTGGATGAACGGCTTGATGTCGTCCGGCAG
>Ga0187870_1000662_pt1 | contig 37065 bp, 30 predicted proteins | sample June2016WEW_13_1_3_FD_132974 | JGI IMG/M metagenome (GOLD analysis project Ga0187870, IMG submission 132974) | Peatland microbial communities from SPRUCE experiment site at the Marcell Experimental Forest, Minnesota, USA - June2016WEW_13_150 | ecosystem: Environmental > Terrestrial > Soil >... | reverse complement strand
GCCTTTGCATGAGCCCCGCATTCAGGAGGGATGTCTTTCCCATCCCCGACTTGGCGAAAACTACGACAAGTCTTTCCGTCAACACCAGGTGAAGGAGTGATTCTATCTCTCGAGACCGTCCAGAAAACAGCAATTTGTGGACTTCATTGTCTTGGTACGGATGAGAACCCGGGTATCTTCGAACACCCAGGGAACTCTCGGTTTGAGATTTGGTTTCCATCGTCGTAGTTCCTCATCTCTGCTGGTCACGTTTTATGCTACTTATCAAATCATCCATTCCGCCCTCTCCCCTCAAATCAATGGCCTGGTACTCCGACAACTCGGGGATCAATAGAGAGTCATCTATGCGCACGGGTATGATAAACTTCTTGTTGCTGCTCTTTCTGACTTTCAGTTGGCGATCAAGTGCCCAATTGATTTCTGTATTGACGAAGCCCTCTACCTTTTCGACCAACGCAGTGCTTTGTATCACCACGAAGTGGTCAATGCCGCCCTGAATCGCCTTCTCGATTTCTGCCCTCCATCGCCCTCCGCCCTCCAGGTTCTTTCTATCCAGCCAAGGCTGCAGGCCCGCCTTCTCAAGTTGATCATAGAGGTTTGCTGCATTGTCTTTGTTTTCACTGGCGTGACAGATGAACACAACTCCTTTCCGCAGAGCAGGTTGTGCACTTTGAAGCTCCGCCCCCTGGTCCTCCTTGTGCTTCAACTCATATTGTCTTCGAAGCTCCTTCGCAAAGACCTCCAGGTTTTTGTCACAGATCTTGATCTTGTAGTCACTGTTATAGAAATACACCCTGTCTTCTTCAGAAACCCTCCGATCAGGCAAGAATTGTTCCAGGGCAAAGGAGCGCCCCTCCTTCTTGTGCAGCGCAAGCACGTGGAGCAAAACACGCAGGTACCAATGCTTGAATCCAAAACCAAGGAAGAGAAAGCTTTTCTCCTTTCTTCGGATCTCTTCCAGGAGATTCCTTGGAAGAGACGGCCTGCTTGATCCCACCTTCATCAGGAAATCGATGAGATCGTCTTCCGAGAGAACCAGGGAAACGGAATCATCTACGCTCCCGTACAAGTGAAAAACCAACGGTTGTTGCTTTGTACCTTCTGGTATACTGTCAGGCTGTGGGCCGTGGAGGTTGTACCACTTGACAATCGGGTTCTTCCCCGCGTTCTTGAAACTTTGATACATGAGGGAGTCGGGAGTGGAGACGATCGTCAAATAGAAGGGGAGCGCCGCGAGATCTCTATGGAACTCGCTCGTGTCCTTTCGTCGCGCCGTGTAGAAATCCACAACTGCCGGCATGAGTTCCTCGTGAGCCTTGACTCCTTCGGTGATAAGGCACAAGGCCACCTGGGCCAGATTGGTGAGATCGACCTTCCACTTCTCGATGGCGGTCCTGCTCTCTCCACTCTCATCGCTCGCAACCAGCTTCTTCGCCAGCACTTCGGTAAGCGGCCTGGTCAAATCACCTTCTTTCTCAAATGAGGCCTCTGGCCCCAGCATGAGAATGCAGTTGCCGTTTTTGATCGCATAGATGAGTGTCTGCCAGTCATTATCTTTCCATTCACGATATTCCATGGTCTAGCTCCTTCAAGAGATGCTTGTCAACTCCCGCTGCGCCCGAGATCCTGCAGCTCGGTCAAAGCACAGTGTTTGTTTCGAATGATACGTCCTATCGATACTGTTCATCGCAGATTGTTCGCTCCAACACCCATTCTCCCGACTTCTCGGCCCGGATCCGAAACGCATGCCGCCATACCCTTTCAGTCGATCCATGACAGTCTCAACTACCCTAACCCCTTTGGACGTAGATCTTATGAACACGGAAAAACAGATTATACTACGCCTCTCGATGTTGCCTCAGGACAAGATATAAGCAGCGACTACCTCGGTTTCTGTCAAAATCAGAAAATGATTCCGCGTTCGACTGATGTGCGTTGGAATCACGTTTCTGTCTGAGCATTCAAAAGTGGAGACCCGTCATTTTCCTGTCTTCTGCATCACCCAGCAGAGAGCAATCCACTGGAAGGCGCTCACCCATGCGACGATGAACGCAGTGCAGAAATAGTCGAGAACTGGTACACTTCGAAATACTCGCGCCGGGAACAATGCAACGAGAGCGAAGGCAACCCAATATCCAAAGCAGTAGCCGCACGAGAGTAGTTCGCCGATGAAAGGATTCTTCGCAATCGCCCAGTCGCGCAACGGCTTGAAGAGTTTCGTCTCGGTCACAGTGAACGAGATTGATGCCGTGACGAGGGACAGATAGAGTATTTCTTCCATATGTGCGTCAACAGCAGCCGGTGCGGCAGTGAGCGACAGGACGGAGCATGAAACGCACGGAACAGGGCGAAACTGGATGAGATATCATGAGATTTCTTCCCTCCTCCATAGATATTGAAAATTAAGAACTGCTGGCAAGGTAGCTCAGAGCGCTGCTCCGAGCCTAGAGTCCCAACGCCGCACGCGTGGCTGGTCCGACGACACCGTCCGGCTTGAGACCTTTCGACCTTTGAAATGTTCTGACAGCAGTATCTGTTTCCTGGCCGAACACTCCGTCAGCATCCACTGGAATTCCCGTTTTCTTTAGCGCCTCTTGCATGGCCTTGATATCGTTTCCGCTCATCAGCGGCGTGGTCAGATAGAGCGTCCGCTGCGTGTTGTCATCCGCCGATGCCACAACCGGCGTACGTTCTTCGAGTGCATCCGCGTCAATAGTGACTCCGCGTACCCGCAACGGGAGTTTCAGATCCCATAGAGCCGACGCTATCATCTGCTCGAAAGATTCCATACGGTACACCGTGCGTTGGAGCAGTGGATTGGGACTGCTCCCCAGCCAGTTCTTCCGTGTCTTGACGTAGTTCTCTATCCACGGTCTTTCGCCTTTGACTCCGGCCGCACCGAACTGAGCATTCGTCTTGTCTCTGACCTTTTGCCATGATCCATGAATGCAACTGTCATGCACAACTGCGGTGCTTAGCGGGTCGTTGAACCCGAGATTCGCGGCGGACTGAACAGCGGGATTCCAGTACACGCTGTCAAAGAATTGATTCTGGACATCGTGCATAACCGGATCGCCGCCGGCATCATGCAAGATGGTTCGGAGTGTTACATCGTTGTCAAGAGCCAGATCGCATGCTGCCAGCCTGTTGAGGTATGTGTACAAATCTCCTGCGAACGATGCTCCGGGAGCTTCGCAATAGGCTTTCACGAGCAAATAGAGGTTTCCGCTGGCAAGCGTGGTTTGTGATCGGCCGTAGGTGAGATGACCAGCATCATTCCTCACGACGGTAACCTGTCCATAGTCCCCCTGGACGGATCCCGTTTCAAAGATATTGACGATGGCTTGTGCGGTTTTCTTTTGGATGTCGGTGAGCATGGTTAGGTTCCTTTTCTGAAGTTGGGTCGGAAGAGAATGTTAACTGGAGAGTGTCACATGGTCCCTGCCCTGGGTAAGCCCAGGCTTCCAGGTACCCGGTAGTGTTATTACGATCCTGGTGCGTGTGACTTGAAGTTATGAACGTTACTTTTGAGCTTGTTTACTCACATTGCGTTATCCCCCTGATTGGCCTTATCACAAAACAAAGTTCGCACTAGACTGTTCTATCGATGGCTCTTACAAATACGTGGCAAGTACATTCTGAGTATCTGTTTTATGCCCCAATGGCTAATCCCTCATAATTCTGCAGCATCTTTGTAAGAAAAAACACATCAGCCAACATCATGCAGCCTATCGTTGTGTAGTGAGCTATGTCATGACAAGAACCACCAGGAAGTAATCCAGCACTGGCCAACTCTAAAGCAGTCACAACTGTCAAACCACACCCCGCCTGAAGACAGGCTGGTCCAACACAACTCGTCAAATATCGTCTCAGCGCCTCCGGGCCTTACTTCACTCCATTGATAATGTCTTTCAGAGTCTTGAGCTGTTCGTTGGACAAGGCATCCACCATATCGTCATCTATGACCGTGACACCACTCTTCCAGTCACCTGTCCAGGCATGTCCCTCGACCGTCGAATAGAGGGACGGCCTACCGGAGACCGGCGTGCTTTTGAACAGACGGATGACTTTGTCACCTTCAGCCTCGGTGCAATAGCTTCCACTGATCAGCCTTTTCACCCAGTGCGCTTTCATTGCAGGACTCAGCGCTCGGGTGTCATCGTCGGACAGGCTGTCCATCACATCTTCTATCTCGTCGATGTCGTTGAGCCACACTGTCTCTAGGACGGTTCTTTTCCATCCGCCGTCGAACGGCAGAGCCATGCCCTGGTTTTCTGCGGGGAAGTTGGCCGCGCTGGGAGATGCACCTGCAGCTTGAAGCGCCAAGTAAGCGCATGTACAACAATTGAATGATACAAGATTGTAGTTCGAAGGCTTGCACAGCCGTACGTAATTCTGGCGAACTATGTTGGGATCAACATCATAGGTAGCGGTGCACTTTGTTTCCTTGGTAGGATCAGGATCCATTTCCCCACTAACGCTGTTGTCATACGTGATCGTGCTCGGGTCAGGCTTCTTGATGTTAGCCGGGTCCGCTGCGACCACGTCCGGGTGCCCCCAAACAAAGCAATGTCTGGCCGGCACAAAGCCCCCCACGACCCCCTGGAAATCGCGATGGCACAGCGTTGAAACGAATTTTCGCTTTGCGTCCTGGGCTGGTCTAGCGGGGGCTCCTTCTTGCTTTGTATCCGCAACTGCTTTCGCAGAGGCCTGCAGAGTACTAATGACGACACGTCGATTTTTCTCAAGGGAAGTAAGAGAGAATTCACTTGTCTCCCCGTGGGCGATAGTTTTGATCTTGCCGACTGGGATGCCATTTTTTATGAGGCGGTCTCTTGCTTCTTCCGCCCGATCACATGAGAGCCGCCAGTTAAGCTCTTCTGGTCCGTCTGTGCTCGCATAGCCGTCAACGCTTACATCCGTCTGCGATCCTCCAGCAATCCACTCTCCGGCAAAACGCGCAATGACTTCCTCGGACTCCGTTGTGAGCGACGTTGACGACAAGCCAAAAAGCAAGTCAACTCCCGAGGCATGACCTTCTCCCCTGGCGACGATGCACGCCAACCCGGAAGGCGCTGCACTCCCGTTGGCCTTACGATGTACAGAATTGCCATGAGATTCGGACCGCTCCTGCTGAATCAGGTGAATGAGCTCGTGCGCAATTAACCTCTTTCCACAATCAGTGTCGGGCGAATACGAGCCCGGACCAAAGACGACATCATTTCCACGGGTGAAGGCCCTCGCATTTAGAGACTCCGCAACTTCAGCCGCGCGCGGATCAGTATGCACCCGCACTCGGCTGAAGTCATAGCCGAAGCGCGGCTCAAAGAATGAACGGGTTGCCGGGGAAAGGCGCTCTCCGCCGCCTCCGGGAGACCGGACTAATCGCAAGAGGTCTGCCGACAAGTGCGGAGTTCGACCACTATCCTTCTTGGCCTGAACAGTTGTTTCCTCAGGGCTCTCTTCGTCTTCCTTACGTTGCATCAGAGGCGTGCTAATGAGAGGTCTTAATTGAGCGGATCCGCCATTTTCACAGGCTCGATCCTTCGCACAAGAATAAGGTGATTTCGTCCCGATAGAAGGCTCAGCCATCTGCATCACCTCATCTGCGACACGGTCGGCTTCCTGCTCGTAGACATCGTCCGGCTGACTGATGGTGAGCTTGGCTTGGATAAGGCCTGAGCTGAGTAGTCTACCCGCCGCCTGATTACCGACGGTGCGATGAAGAGACAAAACCTGATCGGAAGAGTTACTCGGAGTGAGAGTATTATCCGGCTTACTCCCCGCCAAAGACGCGGTGTCTTTTCTTATTGCAGCCTTGTCCGTTAAAGCGGTCACCTGTAAGCTCATTGCCAGTCCCGCCCACAGTTAGATTCTTGGATCGCAATTCAACTCCACGGATCTCTTAGTCACCTTACCTTTTTGTTTTCCTTCGCGATCTGGTAGACCCCAAGCTCTGCAGCGTTCCCCTCTTGAGGCCAGTTCGAAGGATCCGCTGCAATTCAGGGAACTATCCGCGTATAAGGCTGCCGAGTGTTATGTGCTGCAGTTGCGTATCGTCCAGCGCGATCTGTAACATCGCCAGTTCATCTTGAAACTGGGTTGCCAATCCCAACGTAACTCCCCCACCAAGACCGCTAACAATGACCTCCGGCCGTTCAGAGAGGAGACTGCTTATGCTCCGCTCAGCCAAGGGCGCAAAGGGCGCCGGGTTGACGTGCAAGCGCGTGACCAGCCTGGCCTTGGCACAAAACTCTCTTAATTTGACGGGTGGGATGTTCCGCAAGCTCTGCAGGGGGTCAATCTCTCCAAGCTCGCCAATCGATTGGATCCCCTGGGCAAGGAGATCAGAGGCGTATCCGGGCCCAATGCCGTCAATGCTGCTCACTGGCAATGTGCTGCCGAAACCAGTCAAGTACTCTTGCGGAATCGCGACGGCCCCGAAAGCCAGCCTCAGCTTGCGGTGCAGTGTCCAATCTGGTGTCAGGTTAATGCAGGGATGAATCACATAGTCTATCATGAAACCGGTATCAGGTTGGTCGGTTGCATCCCCCCCAAAGAGGCCGAACTCCCTTAATGGCTGCGAGCCACCCCGTGCAAATGTTGCTCCGCTGAATTCCGCACTGATCTCTAAACAATCTGAAGGCGATGCGATCGCTTGCTCAGAATCATCGAGATAGACGATTCGATCCGGCGCAAGAGCCAACCGTGCTACTTCCTTGCACAACCGAGAATCCCCCGACGAAGGGCTGGGGCAGCTCGAGTCCCAGGCTCCGTCGCCTTGGCCGATCGCCCAGTAGAGAATGCCTTGCATCCCTTCCTGTCGTTTCAGAAGCGCAGCCAGCAGGACATTGCAGTTTTGTACAATAAGATTAGAACGCCACCCGCTGTCCCACCTTGTTCGTGCGCGGCGGTCAGTTAATATATCACGATAATGACCTCGGATTCGTTGATTCATCAAGAATGCTCCAGCACCTGTGTCATTATCTCTTCCTTTTGCCTCAACAACCACAGGGACACACAATACGGGAGCTACTATTTGAGATCAAAAGCAAAACCGATATAGGATCCGGGCCTCAAAGTCACCATCTCTCTTCCTTCTTTATCTTTCGTACGAATAGGCACGAAGCTCTTGAGAATGAGTAGTGGTCGATCCTTATAGAACATGCGAGTGATTTGTCTGCTACGGTAGCCTATGCGCCGAGGATCCAAAGTATCGGTTTTCTTGCTGATTCCCTCAGGGACTATGAAGCTGAATTCGACTTTTTGTGGTTGTCCCCTCTTCAGGAGAGTAATCAGGTGACCCAGAGGGCTCACTTGTTTGACCCCTTCTCCGACCAAACGTATCTGCCATTCATTTTTCGACGTGAGACGTCCGCCACTATTGACAACGGCAGGAACAATGAACAGTTCCCCCACCGGGTTCATTCCGAATCCCCTGAACCGATTACCCACATCGAAAGCCATCGTCAATCTTCGGCCTGCTACCGTGCTGACGAACTCCATGTTGCATTGGCCGAAATTGTTATCGAAGTTTGGGTCGTCCTTGTAGTAGACATAGGCGTTCACGCAGACATGCTCGCTGTCAATGAATGGATTTGGAGTCTCATCAGAAGGTTTCCAGGATACTCGTATGTTATCATTCGTTGAGGCGGCGCTGACATCAAACGGCGACGGAGGTTTCGGAGTGGCCCTATTGAGGCTGTTAGCCGCACCCTCCCAGTTAATGTGTGAATCGGTATGGGGGTAGTTCATGGCATAAGGGAGGTCACCGTTGCCAAGATGTGAGATGTCTAGATACACAAGCACGTTCTTTGCCACTGCCGCACCAGGGTCATTATCACCATGCACGACTGCGTGAAATTCGTTCACCTTATCGATCGCTATCTTCCTCGCGTTCGCGTCTCTTGCGTTGATGTATATGTCGGCACAAGTGTTCCAAGCGCTGTTTATGTAGACGTCAGGGGCGCAGTCGGCGCCAAAACTGTATCGACGCCATTTCAATGGATCACCCATTGGCACATCGCCGGATGCACGCGCGCTGTCTGGACTCCAGTCATCGGCAGGACCGATTAACGACCCAGCCTCGTCTTCACTTTTCCAGTGTGTTGCCATGTAAAACTCGTTTCCAATGATCCCTACATCAGCTAGGTGAATCTTCATCTCCACGCCCCAATAGCCTGCCGCTGTGTTATATGCTGCCTTTGCAGTAATCGCGCTCGCCGGAATAACGGCGCTACCGTCAACCCAGTTTGTGCCATCAAAAGTCCTTCGCTCAACCAGATTAGGTGCGAGTGACGCATTTGCTCCCGGCCCCGGAGTTAATCCAAATGGCTGAATGATAAATGTGCGCCCATTGGTGGGCGTAGTACCCGGGTTCAAAGCAACCGTAACTTTGACAATATCATTGATATTTGCCCCGGTAGCCTCAAATACCAAATACAAGTCACTTTGCGTTGGTGGAACGGGAGGCGTAATACGGTAGTGGGCAATTCTTGTCCTTTCTTCTATGAAGCCATCGTAGTCCGAGTCTTGATCATCCAAGGCCACTGGCCAATCGCTGGCACCTAGGGTACACCCCGCATCTGGATTTGGGCATGAACGGCCATCAAGAATGACCGACTCAGAAACAGGTTTGTTGAAATCAAACGCAGGAAGGCATTCCGAGCCGCCAGCTCCGCGAGGAAGAGGAACCTTCTCTGGAGGCGGGGGATTGCATCCCAGCCCAAGCAGCAGTATTGCGATGCAGCACACGTAAAAACAAGCAAACCAAACGGGCTTACCTGTTGCTTGATTCGTTTTCATTGTCGAATCTCCTCTGTGAGTATAAAGACATCATATTATGCCTTGTCGACCTTAAGCATCACCACCATGTTCTTTGTAATGCTTGGTTCATCCTTTCTGGTTATGTTGACAGTGAGGTTAGCTCGTGCGTCCTCAGCCGCCACAAGGGTTGCTTCTATCGTAATGGAAACACGGTGCGTAGCTCCACCTGCGATTTGAAACGGCTGATCGGGAATGGCCTCGAAGATGTTCGCGACTGATAAGCTGAAACTGGCGATAAAATCCTGATTCACACTCGAATTGCTCGCATTTGTGACATCGATTTCTGCTGAGACGCTTTGATGTGGAAGGCCCGGATGCGTACCTCGTCCAACGGCGATAATGTCCTCATTGATGTTGATGGCCGGCGATACCAGTTGAATGGTGATCGGTACAACAGTTGGAGGGAGAGCATTGAGAGCTATGTACACATCATTATTGGAAAAATCTATCACCGCAGGGTTTTGATGAGATCGAACCCTTAGCACGAGTTTCCCCGACGTATTTGTCGTACCAGCTGGAATGGAAACATCAACATTGAGTTGCGCGGTTTCGCCCGTTCCAAGGCGCAGCGTATCTTCATGTGACGTTGTCCAATCATTGGCTCCATCAACTGACGCATCCAAATCAAACGTCTCCTCCATGTTCACGCTGCTCGTTATTTCATAAACAAAGCGGTACATTCCGGGGGCTATGATCGGTACAGTTGAGGGTGGTCCATCAAGGAAACGAATGCTAAGTCTCCCCTTGGGGGTAACGCCACTACGACCGCCTACGAACGAGTTAATAGCCAGTTGAGCATCAATTGCATCCCGCACCTTCCTTTCTTCGAGGGCCTGTCGCAGACCCGGTACAACTTCGGGACGTTCCCCAAGCAGGATGTTTAGTTGATCAAGGAAGTGAACAGTTACTACGCGTGCCGTTGTCGCGCTCGCCAGCGGGTAGATGTGATCGTGGAACTTCTTCTGTACCTGTTGGAGTTCTCCCAATACTCCGAGCGTCCCACCTACGCCGAACTCACGCCTCCGCGCATCACCTTCACCAAGACGGAACATGGCTTTGACATCGTGAAACGCATCGCCGAGAGTCAAGCTCTCGATGGCCGTTATGGTCTCGAAGTTGTCCGCCAAGAAAAGATCAGAATATAGTAGCGCACCATAAGCATCTTGTCCCGCCAAGCACATCGAAACAAAGTCTTCACTATCGTATTGGAGAACACCGGTAGCACCGTAAACCCGAAGAGGGCTTTCCCCCAGCGAAAGTGTCAGATCAGTCCTGCGTAAATCAGCCAGATCATCAAAATCGATCCGGTTTTTGCTGGCGCTTCGGGATATTCGAGCCAGAACATAGAGTGAATGTCCTGGCAGTTGTTCTTGAACTGCTTGCGGGATCTCGACGGCATTTGGCTCGAGGCCTGTGCAAACCCGCACTACCCATTCACGGACCAATCGGACAGCCGTTTCCACTCCAATGCGTTGATCGACCAAGCGAGCGTCTTCCGTTGAGGTGACTTCGCGTTCCCAGACGTCCAAGTAGACAAGGTCATAGCGAGGCGGATTTCCTTCGACAGGCGGCGATAATTCAGGCAGTGCGGGCAAGGTAGGCAAAGGCGGCGTCTGACGTTGACTCAGGCAGTTCGATTGGGTCCGATAAGTCACTCTCGCACGATTCCATACAACGCTCCCGTAAACGAGAAGGATCCCCGCTTCGATCCAAAAGTCGTTCTCCGCGGCAGAGGCGATGATTCGGAAACCGTCACTTCCGAATGGCGCGCCGCTGCCGATAAAGTGCATTCCGACCGCTTCATGTTCTCCACGCAGAATATCCTCCGTTTCATTGAGATCTGCATCGAGCACAGGCTTTCCTTGCTGAACACGAACACTGACATATTGCTTTGGATCTACGGGCGCGCTCTCCCTGCGCTTAAGTATGTAGTTGAGCGCATTCGTTTCACTGAAGGAATCGCGTGAATAATTGCCCATGATTTTCTCCATCGCACAGATAGAAGTGACACGTGAAAGATCATGCGATCAATTATGGACATCGATAGACCAAATGTCTAGTGCATGATCACACTTTATTGTTCGATCTTGTTTTTCTTACGGGTAAGTTTCTTCTTGGTGATATCGATCCTGTAATTCTCATGAATCTCGACGCAAGATAGATTTTCCAGCTCACTGGCTGGCTCGACTTCTATGACACCCTGGCTCTCGTTGAATTCAAAGTAGGGCTGCTTGATGCCTTCCGGCATGAAAGCCGACCGGCAGGTGGCGAGGATGTTGCCGTGTTTGTCGAATGTCACGAACGTTCTCATGGCTTGTCGCTCCGCAATCGAATTCACGTTTCTTCAATCCGATAAATCTTGAAGGCTATGCTGACTGGATTCGCCGTCAGATTATTGATTCGCCATTGCCGGCCCACAGTGTTTCTTGAAATGATTCCAAATTTGCTTTGAGAGACTACGTATTCTTCCTGCCAGTTGACGCGAAATGTTGTGTTCGCTCCAGGCGCATTCGTGATCGAAATACTGAGGAGATAGTAACCGGCCGGCAGCGCTACCGGAAAAATAGAAATCGAAGGTGGTATGACCGCTGATCCATTCGCAGCGATTGCTGCAATCGTTCCCTCGCTCGCAACTGTCGTCTTCATTTCTCGGAGTGCAATCGAACCAGGACCGACTTTTGACTGAATTATCGCGCCATTTCCAATCTTGCTCGCGATCACGGCGTTATCACTAAGCTGGGAAGTGCCAACGACACTCGCATTCAGCGTACCATCGGAGGCGAGGCTCGCATTAAGCCTGTCGTTCAGCCCGTTTGTGTTACCACGCGCAAGCGCAATTTCATCCTGAATCACTGCCATCGTTAGATTCCGCCGATGATCTTGCACCGTGCTTGTCGTAGTGTTGATCGTCGCTAACAGGAAATGATCGGGCGTTGTGATCGAGGTCGTCGTCACCAAAGCCTCCCATTCCACTTTCTCCCGCACCGAAGTCTCAAAGCCGACATCACCGGCGCCGGTGTTGTTTAGATCCGAATCTTGCGTGCCGGTTACTTCGCTGCGGAAGACACGCAGATATACGTTGCTCGTTCCGGCGGGAAACGGAGCAACATGTACCTGATGCGGTTGGCCCTTGTAGGTCGTGTTGGCGTCGAGCACCACTTCTTGTCCGGCTACGAGACAGCGTCCGGCTTCAATCGTGAAATTGCTCGCCGCGACATCGAGACCAGTGATGTGAAAGTCATTGCCGCCGGCTGGCACCCCATTACCGATATGATGCTCCGCAATGCGCTGCGGACTGGCCAGGTCGCCGAGCAAATTCAGCTCTCGGTCAAGCACCGGCTTTGCCTGCTGAAAGCGAACCCGGTCGTAGCCCTTGCTCAGAGCATCAAGCAAAACATTGTGTGGATCGTCTGAATAATTGCCCATGACTGGCTTGCCTTTCGATTCAGAAGATTAAACGCACCTTTCGTTCAAGGGTGGCTGCGCCGTCCTTTTCAATCAGGGGATGGCGGATGTAGTCGATCATATACGGTGCGCCGTTCAATTCGCCGAACAAACCAAATTCGCGAAGTGGATAGGGGGGATCAGTTGCCGGAGTCGGTTGGTTTTCGCCCAGCGTGGCAACGATCTGGATCCGGTTTGTCGACTCACTTACGAACTCATCATGAGAGTTAAGATATTGGAAGCTCAAAGCCATGTGCGGAATTGGGAAGGGACTGCTATCGACTAGCTGCGTAATCACAGTGGGATCGGGCACCGGGGGTGGCGTCGAATCCCAGGCCGCGTCACCGCGACCGACCTGCAACCACCTGATGCCCAAGGCATTATCGTTTCTCATGAACGCAGCCAGCAGCACGCGGCAACGCAGAACGATCACATTGGGCTGCCACCCCGAATCATGAATTTCACGGCCTTCCGCATCAAGAAGCCGGTCGCGATAAACTCCTTTGATCATCATATCAGGCATGAGTTATGCTCCTTCGGCAACGCCTTTCAAAAATAGACGAAATGTCAAATTGGGCGGTGTTGCACTGAGATCAGGCAGAACGCTTTCAGACTGTCCAGCTTCCCATGTGCGCAACCAGCGAAAACCGGCGCGGTCCAGATAACTGTCTGCCAATCCTCGATGGACTTCGCTCAGAATGGTGTCAATCATCTGCTCACTGACGCGGTGCTGTGGCTCAACCTCTGGATCATCGTAGGTATAGACCAGTTCATAGTGAACCTCTCGAAGCAGGAATACGCCTCGTACCTGAATCGGCAAGAACTTTCTCAGCACGCCGGCAATAATATTCCGTCTGCGAACGATGGCCAGGTCATCCTCAGTATTCGGGGTGAGAAAAGCTCCAACAGTATCCCTGGCGTACCAATCATTGCTCGTCTTCTGCGTATCATAAGTATAGGTCTGAAAGTCCTCAAAGGCGTCCCGCAAAGCAATCTTCGCCGCATTACGCGTATCCACCGTCGTAGATCCAGCGTAGCGGAAATCGACTGTTTCCGTCGCTCGATAGACGCTGCTGGTACGGACCAAGCTTTCGTTGGACCGGTAGACTAGCATGGTCGCGTCATGAATCGCGAGTGGCAGGGGATCACGATGGGAATAGGGGTTGCTGGTGATCTGCTCAGCGCTCCCCCAGAGATTGGTCGTCACCTCCAATGTACTGCGCCAGATGGACCAACTTCCACCTTGATTAGAGCTCCAGAACAACTCGATGTTTCCGGCTGAAGTAATTACGGCGGCGGGCTCAAGGTCGTCATGATCTAGTGTTGCTTTCGGCAAAAGATAGATTTCACTCCAGTCAGCTGTAGTATTAGGGACAATATCCCGCTTCACACGATACGCAATCTGCCAGCGTGTTAGATGAGGGTCGCTTGAAGGTTCCTTGCGCGCCCAAAAAACCCAAACGCGATGGGTTGCATCCGTGGAATGAAATAGAACAAACGGGTCCCCCTGAATCCTTGGGTCATCCACACCATCCAAAGGGAAATTCGCGACGGAACCCCAGGCCGCTCCATCATGCCAATTGTACTGCAACTGCCAACGAGCCCCCACTTTTTCCATCCAGAACAACCACACTCCGTCTTCATTATCAGCCACAGCGCAGGGCTTCACGCGCTCATTGTTGGTGTCTGTAAAGGGTTCACTGAGTTCTGTGGTTGACCAAGTGCCTCCGGTGAGAATGCGGTAATTGATGTGCGACTCTCGACTCACCTCATCGTAGGCTTCCCAGAATACCCATAGCTTTGTCCCTTGCACAACGGACGCAGGATGCTTATCCAGCTGAACGGCGTTGGTTAGAGGCTGACTCGGCGCCCATCTGGGCTCTCGATCCTCGCGATAAGTTTTGAACCAGATATTCCACCCACGATTCCGGAGAGTGTGGTAAAAGAGCCAAAGTGTCCCTTCTGCGTCGCGAACTGCTGCGGGTCTCCCTTCATAGGCAAAGTTGAGTGAGAGCGGAGAAGTGGGCGCCGTCCAATCACCATTACTATTGCGCTCCCGTTCCCACAAATTCATACGTTCGGGACTGTTGGAGAGAAAGACGTTGTGAACAAATTCCTTTGTGCGGCTCTCCCAGCCGCTGATGCGCTTGATAGTGGCCTCAGCCGTGGGGATTATGCCAACAGTTTCATACCATGCCGGAGCAGAACGGATTTCGTTTCGTTGCCCCGCGATGCCGAGGGTGAAGTCCGTGTCCCATCCGATCCATTGGGCTAAGAGCGGTAGTACGATCCCATCTGTTCGGTCGATGTCGTACAGATTGAGTGTGGCCTTGGCAAAACTGTAAACCTGATCGAGATGGCTGCCCGGCAAATCCAGAAAGCGGCGTAATTGCCCTCTTTGCCTATCCTGTTCCGACATCCCATCTGGGAACGGCGGTTTCGGCAGTGCCGTGTCATAGCGATGATAGATAGCAGGCAGGAGCGCCATCATTTGGCCGGCGAGGTCATACGGAGATGAGGCCATTGCCGAGATCCTGTTATGAGGATCGTAATCATATTCCCGCGGATCACTTTTGAAGAGAAACAGAGTGTAGTAGTATACCGTCTCCGCCTTCAGGTTTAGATCCACTATCGAGGACGGTCCCTCATCAAAGACGTCAAGTCCCCCATTGTTTTTTTGGATGATGTACGCGTGTTCCTTATCGGTGATTTGCCATTTTCTACCTGCCAGATCAACAATTGAAGCGGCACTTTCGGATAATGATACTTGGTTATTGAGAAACTCCTGGCGAAGCGTCTGAGAGAGAGTCTGCAAGTTCAGGTCATTGATAAAACTCAGCGAAAGAGTAAAGAGAAGGGCGTTGCGCTCTCCTAACGAAACGCCATCGGTCGGCGAGATCGGATGAGTACCTTCTCGACGGATTATCCGCACTCCCGGATATTGGTCCGGGTGCGGGTTGATCCATCCTAGCGATATTCGGTTGCCCAGAGGATGAGGTCGAGCTGTGATCTTCTCAAGTCGCATGCTTAGATTCCGCCCTCCATCCTCTCGATCCTAATTCCACCATCGTATTCCCGATCATCCGGCACTGTCGGAATCTCATTATTGGATAACGACAGCTTTCCGGAGCTCTCGAACTTATCCGGTGGCTGGCCTCCATTCGGGGGTCTACCTTCAGCCCGAAATTCGGTAATATTCACATACTCCACCCCGTCGATGGCTTCAATCGCCTCGAAGAACTTGCTGAGGTAGATCGTGGTGCCAAAATCGACATTCTCAAAAACCAGTAGTTTCGCGGCTGCCTGTTTGACCTTGTCTCTAATATCCTCTTGTGAATAGAAACTCTGCACGCCCACTGTCGCAGTGACAAAGACCTTCACATAATCCACGTCTTTAATTTCGATAATCGTTGACACCGCCCGCTTGTCTTCAAAATAGGATAGGAGGTTGGCTTCAAGCACGTCACTCACTTGTCCTCCCCCTTCCGGCGCGACAAACAGCGCTATGGTATTCCAATTGGTTGCCTCGGCGCGAACTTTCCCAACGCCTTTGAAGTCAAGCGCAAGCGCTTCGTAGTCTTCCGTTGTCACGGCGCGTTTGAGCGAACGGAACACGCTGGGTGCGTGCAAAGCGGCATGCTCGATGCTCTCCCGTTCCGCCCCACCTGTGGCTGCGTCCGGATTCGTGACTTGTGCGCCAAGAAGCGCAAGCTGGGGCGCGTCTACGATCGTTGTAATGCTGCCTTTCGCAACATTGCCGGCTTTGCCGCCTCCGACACGATAAGTCACTTTAATCGTGGCACCGCTCGGCGGTATTGCTCCAAAGGCGCCATCCCCAAAGATGACCGTGGCACGATCATCCTCGTCAATTTCAATGATGTAGTCCTTCTGGCTTTCGCGGCTGAACGCGAGACTTTCCTGCAATGTCCACTCGTCAATCACGCCGCCCAAGTCGCTGATCAGAATGATATCTCTGTTGATATCTTGCCCTTTTCCCAATGATCGAAGAATGAGGCCCGCGTGAGCTAACGGGAGTCTTTGATCCGGTGCGCCATCAGAGACACCAAGGATCTCGTCTTTCACCAAGCGGCCCTCTTCCACAGGTATTGACTCAAAAGTCTTCTTGCCGTCGACCGCGCTCAGAAGACTACAGTTGATCGTCAGAGGCGTTTCACCAACGTACTCGAAGTGTACACTAGGTTTATCCTTCTGGCTTTTGGTCGCGAAGGCATTGCCTTTACTGATGGTGACAGTTTCGTTACAGGTTGCGGGCACGACAAGCCTCAGACTTGTAGAAGCAGGCGCAGCAGTAGCAAGCCGATAACCAATCAGACGGAGATGATGAATTATACTGCGCCGGGTTTGCGCAGTCCCGAGAAAGCTTTCGTTAGCTATGCGGTCTTGGTAGTAACTAAGGATATCTCCCATGTGCGCAAAGAGCTGCAGCAGGACATTTCCGAAGTCCGCCTCGGAGGCAAATTCCTTCCACTCCGGTAGTTTGGTTGGGATCTGCTCTTGCATAGATTGAAGGATGCTGTCGAAATCGCGCGCCATGTAGTCTATGACGTTGTGCCCATTGACATTTTTTATCTCAGCCATCCATCAGCCTCATTTAGTTCGGTCACCACATGTGCCGGTTGGAATATCGGATTGTTGAATCATTGGAGCACTGGATTCAGGGGATGTTGGAAGCCTCATTATCTATTCAGCGAACCGGCTATTCATCACTTTGCCAAACCTTCAATTCATTGTTACTTGAACTGTATCCGCACAGCCTGCCTTGCAAGATCCTGTTTGTTTGTGTAGATGACCTCTATGTTTATGGTCTCGTCTGAGGATTCCGCCTGCACATAGTCCACCAGTATGTCGTCCCCCAGCCATCGTACCAACGCCTCCCCAATCGTGAACTCCATGGCTGCCGCGAGCGTGGCATCATTGGGCTCAAAAACCAGATTGAAGAGTCCGCATCCAAAGTCGGGGCGATTGACACGCTCTCCTGGCGCGGTAAAGAGCACCTGGATGATCTTGCCCCGGATAGCCTCATCGCCACCAGTCGCCGTAATGCGCCCCGCTTCATTAACTGCAAAGGGGAAACCGAAAGTCGTGTTCACCTCTGTTCACGCCCTTATCTGATGTGGCCTGTGCCATCATTGTTTTGAGTGAATACAATATTGTTTTGTATCCCCGAGAGGTTTACGCTATGCGAATGGTTGTTGGGAAGAGCCGTCCCCGTATTACCACTTACCACAGCGCCGCTTACATTACCATGAGTCGCGACGCCACATATCTCCAGGTTTGTCAGAATATGTGCGATGACTCCGTTGGCAATCGCATACGATAACTTCTTCCAGCCCGCTCTGGCTCCGTCGAGCGCCTCTTGCGCCCCCTTCTTTGCCTCGTCTTGAGCAGTGTTGACCGCCTGTTGTAGAGACGGAGAAAGTAGCCTGTCCAATTCTTGATAGATAAGGAGGCTCATACCTCCAGCGGCGTCTTCTGAACCGATGATAAGCGCCATGTTCGCTTATTCCACCTTGTGTTTTGACGATAACGGCACTTCTAGTTCCATTGGTGCAACAGGAGGCGAAGTTGGGGCGCCCATGTTGCCGATATGCGTATGCGTGCTGAGCGCGGCGATAAAACTGGTCACCTGAGCCTTGAACAGAGTGCCCAGGACAAACTGCTGAGCTGCCCCGCTACTGCCTATTTGAATGCCTGGAGATCCCATGACTATCTTGTTGCCATTCATGTCGGAGATGGTGACGCCAGAGCTATCAAGCACAATGTCTTGCTTGTTTTTCCCGTCGGAAATCCTCACCCCATTACCGTCCATCGTAATCACATTGTTGTTCGCCGCCTCGAGAATTGTCACCATATCATTTCCGTCTGCGTCTTCAAACTGGATCGTATGTCCTTTTTTTGTCTTGATGATCTTCCTGGTTGGAGGATCCTGGACGCTGCTTTCCTCGCCCCCATCGGGTTTGTTGGGTTTCGGCACTTCGCTATCGCCTCCGGGTTTGCTCCAGAATGTCCCAACCCAAATTGGAAATTCCAAGTCCCCTTCCTCAAACTCAACCCACACACCTGCCCCGACTTCAGGAACAAAGAAAAACCCTTGATTCACATCCCCACCGTAAGGGGCGCAGGGCAACGCCCAGCCGGTCACGACGTTGCTGCCCAAAACGCTCGGGACCCTGACTTTGAGCCTTCCGAGGTGTTCCGGGTCTACGTTATCGACGACGATGCCGCGGTACTTCCCGTAGAAGCGGTGTTCGACTTTCCTGATCAGCGTCGCTACGATTCTTTCCAAACTCACCCATGACCTCCCAAAGCAGTCCGACCAGTTATCCGGACGATGCGGCAAAGTCCTCTGAACCCGTCGGCATGATTGCGTTTCGCTTCACTCGAAAAGACTGCGTGTATCCTTCAGACGTGAAGGAATGAGTCACGTGAGAAACGTAGTAGACGCCGCTGTACGTCTCGCCGACACCTTTTATGGCCACGGTCCCCCTGGGCTTCAGCGCATGTCCGTAGTGATTGCCGGCGATCTCTCCTTCTCCTGTCAAAAACCACTCTGCCTGGTGGAAGATGCCTTGACAGAGGGCAACCATTTCAGGATTTCCCGTTGCCACATTGATGCCGATGTAGACCTGTCCGGGATTTATGCCAGCGGTGAGCAGTCCCAGAGCATTCGTTTTGCCTAGGACTGTCTGCTGGCTGCTTACTGCTGATGCGTCTAGAACCGCCTTAGTCGCCCGATCCAGCTGAGACATGGCCACGTTTGCTGGCTCGAGAGCATTGATTTCAAGAGAAAAGCGGTTGAGGTTCGTCTCATCTCCGAAATGGACAGCAAGCACCGGCTGCGGTGCAGCATCTACTTTTGGCTTCTGAAAGTAGCCCTTTTCCCCCTCCACGTAACACTCACATCCGTTTCTGAGAGCAAGGCGTTTCAGAAACTGTATGTCCGTTTCCCGCTGAATAATAGTTGAAACCGCTTCATCGTGAACCACCACAGTGTCCTCCACCACTGGAGTGAGACCATAGAGACTGTAAATCTCCGATGCAATGTCGCTGTCTTTCTTATTGGGCCAATCCTTCAATTTCTCTTCCCGGTCCATGAGGACGCTGCCATCCATCCCCCAGATTTCCAGCGTACATTGGGAAGGATCGGGGTCAAAATGAGGTTTGAGATGCGTTATGTAACCATCAATGATCTCTTCTGTGGCGCTTTCAAAACCAGAAGTGACAGTCGCTCTTTTCCAGACCGCGAATCTTTCATCATCGAGGTACTTCCATGTTCCGTCTGGCTGCAGCGGTAAGGCGATCTGCATTCTAAACATTCCCGCCAGTTCGTCATCCAGCTCAACTTCCAGACTGAGGAGGTCAGGATAAACGTCGCTTGGTTCTTCACTTTCGATCTTTATGGAGAAATTCTCGCACTCCATGATAAGCCACCTATCCAACGATATCCGGCGGTATTACTATTCTCTTTCCAGTCCTTCCGATATTTGCCGGCTGACTTACGCTAAAGCCTGCCGCGGCCATTGCGTCGGCCAACTCCCTGGCAGTCACGTTCATCCGGTTGTAGGTGATCAAGACCGCACGCTTATGTTGTTCAGCTTGGACTGTCACCTTTTGACCTTCATATGTCTCCTCTCGTGGTACCAGAAGAATGTCATCTTCGATTATGACATCTTCGACGCCAATTCGTTCTGAAAGGCTCTTCAAGAGGACTGCCCAAGGAGGACTTGTACCGTTGTCATCGAACGTCAGGGGAAACCGATCAGATACAATTGGCTCCTTCCCCAAGAGTGCCTGGGGCGACAGGAATTCAGCGTTGGCATCACAGATCCGCCACCATTTTCTTGGCTCCTTATAGTACTTGTAAGAGAGAATGTCTAGTCGATCTGCTTCTTCTACCGTGTGAAGAAATGTGCCCTTCACTTCCGGAAGAAGCCGCAGGTCCTTGGAAACCAATCTTCGACCGTATGCATCGGCAGCAACGATATCCGTCAGTTTCCGGTATCGAGAGATTTTCGAAACCATGGACCGTTTACCCTGGGATTATTACATTGGCGATGTCGGTTATGTTGGCTAAGTTCAGCACCGACATGGCTTCTTTCATTGCTTTGGTGTACATGTAAGGAAGACTCTTGCCCTCGATAACCGTTACATTGACGGCAACCGTAGCGCGTATCGGATTAAGATCCGTACTGAATTCTGTTTCGGTGATATTCATACTGTTGATGTTCACTGGTAAAACTCGTTTCCGTCCCCAGATGAAAAGCACCAAAGGAGGATTCTGCGATTTTGTGAAACTGAATCCACCCGAAGATCCAAGTAAGGAACCCAGGGCTTGTCCGATGAGACTTTCGTCCTTCGGATGAACCATCAACTCGAGCGTGGCAAGTTGAGGTGCGATTCCGAATTGCCCAGTGACAGCATCTCCGTCGTTTAGCTTGTCCGTGGCGTCCAAACGAATTTCAAAGCCGACAGATTCTTCCTGGACATCCACCTGTTGATCATCTCGCAACTTGCCAAGATCATTGTACTCTTGATGAAACTTCCTGATTGAAGTCTTCTGGTCTCCTTGTTTGCCGGGAACTGTGAAAGTCAAGCTCCGGTTACGGGTAAGTTGGATTGGATTGAATTGAAACACCACAACAAGCGGCGGAAGGCTGAGGCCGTATTCCACGAATGCGCCGCGGAGGATCTTGGGTTTGTTTGTGAGACCGCCCAGCATTAACCGCACCTTGAGGTAATTTCACGTTTTTGAGAAATGTACAAAACCACCTGCTGTCTCCGAAGGGGAGGCGTCCACAGGCTGGAGATTATAACTCCAAAAAACGATCACATTCCGTTCTTCAAGCGCTTCCAGAAAGTTGGGGAATCGCTCGACCAGTGATATCTTGCCAGCTAAAGTTTCCCCTGATTTGATAGTCAGCATGCTTGGCCCCGCATCGTCTATAAGAGTGTTTTTTTCAAGTAAGGTCCCGACAGCATCCTCCTTAACAGCCACTAATACTATGCTATGCCAACCGATCCATGCTAATGAATGCCGATAAACTGTGAGTGGTCCCTCCGATTTGTTAGTCAGTGCAATGCTTAGACTGTACTCAGGATAGCTTTGCCCTTGGACGTCCATTTCAATCGAAGTTCTCATTTTCTCAACCCCCTTTGAACACTAACTTCTTTGTTCAGTGTAAAGAGCATTCCTCGCGTCAAATGCCATCAGACTAAGGCGTTGTTGCCATCAAGTCCTCTCTATCGGAATGAATCACGATAGGCCTCCATCTGCGTTATCCGGGTGTTGATTATTGGCTGACACGTAGCGCTGGCACCGGCCAATTTACCTCTCAGACATGTTATTTCAGCATTAGAAGCCTTGATTTCCGTTGCCTTTTGCTGTGCACCTGCATCAGGTCTTACGGTATTGCCTGCAGTTGCGGCGCTGCATATATTTGCGTTCTCAGCGAGAGCATCTGCCCTGTGGCTCTGCTCATGAATCTCAATGCAGTCTCTGAGGCACGCCGTTTGCTGCGCGTCACCTGTAGCACCAAGTTGTGTGGCGACCCCCCCTGAACCATTGCATACTATCGTATTGATTCCAGGGACAGGGCTACCGATTGACCATCGCTGAAGGATCATATTTCCATCAGCTGATAGAGTCCTGGCCACCCCATTTGTCGACACCCAAGAATTAGTATTTGACCGAGAAGGGTTCCGCTGCACGACGTGGGACAATTCATGAGCGATGAGCCGTAACCCGGCGGCGGTATCTGGAGCATACTGACCAGCCCCGAACACTATGTTGTCACCCAGAGTATAGGCCAGGGCATTGTATTCACTGGCCGATTCAGCAGCACGAGCATCCGTATGTATTCGGACGTCGCCGAACACATAGCCGAATCTGGGCTCAAAGAAAGACCGCACCGAATTGTCTAGAGGTTGTCCTCTCTGATTCATGACTTCAACGAGCGATTTTGTGACGGGTGTCTTTTCGGAAGCCTTGTTCGACTGCACACCGTTATGCTTCGTATACCACGTACATTTCTCAACATGTTGCGTTTGGGGATTTCCTGACGCTGGGACTACCGTTGGTGATTCTAATGGTTCCGGCATGTTCCAATCCACAGGCGGATTATTCTCTTCCTCAGTTGTCTTCCCTCCCGTGTCTGCAGGTTGCCTAAGCAACGTGTCGTGCATCAGTGGCTTCAAGTTGATCGCAAGTGGACTTGAGGCAATGCAGTTCGGACCGGGTTGTGATTCAGGCATTTGGATGACTGCATCGGCAATTCGATCGGCTTCCTGCTCATAAACATCATTAGGGGGACCGACCGTCAATTTAGTTCGTACCTTTTCAAGTTCACTTTCTTCGTCCGAACAACTTTCACTGGAACCGCCACAGCTACATTTCCTCTGGATCTCAGGCACGCCCGCGCTCGAAGTGACGAATCGTGACATTGACTGTCTATCTGCAACCGACTGGAGTTGGCTGTTCCCCAGGTTGCGCTGGAAAAAATTAATTGAGCAAGGCCTTTTCAAACCAAGCCCTTCTCCTGCTTCTGGCAACCAATCCGTCATTCCGCGTGTTGAATCAATCCTCGTCATCTGATGGCAGGCACTGCAGCCACCGCATGGATCGAGGTTTGCTCCGGCATCACGCTGGCGGACTTTCAAACGAGGAGTCGATTCGGTGTTTTGTCTATTCCATTCTCTGGTCCCTAGCATATGGCCTCCCTCAATTCGTGGTACCTAAGGACTTACAGGGGATTTTGTCGCTCCACAGTTTTCCGATTTTCTCAAACTCTCTTTTGGTCCCCTGGAGTATGTGCTCCATGCTGATCACCCCGCCGTTTTCGGCTGCCAGGAAAGCGGCATTCAACACAATGTTCTTGATATTGCCGCCCGCGATCTGGAATTGCTTCGACAGATACTTATAATCAATATCTTCGGTCAAGGGCGCTTCTTTGGGGAAGTGAGTCTGCCAGATCTTCAACCGGCTTACCTCATCAGGGAATGGAAACTCCACAATGAACCTGATGCGCCGCGTAAAGGCCTCGTCCATGTTCTCCCGGAGATTGGTGGCCAAAATCACCACCCCTTCGTACTCCTCCATCTTCTGCAGGAGGTAGCTCGTCTCTATGTTCGCGTATCGGTCATGGGAATCAGATACCTCCGTCCGCTTTCCAAACAACGCGTCAGCTTCGTCGAAGAAAAGAATGGCGTTGCTCGTCTCAGCCTCCTGAAACACCTTCGCCAGGTTCTTTTCCGTTTCACCGATGTACTTGCTCACGACCCCGGACAGATCGATCTTGTACAAATCGAGGCGGAGTTCATGGGCAATCACCTCAGCGGCCATGGTCTTGCCCGTGCCCGACGGACCGGAAAACAGTACACTTATGCCCTTCCCGTGCGAGAGCTTCTGGCCAAATCCCCACTCACCGAAGACCCGATAACGATGCTTGACCTGACTGCAGATCTCCTTCAGCTGTGCCAGCTTCTCCTCAGGGAGGACAATGTCCCCCCAGCTGTAGCGAGGATCGATCTTCAGCGCTAGCTCTCCCAGTTTCTGATTCGATTGGCTGCGGCACGCTTTGAAGAGATCGGGCAATGTGAGGTTCTCTTCATTTCCACTCAAGGCACATTGTCCAGCAGCACAATCTGCTGCATCACGGATCTGGCCGGGCGTCAGATGAAACTGGGCAGCCAACTGATCGGCCCACGTCACATCCTTCGTGAGAGGAGCAAGTGCGTGCTCCCATGCTGCTTTGCGGAGAGGAACTTCAGGAATTGAGAGTCCAACGGACAGAAAATCCTGTAACTCAAACGTACCGTTGCATATCCACGGCTTCTCTCCGGCCAGGAATGTCAGCCATCCAAACTCATTACAAAGCTGTGCAAGCTTCTTGGTAAGCGCCTTTGCACTGTTTTCCTCCTTGAGGAGTACATCCGCGTTGTCGATGTAGAGTGCCCCCTGCAGAAGCAATCCTTCCCGAAATGCCAATCTGAGGATTTGTTCCCGGTTCAAATCTTCCGCCACGAGAAGCTCCATATCGAGTCGAACAAGTGGACAATTGAGTAGCCCACATACCCCCCGTGCGAGCTCCTTCTTTCCGGCCCCGTAAGGTCCGTGAATGTTCAAGATTGCGCGTTTCCGAGAGCGATTGTTTGCTGAAAACCGTCGCTCAGTGAAACGACGTAGCTTTGCCTTAATCATAGGATCAACCGGCACTGTCTCCAGGGATGGCAACGGCTGCAGAACGTTGACTATGCCTGTCAAGCGTCCGTCGAGAGCACTATCTCCCAACAGATAACTCAGGACGCGTGAATCCAAATGCAGGAATTGAGCCAGACCGCTGGACCCTGATGGGCTTTGCGGATCATTGCTCTTGAGCAGGAGTTCGGTACGAAAGAGCGGTGCAGAATCTGAGAAGAATGTTCTGGCGCGCCATTGCTCAGCTTCGCTTTCGCAGAGAAGATTCAACACCAGGTCGATGCTGGGTTTCTTGCGTGTTATGTCATCTTGCAGATAAGCATACAATTTGTCGTATTTTCGATCTAACTCGGGGGCCAGGCACACAATTACAGCCTCCAACTCAAAAGCCGACAGCCCGAACAGATAGGCAAGGTGAGGAAGTGCGAGAAAGATTCTCCGGTTTGCAGTTTCGTTTACTTTGTCATTGATGTGACTCTGCAAGAGCTCTAATTGTCTGTCGACACTCTCCGAACCTTCGTTTTGGCCGCGAGAGAGACAATGGTGGGAGAGCAGCCAATCGACTTCTTCATGGTGAATATACATTGGCTGGGCAGGCAGAATTTTCTGCATCGTCTGAATCCTCCGACGGAATGCGTCAACCCGCCGTTGAATCAAGAGATCAAGCTTTCGTAACTCGTCTCCGACGTGAGCATAGTTGTCCTCATAGAACAGCGATATGTTCTTCTCCATATCCACTCGCTGCGCAACCGTCATACGATTACCTCAAAAAAGAACGTCTTTCTGAACAGTCCTGAAATATCCACGCGTATTTCATGGAACCCTGGAGGAAGGTCATTCGGAACTGTTACTGTAAACGAATCCCCGGTGAGAGCCTTACCATCATCAATCTGTCGCCCCGTCATCGTGACGGAGGTCTTCCAACCGGAAAGGTAGTTTCCACGGAATGTGAGAACAGAAGCCAGCGGCCCTTTGATGGGGTCGAGAGTCTCCACAACGGGCGGTTTGAAAGGCGCGGTCACGCGCGGGACGCCGATCTTCTGAACCCTCCGGGCCATAGCTCTTTCACTCTCCGGCAACATGTCAAGCTGCACTACCGAGACTTCGTAGAGAACAGAAAGACGAAACGGTTGCGTGAATGTGCTCCAAACCGTACTCAGTTCCTCCAGATTCACACCGTTCAGCACGATCTTGATCTGTTCTCTCGCATCGATAAGGCCGCCAACAAGATAGTCCTGTGACACGATCGCATTTTCGTAAAAGACTCGCATCGCATCTCCCAAGATTTCATGGGCTGCGCTGTTCCCAGTCTGTGGGTCATTCGGTGCATAGGCAGTCATCAGGTAGAAGAGGCTTAGGGATAATGGCGTTGGGATCAATCGATTTGGATCTCCCGGTTTCACCTGCCAATCCATGTTTCTGAGGACGGCGTTTTCCTGTACTTTGTATAAGAAGAGATTTACCCGCCGGTCACCACCGCCTTCATCAGGCGCAAGGACAGTTACAGAAACAACAGGATTCAAAGACATTTCTCCGACTAGTAGATTTCTCAACGATTCGCTGACCATACCTATAGCTGTTGAGAGACTCATCATGCCCCTCCTTTACCTCAGTGGCCTCAAACGAAAATGACTCAGGTAGCTCCTTTCCCAAAAAGCGCAAGGAGTTCTGACCTGCTGTGAGGGCCGCTTGATGACAACAATCGTCTGGATCGGTTGGGAATCGGTCCGTTCCGTCACTTCCTTCCTCTGTTCAAAACTTTCGCTCGTCGAAGTGTCCTTTCGGGCTGCCGGGGAAGAACCTTTGAGAGCAAGCTCATGTGAAGCGTTCCGCAGATGCTCGATTCTCTCTGCAGCGCTTCCATTAGCATAAGAAACTACGTTAGCAGAAGTAACTACACCATAAGCCAAGTGCGACTCTTTGCTACCTTCGAAAGGAGCAGGCTTCGTCCTACTCAGCAACAATTCTGCTTCGTCTTTTACAGAGGATCTCGTGGTGCTTTCAAGCGTTTCGGAGGCTTCTGTCGCTCGATGCTCCTGCCCGGAACTCGGCAAAGAACCTGTATTTGTTTGCCTTGGGATCTCATGGGTCTTCGGTATCTCTTCGAGACTCTGGATCAGTGTATGGTTGTCGCGCTCACCAGGTTCTGTGTCTTTGAAGAAGTGAACATGCTCCGCCTTCGGAAACACTTCTTCTTGCGGGCACGCTTTAGTCTTGTTAGGTGTGATGTCTTCTTCACCAGGTTGCACCAAGCGGGAGACGCTGTGATCTCTCTTGGAAACTCCGGGAATTTCAATCCTCGCCGTCTCGGTTGTCTCAGCACGCATTTCCGTCCTGTCGCATTGATCAGTCAGACCTTTTTCCTGCATCAAGGGCTCTTGACACTTGCCGGCCCGTCCGCCTGAAGCTGCGGCCGGCTTCGGCTCAGGCACAGTACTGTACGATTGTTGCTCACTCACAGATGTCTCGCTAAGTGAAAATCTGTCTCCCTGCACCAAATCACCATGAACACTATTTGCTCTTTCTTTCGGAGACAATCTGTGCTGGCGAAACGGCTCGTTGCTGTCTGTTCCTGAGAGATCGGTTGCCTGTTTCCCTTCCTGGGAATCTACAACGGGACCGGCCTTAGTCGATGGTCGTTCACAATTGAGCGGTTCGCGTCGGAAGTCATCATCGCGATACGATAAGCCAGCCTCCAGCGAGATCGGTGGGCGTGCCCGTATTCCCATTTCACTGTCCGGAGCACCGAGCAGTGAACGAACCCCGCCTCGGTACAAGTAGGGCTTGGCATCACTAACCAAGACCCAGCGCAGGTACCCGACGGGTCTCTGTCGAGCATCAGACTGCATTATTAAGCCTCTCGATTTCATCGACCAGCACGTCAATGTACGCACGTCGCTTGTCTCTGGTCATCTCCATGATCTCCCTTTCGCTCCAATGGTAATGGTAGGCCAGATAGTGCACTTCACGGCGCAGAAGGTCAGTGCTCGTTCTCAGCTCTCCAAAGAAGAAATCCTGGAGATCAAATGGCACTGCAAACTCTCGCTCACATTCCGGACAAGTTGCTCCCATCGTCAATTCTACCTTTGGCGTAACTAATTGCATTTCCCGTTCGATCTCCATGCGCGCCAAAGGAGAAAGGCTGCTGATCAGTCCGTCGTCGAGGGTTTTCAACGGTCCGACGCTGAGCACACAGCGCTCAAGGAGAGCCGCAAAGGCCGTTGCCTCGTTTTCCTTGAGCAGGGGTAGGATCGCTTCCTGATCTCCTCCGTTGGGAAGTCGAAAAACGACCTCTCGATACTCCTTGCCGTTCGCATCTTTCAAGGACGCTTCTAACGACAGCTCCATCGAGTAGGTAGGTCCCTTTTCCACCGACTCCCGGATGGGAATATTCTTCGTCGAGAAGTCGATATCCACGCTCTTGCCACAATCAGGCCAAGGGCAATAGAGAGCGGCTTGCACTTGGTCTCCAAACGTAGCTTCCCTCGCCCTGAGCAAAAGGAACTGCCTGTCAGCAACGAGGAGTTCGCGTGTCACCTCGGCCGAGACCGGGCGGATAGTACCGATACGCAGGACACATCGGCTCAGCAGGGTCGTAACCAGGGCTGCACTGGAATACATACGCCGTTCGGCCAGCAATTCTTCGTCGCGACCACACAGCGGCACCACGTCTACCTCTTGATGGAGCGTGCCTGCTTTGTCCAGATAGCCACCCGGCAACCGGCAAGTAATCTGCTTCATCAGCCCGCTCATTACACTCCCTTATGTTTCAGTCGGTTCAGTCACAGATGTGTCGCGCTCCCATCCCTCGTTCTCGAGCTTGATTGTCTGGATCATCACCGCGTTCCCACTCGCATCAAGCTCTGGCAATGCCTGATATTCCGAGACCCAGCAACGGAAAACGTGGTACGAGAAGACCTGCTGGTTCGCCTCATTAAAGACGTCAATGGTGACATCTTTCCGGAAATTCTTAAGCGACATGGCCGCATCGCCCTGAAAGTTGTTCACCAGATTCGCCCACTTTTCGAACGTGTCATCATGGGTAACGCCAGCGGAGAGGGTAATCGCGTCGTATTTTGTCTTGCCTGGTATTTTCCGGCTGGCACTGGGATCACCACCCTCCCGCCATTCGGTCATCTCAGTTGTCTTCTTGAGAGCGCTGCATTTACTGAGCCCAGCTACGTATTTGCCATCCCATTTGATCCTGAACTTGTGGCCCTTATACGGATCGAATCGATGGGTGTTGACAGAGAATTGCGGCATGTTCTAATCCTCCTTGATGGTTTCTGTACCCTTCGTACTACGAAGTCTGCCCGGCCTTTTGGCTGATCTTGACCACGACAAACTCTGCGGGCTTCAACGGTGCAAAACCTACGAGAACGTTGACGATGCCCAGGTTGATGTCATCCGGTGTCGTGGTCTCCTTGTCGCATTTCACGAAGAATGCTTCTGAAGGCATCTTTCCCTGGAAGGCACCTTGTCGGAACAAGGTCATCATAAACGACCCGATGTTGAGACGAAGCTGAGACCAAAGGCCCTCATCATTCGGTTCGAACACGGCCCACTGAATGCCCCGGAAGATGCTCACGCGGAGCATGATAGCCGTACGCCGCACGGGAATGTATGTCCATTCCGGGTCCGAGCTCACCGTACGGGAACCCCAGAGTACTATCCCGGACGAGGCGAATTGCCTGATCACGTTGATATTCAGCGGATTGAGGATCCCTTGCTGAACATCGGTGAAATTCACTGCCAAGCCCACCGCTCCACCCACGGCCGATTCCGTACCAGCAGGCGCTTTCCAGACCCCGCGCTGAGCATCGGTTCTGGCGTACATTCCTGCCACGTAGCCGGACGGCGGGACGAGCATCGGCTCAGCAGACTTGCCAGTCGGATCTTGCATCTGAAGCCATGGCAGATAGATCGCACCGTACGAGTTCTTTGGCGTTATGAAGTCTCTGAAGGCCTTGGCTTCGTCAACCGTGTCATCAGTTCGCTTCATATCACCGATGAAGAAGCAATCATTGAGCGGCCGTTTGTTGGGATTGGCGCAGTAACTCATTCCCGCTCCCACTACAGCTTCAGATCCTATGCCGGGTACGGCAATCAGACTGACGTCCTCTTTGTCATCGAGGATACCGCTATCGAACACATATGTATAGGGCTGATCGTTCGTTACGGGATCGCCATCGGATCCTAACTGCACTGAAGAGACCTCTGACGTCGGTGCTACATTGTCGCCCACGAGGAAGTAATCTACACCGGCAGGATTGTTACGCGGCCTTGTCACACTTGCACCCAGGATCTCCGTTCCACCTTGAAGCTTCAACAACCCCGACGCGTCCTGGCCCTTATCTGAGGCTGGTGAAACATGGACCGACGACGACAAACCGGCCACTCCTGAGGTAAGTACCAAGACACCGGCGTCTAGCGCACAGGTAAACTTCGCAAATGCATCTTGCTCAGTCGTTCCCCGAAGTTTTGTCAATTTCGAAACAACGTACTGAATAGCGCCAGCAATATTCGTGGCAGTGCTCAGATTCGTCACTGTGCCAACGCCCGTTCCAACCGCATCCTGCAGATCGATCTCCTGGTATCCGTCGCCATTGATGTTGATCTGGAATTTGGTTCTGCTTGTTCCGTCCAAGGAAAGTGGCGCATCTGCACCTCGGCACTTCCCCGCCTGAACGTTTGTATTCGCCTGGTTTACACTTACTCGGATGTAGTTTGAGGAGGCAGTGACGATCTCGACAAAATTGAGTGCGCTCGGCACCATGCTGAGGTTTTCAAATCTCTCCAACGGTTCGAGCCCATCCAGAGCTGCGACGTATAGATTGAATTCATTACCTACGGCATTGTCAGACTTGTTGCCCCGATCATTCGTACCATTGGTGATCAAGACAGCCAGCTTGTTGCCCCACACGCCGGCACTTCGCGCAGAGATTGTCAGACTCGGCTGAGCTGTCGATCCTCGATCCTTAAGGACGATACTGGCCGTCTTCGTATTTTGACCAGAGACTCGAACGATGTAGCATTGCGCGCCACCGTTGTTGAAGAACTGAAAGACAGCATAGCTGAGGTACGACCCGTCAAGAAAACCGCCATAGAGATTTTGGTACTCGGTAAAGTTGAAGACCCTGACGGCTTCATATATCGGACCCTTTTCAGCGACCCCGATGAATGCCGCAATGGATGTACTGGCGGCTGCAATGGGACGAACGCCGCTTTCCACTTCTTCGACATAAACACCAGGATAAGTTACATTTGCCATTGTTACCTCCTTGGGAGTCAAGCCCTCATTTCTTATACTTTGTTGATTCGGTTTTTTCCTTTTTCACTTCTGAGGTTGCCGCTACCGACCGACCTTCTTTTTCCTCTTTGTGAAGGGCGACAACATGTCGATCCAGTAGCTTTTGAACGCTGGGATTCTGAATTACTTCCACGTCCATTATTTCTTTGGATTCTGTGCGTGGTGCGAGGTGCAATGTCACCCCACTATTGCATCGTACCAGCACTAGCTCGTTGGTAAGGTTTTGAATCTTGACGGGCATATTGTACCTCCTTGACTTGAGATAAGATGTCAGTGAATTTGGTGAATGTCTTCGCGGGCGAGTTCTGAAGTAATCGATGGCGATCTCCGCGGCATCAGTGCTGCATATAGCCACCCGCCAGACAATCCCTTCCCGCGAAGCAATCACCATTCGAAGTCACGTGCTCTCCTTACTTTGAGGAATCGGTTTTCTCTACACCAACTTTTGGATTCAGCTTCAGCCGGTACGCGCCGCCTGTCTTCTCGATCACCCCCTCTACAACCAATAGCCCCACCGCCTTCTCAACCGTCTTCACGTCTTCATGCACCCACCAATGTGCTATCCCTGGGATACTGTCATGTGCAGAGGGGTGCGTGCGAAAGTAGTTGAGAATGCTTATCGCTGTTCGATGTACATTCTCGTCTTGCTCTTCATGTATCACGACAAGGAACCCGCGACGTTTTCGTACACAACAATGCGTCAACGATCGTACCGGGCATCATTCCACCCTCCACTACAACTGCTGGACCAGAATACGCGCCGTCAGGGGCAGCACTGGTGAGGTGCGCCACAGGCGAGGGGATGTTCCTTTTTCATTGAAATGTGGGGGAAATATGTGAGGAACTACCGGAGAGGGCTAGTCGGCAAACGCAGTTCCGAAAACCATTGTGGGGTACGCCTGCTCCAGGCGGGGCATGTACACCCCAGCTGGATGCAGGATGCTAAGATCGAAACTCCATCGGGTCAATAGCATGTTTTCGCAAGAGAACCCGAAGGTTTTTGCGATCAATGTGGGCGATCCGCGAGGCAGCACTAATGTTACCGTTTGTCTTGGAAAGGAGTGCAAGAAAGTACAGCCGCTCTCTTTGATCGAGGGCTTGTCTTCGCACTTCAGCAAGCGGGGGCAACAGATCGCAGGTCTCGCCTTCTACAGGGATAGAATCCCTCAGCGTCTCAGGGATCGCGAGCCATTCCTGTACTCTGTTCTCAAGTTCTCGTACGTTGCCGGGCCAATCATACTTCAACCAGCAGGTCATCAAATCGTCTGGGATGCTTGAAGCAAGTTGCCCCCCGCGTGCATGGCGATTCACAAAGTACCGCACTAGATCGGGGATATCCGACCTGCGATTGCGCAGCGGAGGCAGATAGAGTGGTATTACGTTGAGACGATAATAGAGGTCCTCGCGGAACTGCCGCCGTTCAATGAAATCACGTAGGTTGCCGTTGGTCGAGGAGATAATTCGGACGTCGATTAAAGAGTACTTCGTCTGACCCAGCGGCCTGACTTGCCGCTCCTGAAGGATCCTAAGAAATCTCGATTGGACGTTCAGCGGAAGAGCTTCAACTTCATCAAGAAATACGGATCCTCCTTCGGCCTCCTGAATGAGGCCGCGGGCAGCGGTGTTTGCATCCGTGTATGCGCCCCGAATATGACCAAAAAGCTCGTTTTCGATGAGAGTGTCCGGGATCGATCCACAGTCCACCGTAATGAAGGGTTTTCCAGCACGTGTGCCAAGATAGTGAATCGCGCGTGCAATCAATTCCTTACCCGTGCCTGTTTCGCCGGTGATGAGAACACTCGACATCGATGACGCGAGGTTTGGCAGTCGTTGGAGAACGTCACGCATCGGCTTGCTCTGGGCAATGATGCGGCTTTCATTCATTTCCTTTCGGAGCCTCAGCTGCACAGTCGTAATGCGATCGAGCACCTCAATCTTCGCAAGGAGAGACTCCGCAGTCCTCTCCTGGCGGTTGTCCGCTAAGTCATGCACGATAACTTCATCAGCTGTAAATTGTTCCAGGAATCTGCGCGATGCTACCATGTTTTTGGGGCGAACAGCAATGACAGGGATCGAGGGGCTTCGATACATGAACCGTTCAAGATCAGGATCAGTACTCATGGGAAAAGATCCAACATCAAAAACCAACATGTCTGGTACCGATTGCTGGAAAATGGTCGGATCAGCTTCAATCTCGGACAGAGTGTGGACCTCGCAATCGCCCCGCCTACTTTGGAGCCAATCCAAAGGATAACCCAGAGGATTCCTGTTCGACACAATCCAGATTCTGCTCAAGAGAGCCTCCTTCTAGACGCTCTGGCTCGGATGAGAGCCGGCTGCATAGTGTAGGCTGATGAAGATCTGCAACGACCTGATAAGGAAATCCTTTTCCTGTTCCGCAAATCGTTCCAACCCGAAACAGTGGGGCACTAGAGAACTCATACCTGGTGCAAAAAGGCGGTGTATTGTCGGGATGCTCGGAAAGCCGCGCATTCCACCTCCCTGGAGGTGAACGGGGAATTGACTAAACGAGGGCAAAAATCTACGACTAACCTAATAATCGGCGAATTAAAAGTCAACGTCCATGAAGTACCGACATGAGACACGTAGCGTAAAATACCTACAAGTTGTTTCGGGAATGGAACGAAAAACTGCGGAAGGGGGATTCTCAATATGGGACGCGGCGCAAGCTGTGGATCTAAGGTCCTGACTTCGATGACCATTTGCGGATCGCAACAATGGATCTACTCCCCTGTTGTTTCACGGGGGATATTTCCTTGGCCTGTGCCAAGAGTCGGCTGGACGAGAATTGGGTAGTCAAGGCTTCTTTGTCGGCGTCAGGAGGCCGGAGCGATTTGGTCTATTAACTCAAAGATCTTGAATACTCACTTAGCTAAGCCGTCGTGTCCCAATTCTCCAGGAAGAACCATCGGTGACTGAATCCGACGGTTTCTCTTGTCGATAGGCTCAGGTCGGAGTGCAGACTGCCCACTCAACGGAAGAGAATCGTTTGTCATTCCTATCTAAGAGTGGAAGCAACTTGCGAGAAATCGGGCTTCTTCCGTTGATTTTGCACATTTCTTTCGTAAATTCACGCTGCCGGGCCAAAGACCAGAGCCACATCGGACCCGTTCTCAACATAAAAGCCTTCCCTAACTGCTGAATTCTATGGTGTTTAAGCCGTTTAGCGAGATGACTGAAAGCGACTATGCCGCTGTCGGCTTCAAGTCGGGGCTCGAGATCCACCAGCAACTCCTCACCTCAAAGAAGCTATTCTGTCGATGCCCCGCGGGCCTCTACAGCGATTCGTTCAACGCCGAAATCCTTCGACACATGCGTCCGACCCTCTCCGAGCTCGGAGAGTATGATGGGACGGCTCTGATGGAGTTCAAGACGAAGAAGGAAATCATCTATCAGATCAACCGCGGAACCGTCTGCACTTACGAGATGGATGACACACCCCCCTTCGAATTGAGCTCAGACGCTCTCGACATCGCACTTGAGGTGGGGCTCCTATACGGCTGTGTGATGGTGGACGAAATCCACATCGCCCGAAAACAATACCTCGACGGCAGCATACCAACTGGGTTTCAGCGTACTACAATTGTTGGCGTGGATGGGAGCATCCCCTACAAGGATCGACGGATAAACATCGTTCAGCTTGGTCTCGAAGAAGATGCCTGCCGGGAAGTGAGTGACGTTGGCCATCGCCGGGTCTATCTCACCGATCGCCTTGGTATGCCGCTTATCGAGACGGTGACCGCTCCCGAAATGCGAACTCCTCAGGAAGTTGCCGAAGTGGCGAACATCCTCCGCAAGCTCGTCAGGAGTACCGGCAAAGTCAGGACAGGGCCCGGTGCGGCGAGGCAGGACGTCAACGTCAGCGTCACCGGCGGGACACGCATTGAAATCAAAGGTGTTCCACGGATCCCCAACATTCCGCTCCTAACCTACAATGAGGCTATGAGGCAATTCAACCTCTTGTGCCTCCGGGACGAGCTCCATCGTCGGGGAATCACGAAAGAAACATTCCGTTCGAAAACTGACGAAGTCACGAAGCTACTACGCAAGACGCGTTATCAACCTCTGAAGAACGCAATCTCGGAAGGCCTGACAGTGAACTGCGTGCTTCTGCACGGGTTCAAAGGACTCCTCCGCTGGCAGACTCAGACAGACACATTTTTCTCACGGGAGATCTCTGACCGTGTACGAGTCATTGCGTGCCTTACAACTCTTCCAAATATCATGCATTCTGATAGCCCGTCTGAGACGCTGGCATCATCGGAATGGCAGCTGCTGAAAAAAACAGTTGGAGCGACCGAGGATGATACCATCGTCCTCGTTTGGGGTAACAAGCAAGATGCAGCGACCGGGGCGAATGAGGTGATTATTCGCGCCAAAGAAGCAACGATCGAAATTCCATCCGAGACTCGACAGGCCCTTCGAGATGGCACCAACGGCTTCGAACGGATCCTACCCGGGCCGAACCGCATGTATCCCGATACAGACCTTCCCCCCCGTCAAATCACACGAGAGCACCTTGCGGAGATCAAGAAGTCTGTTCCTGTCCCCTTCTGGGAGAACGAGGAGTGGTACCGGACACTTGGCATCCCTGCTGACGTTATTCAGCCGCTAAGTTTTTCGTCCTTTGCATCACTTTTCACGTCGAGCGTGAAGCAATGGAACCTCCCTCCTACACTCGTTGCTGTGGCTCTGATTCAACTGCCCAAGCGCGTTGCGAAGATTCTCGGGCGACGAGTCACTTTCACAGTCGAAACAATGCATGAGATTCTGGCAGCCTACAAGGAAGGAACTCTGGCGAAAGAGGGATTCCTGCCTGTGTTGATGCAGATCGCCGGCGGGCGAGAGTTTTCAAGATCTTCTCTGTCCCACTATTCCGAAAACGAGTTGGCTGTCGCGATCGGACGAGCACAGCAAGAACTCTCTGCCATGAAGATTCGTCGACCGGAAAAAAGTCACGATATTCTGATGGGAATTCTTATGAGCCACGTTCGAGGGAAAATCGACGGAGGAGCGCTTTCAAAGAAGCTCAACAGCATCAGGACGGAGGAACCGCGATGACCACGACAGACAATTACCGGGGCTATCGCGGCGAAGCGCTCGAGACGCTCAAAACCTACAACGCACAGGTCTGGAGTGATGTCGAGATCAAGACTGTCACTGGATCATTCACAGGCATCGTGCTCCCTCGGTCAGAGACAGCAGATCCTCATCACATTGTCCTGAAGCTCCGGAGCGGCTACAACGTCGGCGTAGCTGCTGCAAGCGTTGAGTCGATCAGCGTCCAGGGACGAAAAGAAGCTCACTACAAGATCCCGGAGAAGGACTTTCCTTACGATCCGGCGAAACCGCGCGTAAAGCTCTTTGGGACCGGCGGGACAATTGCCAGCCGACTGGATTACCGAACTGGCGCTGTTATCCCAGCTTTCTCTCCCGGTGAATTGTACGGCTCTGTCCCGGAGCTTGCGGACATCTGCAACCTCGAAACCCAGAAGCTGTACGGGGTCTTCAGTGAGAACATGGGTCCCGAGCAATGGATCGGCACGGCAAAAGCCATTGGACAGGAGATCGAAAAGGGAGTTCAGGGAATCGTCATCGGCCACGGCACGGATACGATGCACCATACTGCCGCCATTCTGTCGTTCATGGTCCAAAACTCGCCGGTGCCAATTGTCATGGTCGGTTCCCAACGATCCAGTGACCGCCCATCCTCCGATGCTGCGCTCAACCTCATGCACAGCGTGAAGACTGCCGCCGAGAGCGATATTGCGGAGGTCATGGTCTGTATGTTCGGACCAACGTCTGATCAGTATGGCCTGCTCCATAGAGGAACGCGGGTCCGGAAAATGCATTCGAGCTATCGGTCGACGTTCAGGACAATTGGAGACATCCCGATCGCGATGGTTAGCCGCGAGACAATCACCCCGCTGCGCCAGGACTACAAGCGCAGGAGAACGGATAAGAATGTCGTGGTGAACACGGCGTTCGAAGAGAAAGTAAGCATTGTGTACTATTATCCAAACATGAAGCCGGATATCATTGATTCGCTCATCGACAACGATTACAAGGGAATCATCATTGCCGGGACCGGCCTTGGGCATGTCAACAAGCCTCTCTATCCATCGTTGAAGAGGGCACACGAGAAAAACGTCGCGGTTTATATGACCGTCCAGACTCTGTGGGGCTACGTTCAGATGTATGTCTATGACACCGGGCGTGACATGATGGAACTTGGCGTCATTCCGTCGGC
>Ga0187870_1000661_pt1 | contig 37072 bp, 37 predicted proteins | sample June2016WEW_13_1_3_FD_132974 | JGI IMG/M metagenome (GOLD analysis project Ga0187870, IMG submission 132974) | Peatland microbial communities from SPRUCE experiment site at the Marcell Experimental Forest, Minnesota, USA - June2016WEW_13_150 | ecosystem: Environmental > Terrestrial > Soil >... | reverse complement strand
TGGGTCGGTTTTGGGCTTCGCATTTGTTCTTCATTTCTTTGCGGTAACAGGCCTTCTCGAACACGTAGAAGTGTGTAAAAACGAATTAAGACCATTGACCATTTTAGGAACACGCATGCGCGCGATTTGCGAGTGTGTCATTAGAAGGGAAAAGATAACATTAGATTTATTAGTGGTATCAAAAAAGCATTAAGGTTAAAGTGCGCGCGCTTATTCACTTCGCCCACGAACCTCGTCAATTCTTTAAATAGACTTGTGATTAAGGGTTTACGTGGTGATTGTGGCAACACACGGTTCAACCTTCGATATGCTGCCGACAGTTTTGAACCTGACTCAATTGGAGTTCGGAATTAGAAAGGTAGTGAAAAGAGTTCTTGGGTTGGATGCTGTTGTGTTCCCACAATCTTCAGACATTGAAGATGTGAACAAGGACAGAATTGGTGATGCCTTTGGCATTTTATGTTTTCACAAGAAAAGAACAAAAGAGCAGATGCTTGGTATTTTGGAAAAAGCTCATTCGCTAGAAAAACTTTGCCGATATTTTGTATGGGCTTTGTGGGGTCAATGCGATGAAGTTGAATGGATTTTGGGAAATCTCTCTGAAGACCTTCGAGGACGAGTCTCCGATCGTTACATAGCAGGCGATTTGCAAAATCAACCCAGAGCATTTATTGTCGCTCTTGATGATAGAGTCAAAGACGTTGAGAAAGGCGACTCGCAAATACTTGCAGAAGTGCAGTCTGCTCTCGAAAACCCAGACTTCGGCGAGGTGCAAGTTCAAATCTCAGAAAAATACAAACTTAGAGGCGCAAGGATCATTCAGTTTCTTGAGCTGTGCGGATACAAAATCGAGCAACTCGGTAAGTCTGCTTCCAGTGTGGGCTACCAAGTTCACCGACAGAGACCGATTTCAAACACAAAGCCGCACAAGAAACTTCCGCCGAACAAAGGAAGAAGCGCACTTATGCTCGGTCTGCGCGTTCAGTCACAGATAATACGACAATTCCAATCAAGCGGAGCAAAGATAGCTTACTCTTGGCTTAGAGGTCATCCCGACATAATAGTATTTGACAACAACGACAAGCCTTTCGAAGTCGTAGCCGTTAAGTCTTTTACTCTCGAACTCACGACAGGAAAAGGATGCAGAAACACGAAAGGACACAAATACGTGGCCGCTGTCAAGCCTAGCAGAGACGCAAAAGCAGAGGTAGCGGCCGCCAAGAAATACGGCTTAAACAAGATACGACTGATAGTAATAAACCTAAAAACAGGAAACAGAATATTCGACAAACTCGTGAGATTTGACGAAAAAATCACTTTAAGAGAATACAGGTGATGTCTGAAGCATTCCGCGTTACACGTTACACCCTTTTATGACGCGCAATATGTTGTAAAAAGAAACCAAGATAATGACTGGCAAGGGTTGCAACAGTTGAAGAAGGCCGATTCAAGGTTCTCAGTCGAAGCAATTAGGAAAGCCTCAGATGCCGCGGCCAAACGCTGTGCGCGGGCTAGGGTTCAAAAAATAAAAGTCTGTTGATTGATGCAGGTTCGATCGATGTGTTCGTCAGATAGGTACTTAGTGGAGTCTTGCTTGTTCATTTACCGACTGAAAAGCGAAGAATAGTCAAAAACGTGAGGGATGGATATGAAAGTCAGAGAACAGGATGGAGCTTTGATGCTAGATGGTGACGTTCTGGACGGTGCAGAACAAGCCTTTAGGCAGACTAGGTACATAGAGGCTTTTGCACTATTACACGCTGACATTGATTGGCGGATGATCGAACTAATTCAGTGTCATGATATAGACAACGTATCATCATTGGAGGAGGAAGAGAAACTTTTCTCCGATAAGGAATACAGATTTAAGAATTCAGTGCGCCTTCTCAAAAAATATGAAATCGTAGATGAAAAGGAATGCGGAAGGCTCCTAGCGTTTAATGAACTGAGAGATAGAGTAATACATCGCTTGGTAATGCGTTCTTATCATTCAGGTTCAGACGATCCGAATAAAATTACAAAATCCGAAGTCACAAGAGGTTTTGAGGAAGGAATGACGCTAGATGCTAGATTAGCTAATAGACTCTCGGTTGTCATACGTTCAAAGCACGCATCGAACAAGCATTGATGACACTAGTTCTTTAACAAAAGAAAAAAGGGAAGAACAGTTCGATTTGTGCGTGCGAAACGGGTGTAACTTATTGGTCAGCGAGTAACGCCGAGTCTTCCTGAGTTTCTTCGGTTTGTTCTTTCTCTTCCTTTTTCAGCTTGACGTATAGTTCGAGTAGCTGCTTGTGCGACATCATATCTAGGTTTGGCATTTCGATAAATCCGATGGCTTGACTGCTTTCTCCCTTCCTTAACATTCTTTCGATGAGCATTTTTCGAATTGTCGGTTTCAGCGACTGTGCTACCGCTTCAGAGCAGATGTCCGTGAGTGCTTCAACGTCTGTTAATGACTCTGTCGAAATTCTAGGAGTCACAGCTAATGTGCTTCTGAGTTTGAGAAAACCTTCCTTGAGGTCTGGTTCTAGGTATGTGTCGTCGGACATTCTGATGCTCTTTCCGACCATTTTTTTGATGATCCAAGTGTTAAGTCCGAGTTCGGCGGCCGTGGTCATTAGTAATTTGCGTCCGAGGTGCCAGCGAAGCTTTCCGTGCAGTTGGATTTTTGCTCTGTTCGCTAGGTGCTTTAATGCTGCGTTTAGAGTCTCGTCCTTCACGTGGCTATTCTGTCTTAATCCCTGAAACAACCATTCACCTTTTAGTGTCGGAAGATACAGCTTCAGCAAGTCCTTGAACTCTTGGCAAATAAAGGTCTCATAAATAGTTCCTGAAATTCCCTTTCTCGCTCTTAGTTCTAACGGGATAGGTGCTGGTTGTTCGAGTTTGTCGAAGTCTTCCACTTTGAGAGCTATTGCGTCTGTCACTCTCATGCCCAACAAGAAAACTTGCAGAATGACTTGCTCTTTCAGATCAGCAACAGCGTTCATTTTCTGGATTTCGTCAATAGTTATTCTGTGTTCTCCTATTGCCCTTTCTGTTCTGTAAACTCCTAAGGACTTGCGAAGTTTCACTTCCGTCCCGAAATATTTCAAGAATTGGACAGGTGCATTAGTAACATTTCGACAGGTGTTCTGAGGGTGCTTTTGCTTCATTGCGACAAAAAACTTTTCAATGGTCTTGGTGGCATCTGGGGATTTGACTAGCTTCGTTATGCTGTCTCCATACCATTCTTCGAATTTTGAGTCCACTTACGTAATTTTTCCGAGTGTATTTGCTCGCAATTGTCTCCAAGAAGTCCTCTAACTGCCCCATCGTGATTGCACTAATCTTCATTTTTGGCTTCACCTCTTTTTACGTTTGTGAAGCCACAATCCTTAGTGCGGATATGCCCCCATCAATAGGGATATTGCTCCCGCAAACTCCCTCTTTTTCTATTCTTGAAGCTCTTTCAACGGCCTAAACTTCGTTTCAGAAAATTTAAATGACATTATTGGGCTAAGTATTGGCGAATGCAGAGGCTTGTTTTCACTTAACTTGACTGGCGCGCGCTGCTCTATCGCATTCGTTCAGTCATTTTTTGGGTTTGGGATAAAACCTCCCTTTCACACAACCCCAACCCAAGAAAGTCTTTGGTGTTATATTATTCCACATTTATTTTAATGCAGTAGAATAGCGTTTATCTTAAGATTCATCGATGGAAGACAACATGTTTATGCATTGCGCATGAGTTAGGAATGATTTAGGGAAGATTGGGAAGCTGATTGTATGGAGACCTTAACGATGGTTATTAGCAGTTCTCCTTATGGAGATGAGAGAATCTGGAATGCTTTGAGATTGGCAGAAGCATTATGTTGTTCGAGTGTAAAGATGAAAGTGACCATTTTCCTGATTGGAGATGCTGTAAACGCAGCCAAGAAGGGGCAGAAACCTGCTAAAGGCTTCTATAACATAGAAAAAATGCTTGCAGACCTTGTCAGGGTAGGCGTGTGCGTCAGTGTTTGCCACACGAGTATGAACCTGAGAGGATTAACAGAGCAAGACTTGGTCGAAGGAACAGAGATGGGCACGATAACAGGGCTTTCCAAGTGGATAATGGAAAGTCAAAAAGTCGTGTCTTTCTAGCCGCGCAAAACTCTATGGCAACATTTGCATAGCCAAAAATCCTCGCGCAATGGTGAAGCAAGCGAGTCATGAAAAACCTTTTCAGAGACTTAGTGATATTTCCTAGTGGTATGCTCGTATGTCGGAGTCGTCGGGTGCAGAATCAATTCTGAGTCGTGCAGCGAAACAGGAAGAGGATTATGATTGGTTAGGAGCTGCGGACTCCTACGGTAAGGCTTCAGAATTGTTTTCAGAGCTGGACTACTTGAAGAGGGGCGAGCTGCACGAGAGGATTGGTCACAGTTTCTTCAGGGCTGCTTTTCAGGCAGAGACGGTGGAAGAGTTTGAGAAGCGTATGCGGCTATCGGTTCAGTCTTACCAACGAGCTGCGGAACTATTGGAAAAGACTAGCTCGGCGAGAGGCTTGTATTGCAGGGCTATGGCTAGTTACTCTGATTCTTGGTCCGAAGATGATTCCACACAGAAAAAGAAGTTGTTAGATGAGTGTTCAAAGCTGCTGAAAGAGGTTCTTAAGGTTTCTGAGGGCACAGGAGATCACTTGGCCTACTGGAAAGCCTTCCAAGGGCTATCGTTCTGTCTCAATGACAAGGATGTTTTGGAAGGAGAATGGCATGAGCGCAAACACATCGCTGAAGAAGTCATAGGTTATGGGCAGAACATCATCACCAAATTCTCGAATGATTTGAGCCCAAACGAGCTAGCATGAACCTACACTTTAACGTCATACTTCATGGCCTTTTGGTTAGATTTCTTTGAAGAAAGAAAAACAGAATTCGCCTCGCTGATTTCGAGTTACCTGGAAAAAGCCTCAAAACTCGTGGAGAAAACAGGAGACGCGTATCTTCTTTTCTTCGTTTATACGACACTCGGCGGAAACAGTGTTTTCCTTACGGGAGACTGGCAAGAGGCATCGAAGTACGTTGAAGAGATTCTTCAGCAAAGCAAGAAGTCAAAAGACCACTACTTGGCAGAATGGTCCTATGGCATAAAGTCTTTCATGATGGGCTGGGAAGCCATCACAGAAGAGGATCCGGATAGAATGAAAGAAAAGTATAAGCTAGCAATACAATTCGCCGAACAGTGTATCCCGCTAGACCTGACGATCCATCGTTACGACAGGGTCGCCAATTCGCACTCATCGCTCGTTGAAAGCTATATCAAGCTTGCAGAACTTGAAACCGGGCATGAGAAAAAGCATGCGTTTCTAGAACAAGCAGTCAAAGTGGGCCTGAAAGGTTCGGAATACGCCGGACTTTCTGGTTCTGCACAGTACATCTCAGTTGTCTCTCATTCGCTCAGCAAGGCTGAGTTGTTTCTCTCCGAAATCGAGCGGAACATCAACGAAAAAAAGAGACTGCTTGAAGAAGCGCTACATCTCAGAGAGAAAACAATCAAGATATCTGATCAGCTGATTCATCCTGGTGAGTGGGATAGCGGCGTTTACCAGAACTATTTGGCTCTGATATACGCTGATTTGGCTGAAATCGAGGAGGACGTGGATCGGAAAAGGCATCTTCTTGAAGAAGCCGTTCAACGCATGGAAAAGTGTATTGGTATATGCACGGCATGGCTGCAAAAAGATGTTGCTCGTTTGCCAAGGAACTATGCAGTTTTAGGATGGTACTATGACTGGTTCGGCCGCATCCTTGGCCAACTGTATTCACTTTCGAAGGACGAGAGAGTTACTCGGAAGGCGGTAGAAGTGTATGAGGGCGCGGCCCAAGTTTATGGGAAGGCGGGAATGCCAAGCCGGGCAGCTGAGGCCTTCTGGAAAACTGCGAAACTCCTCGACCAACGTGGTGAGCACGCTAAAGCCGCAGAACACTTTGGACTTGCCTCCAAAAACTATGAACTCGTTGCGGAGAAGATTCCGCAGTTCAAGGATCTCTTCCAAGATTACGGGCTCTACATGCAAGCATGGAGCGAGATTGAGAAAGCAAGAAACCATCATGGAAAACAGGAATACGGCTCGGCGAAAGATCACTTCGAAAAGGCCGCCAACATTCACAGGTCGCTCAAGCACTGGAGTTATCTTGCACCTAACTACTTCGCATGGGCGCAGGTTGAAGACGCAGAAGAACTGAGCAGAAACGAGGAGAGTGAAGAAGCAATCACCGTGTTCCAACAGGCGGCTAGGCTTTTCAACGAAAGCAGAGAACTGCTTCAGACACAGCTAGCCAACATTGAAAACCCAGAAGAGAAGCTAATGGCCAGTGGCATGATCAAGGCAACTGACACTAGAGAGAAATATTGCATGGCCAGAGTTGCGGTCGAAGAGGCAAGAATCCTCGACAAGAAAGGCGATCATTACTCCAGCTCCGAGGAATACGGGTCAGCGGCTGAAAGCTTTGAGAGAATAAGCCAAACACTGGACACGGAACAAGAACGCAGGGAGTTCAGACTCATTATCGGGCTTTCCAGAGCGTGGCAAAAAATGACCTGCGCTGAGGCAGAGGCCTCACCTGAATCGTACGCGGAGGCTTCTCGAATTTTCGAGGAAACCAAGGAGTTCAGCCCGAATGAGAAAACGAAGATGTTAGTCTTGGGCCACAGCCGTTTCTGTAAAGCGCTGGAAGCGGGAACAGAATTCGTTGATTCTAGGAACGCGGAGATGCACTCTGAGGCAATAAAATGCTTGGAAAGCGCTTCTAACTACTACTTACGGGCGGGCTTCCCGAAGGCCTCGGAATACTGCGAGGCCACGAAGCTGCTTCTTGATGCTTACCTGCAAATGGATAACGCAGCAAGAGAAGGTGATCCTGAGAAGAAGGCTAGGCTTTATGCAGCGGCTGAGAAGGTTTTGCAGACATCGGCTGGCTCTTTCATGAGGGCGGAGCATCCTGAGAAGAGAGAGCAGGTGTTGGGATTGCTGGAAAAGACAAGAAAGGAACGGGAACTTGCATTGTCCATCACTGAGGTTTTGCATTCTCCGACCATCGTTTCTGCTACAAGTTCCTTCACTATGCCAACACCAACCCGCGAGGAGGCCGTCGGGTCAGAAAGGTTCGAGCACGCAGACATACAAGCAAACCTGATAGTGCACCAGAAAGAGCTGAGGGTCGGCGAAAACCTCGACATGGAAATAGAACTTGTGAATGCCGGAAAAGGTCCTGCCTTGCTTATCAAGGTGACGGGCGTAGTGTCGAAAGACTTTGAAGTGGCTGAAAAACCGGAAATCTACCGTGTGGAGGACAGCTTCATCAACATGAAGGGAAAACGTCTCGACCCTCTAAAGACGGAGGAGATCAGACTCGTCCTCAGGCCGAAGGTTCAAGGCGTTTTTCCGCTGAAACCGACGATACTGTATCTCGACGAGAACGGCAAGTACAAGTCACACGAGGCCGAACCGGTAACAGTGACCGTTAAGGAACTGGGAATCAAAGGCTGGCTCAAAGGAGAAAGATGAACTCGTAAGCTTGTTTTGAGACTGGATACGATAATTGTAGGATTTGGCCTCGCGGAGTGCAAGTCTCCCCGTCCACTACAGACGAACTCAGCTCGCACGCGCGTTCAACTGGTGATTGTTTTAATCGCCATGAGCTCCGAGTAGGCTTGGTCTAGAAGTTGATAGGAGAAACTTCTTGAACCCTTCAGCAGAATACCGTGCCTGAGGATGTCTATTCTGAGCGAAGGGGGAAGGTTCGAGAGTTCTGAAATGTCAACTGGGATGCCTATGTCGAGTTCTACGCGTGCGTTGATGTCCAAGAGTTCCTTGAAGTCCATGGTGGGAACAGAGTAGATGCAGATGTCTACGTCTCTTACAGAATGCCTTGTTGTCAAACTGCCAAAGACTAATGCGAGCTTGATCTTTTCTTCTCTGGCAAGATATTCCTTGAGTCTTCTGATAATTCTCTTCCTTCTCTCGGAATCGAGCTTGTAGAATCGTATTGCGTCATAGGACGATTGCATATCGTTGCCTCACTTTCTTGACGAATTCATCAACGCTCTTGAAGTCATCCTTGATAGACTCGTACACCTGCTCGTCATCTATGGTCCAGTAATGGTGAGTCAACAGGTTTCTCAGTCTTGTTATCGCTGTAAGATCCTTAGCACATTCGTGCACTCGCCTCTCTTGCAGAAGCTTGAAACACTCGGAATAAGATTTGGGTTCAAGCTTGAAGTCTTCAGTTGCCACTTGCACGCATATGCTTCCCAAACCCTCAGCCAGCACTATGATCTGGTACCTAATCGCGTATTTCTCTTCCAGACTCAGCTTTGAGAAGGGCTTTGAGGTGAGTCTTACCAGTTCTGATTTCGTCTCAAGGATTTCACTGATTCTTTGCTTAAGATGCTGTGTGTTTACGGGCATTCTTACCAATAGTACGTATTCATCAACGTGCGATAATAACAGTTGTCCTTCGACCTGAAGACAAGAATCAAACGCGTAACTGGCATATTGCAGGACATCATGGCAGTTTCTGAAACAGAGCATGAGCAATGGCCCCATAGCATCAAATCCTTCGCCCCCACGCCAACTGACCACTCCTTAGACAACTACGTTTTGAAAGATTTCAGTTGTTAAATGATTTTTTCTGCGCGCGCTAACCGAGCTGTTGGATATGTCAGGTCTGTAGTCAAGTGTATACGAATAGACCTGAAGAGTCTTGGGGCGTTCTACGCCTTTTTCTTGTGTTCTCTGCCGATAAGTTCCAGCCAGATGCCGTTCGGATCCTTGACGAAGGCTAGAACCCAGGAACCTTGGTTGAATGGCTCTACTGCGGGTTGGCATCCAAGTCCGATTAACCTTTTGTATTGTTCTCTAACGTTGCTCACGTACAACCCGATGTGGTCTAGCTCGGAGCCGTTCACATAGTCTTCGTAGAACTTGCTCGTCTTCGGATAATAGTTCAGTTCAAGAATCTGCTTGCCGGTTGGAGTCCTCATGTGGACGTATGTCCCTTCGTGAGCGACCATCCTGCCTTTCAACACGATGTGGAATCCGAGCGCTTCCCTGTAGAACCTGATCGATTCCTTGAGGTCTTTCACGCGGATGCCAGTGTACCAGAAGCGGACACCGAGTACGTTAGATTTCCTTCCTGAGTCTTCCCTCATGATGGCAAACTCCTTTCTCAACATGAACTCATGTTTAGATAAGACTTTGCCTTTCGTCACGAATTCGTCATCCCAAGAATGGCGCCAGATCTTCTTCGATCTCGCAGGGTTAGCTTACGTTAGCCGTCAATCATAAACTCTGCAGAAAATCTTTCGCACGCTCGGAGTCGAGATTGAGTAGCACGTGGCACAAGTCAAATATGAGACTTCCAATGCAGATTGATTGATGAACGCGTGCTTCTGGAGGATGTGGGTGTGCCTGAAGCAACTGCAATTCTGGAATTTGAAACGCAGCATTTCACAGTAAGGCTTGATGAGAACGTGCTCAAGATAGACTTGAAGGGGAGCTTGAAGAATGACATTGAGGAAGCGCTTGAAAACAAGCCGATTCTCAAAGAAACCATCGGCGGTATACTCAGCATGTTTGTTCCCTTGCACATACGCCTCACCGGCATAGAGTCGGTACGTGTGAATGAAACAGGAAAAGTCAAGATAAGCCTTTCACATCGTCGCGACATCCTCATTCCGCTTGAACTCAAAGACGCAGAGAAGCTTGCAGACAAACTGAACGAGTTGATCCCAAGAGCAAAGAAAAAAGAATGGGAACGCATAATCAAAAAGCGCACAGTGAAACTCCAAGAAAGAGCCAGAAAACACGGCAGGCACATTCCGCCAAGCTCTTACGTCACGATGCCCTGGTATTTCCCAACAGAACAGGTTGACAACGTTCCTAAACTGCAACGCAGAAGAAAGAGGAAGAGGCCCACGCGCTAAGGTGGAAGCCTCTTGGAGAGACAGAAGAGTTAATATTTTCAGGTTTTTATTCTAGCTTGGGTGAATCAGTTTGCCGATAGATCCTGATTTCCAGAAGAAACGAAAGGTTGTAGGTCAACACAATGGGCACAATGTCTGGGGACCTGTTGAACCGCCAAAGAAGTTGGGCATCCATGGGACCATCGTGGCTGTTGACTGGGACGTATGCACTGGAGACGGCATCTGTCTTGAGGTTTGCCCCGTGACGCTGTTTGAATGGGGTGATTCTCCTGGCCATCCGAATTCGGAGAAGAAGTCTGATCCTGCCAGAGAGCAAGACTGCATAAAATGCCTCGCCTGCGAGACTCAGTGCCCCGCGCAAGCCATCAAGATAACATAGACGAATTGTACGGCGTTACAGACTCAGTAACTTATTTATTCCCCTTTTTGGACTGTTGATGAGAGGATATATCATGAAGGTTAAGCCTGACAGAACGTTGGACTGCCTGGGCTTGTACTGTCCTGAACCCGTTTTCAAGACAAGATTAGAGCTGGATGAGCTGAAGGTTGGCGAGACTTTGGAGGTTCTGGCGGACGATCCTGCGGCGGAATCCGATATACGTAGCCTCGTGAAGAATCTGGAGCAAGAATTGGTGAGCGTTAGCAAGGAGGGTAATGCGGTTCGTATATTAGTGAGGAAGGTTAAATGAGGATTATCAGGAAGTGAAATGAAATGAGTGCTAAGAAGAAGATACTGTACGTGCAAACCAGCGGCGTTGATACACCTGAACGAGCCTATGCACCGTTCATTCTGGCTACCACAGCTGCGATGATGAACGTTGACGCCACCGTCTACTTTGTAATCAAGGGTATCACGCTTGTCAAGAAAGGCGAAGCTGAGAAAATCAAGGTTGGCAGTTTTCCGTCGCTTAAAGAGGTAATGGATCAGGCAGTGAAAGCAGGGGTCAAGCTTGTCGTGTGCGAGCAGAGCTGTGGGTTAATGGGCATTCCGCGGGGCGACTTCACGAAAGAGGCGCAGATTGTGGGCGCGGCAACCCTTAATGATTTGGCCCTTAATGCTGACGGTGTTCTCTGTTTCTAAGTGAGCAGGCCTTGTCCGCAACAAAGCGAATCTATATGGATCATGCGGGGGGCAGACCCGTGGAATCTCGCGTGATAGAAGCCATGCTGCCTTACATGAAATCGTCCTATGGAAACCCATCATCACTACACGTGTTTGGCCAAGAAGCAAAGCGTGCAGTCGAAGAAGCAAGAGCAAAGGTTGCAGGATTAATTAACGCTGAGAAAAAAGAATCGATAATCTTCACTTCAGGAGCAACAGAGAGCAACAACTTGGCCATCAAAGGCGTGGCCAACCGCAACAAGGACAAAGGGACTCGTATTCTAACCTCCAGTGTGGAGCACATGTCCGTCGTTAACCCATGCAAGTTCTTGACTACAAAAGGGTTTGAAGTCATTTTTGTTCCAGTTGACAAGTATGGCTTCTTGAACCTTGAGAGCTTGCAGAAAGAGTTAACCGACAAAACGGTCCTCGTGTCCATAGTGTACGCAAACGGGGAAATAGGAACAATCGAACCCATAAAAGAAATCAGCAAAATAGTGCACGCCAAGAACGCTTATCTACACGTTGATGCCACGGCCGCTTGTGGCCAAATCCCAGTGGACGTCAAGAATGAAGGCATAGACCTGCTAACAATCTCTTCGAACGACATGTACGGCCCCAGGGGCATAGGCGCGCTCTACATAAAAGAAGGGGTGCGCCTCGAACCTCTGTTGCACGGTGGCGGCCAAGAAAGAGGTCTCAGATCAGGGACAGAGAACGTGGCGGCCATCGTAGGGTTTGGAGAGGCTGCGGAAATAGCCAAGAAGGAAATGCAGACTGAGAGTGCGCGGCTCACCAGACTGAGAGACAGGTTCATCGACGGTTTGCTGAAGCCGATTCCGTATTCTTTCTTGAACGGGCATCCGATCACACGTCTGCCCGACAACGTCTCCGCAAGATACAGCTTCATAGAAGGAGAGTCTATGCTGCTCAGCCTTGACATGATGGGCGTTTACGCGTCATCCGGCTCAGCCTGCACGGCGAAGACTCTGGAACCGTCACACGTGTTATTGGCAATCGGACTGAAGCATGAGGAGGCTCACGGCTCCCTGATGTTTACTCTTGGCAGGCACAACACTGAAGAGGACGTTGACTATGCGGCAAGCTTAATGCCAAGCATTGTCAAAAGACTAAGAGACATGTCACCTTTGACTCCGAAGGAGTTGAAAACATAATGTACACCGAAAAAGTCATGGAGCACTTCAAGAACCCCCGAAACGTCGGCGAAATCCCAGGCGCTGACGGCGTCGGCACAGTGGGGAACCCGGTGTGTGGAGATTTGATGACGATTTACATTAAGGTCAAAGACAACCGTTTGGTCGACATCAAATTCAAAACGTTTGGCTGTGGCTCAGCAATCGCGACGAGCAGCATGATTACCGAACTGGCCAAAGGAAAAACGTTGGAAGAAGGCTTGAAAATCACGCGGGCAAACGTTGCAGATGAGCTGGGCGGACTTCCCGCAGTCAAGATGCACTGCTCCAACCTTGCCGCGGACGCGTTGCACGCCGCAATTGAAGATTATTATAAGAAGCATGGAAAAGGGGGAGAGATCAAAAAATGAAGCCGCAGTTTGTCCGTTGTGAATTCTGCAAAGCAGAGGTGCCGCAGGAAGCATGCAAACTCGCCTCTCACCGCACGGTGATTGAGGGCAAAGAATACGTTTTCTGTTGCGCAAAATGTGCCGAGCGATATGGACAGACAAAGAAAAAGTGACGCAAACGTTCAGAAGATTTTCCTTTTTTCTTTCCATTCTTCTTGACAATGCTAGATTTGACAATCTTTATAAGGCAAACAGGAAAAAGCGTATTCGGTGCTGGGAATGACTTGTTGGAAATGGTTTGACGGGATGCTGAAAGAAGCCGGAGTAAAGGTAACTGACAAGAACAAACACAAAGTTGACAAGGTCATCCACCGCTATGTTGGCGAACAATCGAGCTACGGACGCTGCTCAGCAGACTGGCGCAAGGCTCGAAAAGAGATTCAAGACGATGAAGCGATGAAAAAGGAGCTCATCGAGCAACTCCAAACAGCGATATGACATTCTTTCCAAACATTATGTGCTCAGGAGACGTTCTAAAACGCGCTCACTGCACGATAGGCTTTAAATACGGTGAGTTGATGATTTCTCGCAAATGTGAGGCTTGACCGTGGAGAAATGGGAATGCTCAGTTTGCGGTTACATTTACGATCCAGCAATAGGAGATCCCGAACACGGCATAAAAGCTGGAACGCCGTTTGAGGCTCTGCCCGATGACTGGGTCTGTCCAGTCTGCGGAGTTCCGAAGGACCAGTTCGTCAAAAAAGAATGAAAAAGCGTGACTCTTTTTTTGCTGAAGTTCTTCTTATAAACCTTATATTCCAAAGGCAGCAAGTTTGAGTTGATTAAGCATGCCCATTTTGAAGATTACAAAAAGGGATGGAAGAGTCGTTGATTTTGAGCCACGGAGAATCAGAGATGCAATATACAAGGCTTTCATCGCTGTGGAACTTCACGATGGGGAGAAAGCTGAAAGCATTACGAGTGAGGTTGTCAAGCTTCTAGAGCAGAAGTTCGAGGGAAAGGTTCCCTCTGTCGAGGATGCACAAGACGCTGTTGTAAAGGTTTTGAAGGAAAAAGGTTGCGGAAAAGTTGCTGAAAGTTATCAGGCCTACAGGGAGAAGAAGCAGGAAATCAGGAAGTTAAGACAAAAGCTGGAATTTGAGGAGCCCAAGTTAACGGTAAACGCGCTTGAAGTCTTGAGGCAGAGATACCTTCTGAGGGATGAAGATGAAAGAATCGTAGAATCTCCTGCTGAACTGTTCAAGAGAGTAGCACGGGGAGTAGCGGCTGCAGACAGTAACTACGGCGCGAACCCGAACGAAGTTGAAAAAGTGTTCTACGGGATGATGTCAAGGCTTGAGTTCATCCCTAACACGCCGACTCTGTTCAACGCTGGAACGCGGCTTGGTCAGCTGTCAGCGTGTTTTGTCCTGCCGGTTGAGGATTCGCTCGAAGGCATCTTTACTTCAGCGAAGAATATGGCTTTGATAGAGCAGAGTGGGGGAGGCGTCGGTTTCGATTTTTCAAGGCTGAGGCCTAAAGGCGACATAGTCAAGTCAACCAAGGGAGTAGCGTCTGGACCCGTCAGTTTCATGAGGATCTTTGACACTGGCACAGAAATCATAAAGGCTGGTGGAAAACGCAGGGGCGCGATGATGGCAGTCTTGAGAGTCGACCACCCGGACGTTATCGAGTTCATAACCTCCAAACAGCAGCCTGGGTTTCTCTCAAACTTCAACATTTCAGTCGCGGTGACTGATGACTTTATGAAGGCCGTTGAGGAAAATGGAGAGTACTGGCTGGTGAACCCGCGGAACAAGGAGAAGACCAAGAAGCTCAACGCGAAAGAGGTTTGGGATTTGATGGCAAAGTCAGCCTGGATGAGCGGCGACCCAGGCGTCATATTCATCGATGAAATCAACAGACACAATCCCACTCCACAAGTGGGAAGAATAGAGTCCACGAATCCTTGCGGGGAGCAGCCATTGCTTCCTTACGAGTCCTGCAACCTGGGTTCTATCAACTTGTCCCAGATGGTCGTGGAAGGGAAGATTGATTGGGAGAAGCTCGGGGGGACTGTTAGGAATGCGGTGCATTTTCTTGATAACGTGATTGACGCGAACAGGTATCCTTTGAAGGAGATCGAGGAGATTACGTTGGCTAATCGGAAGATAGGTTTGGGTGTGATGGGCTTTGCGGACATGCTTGTCAAGCTTGGAATTCCGTACGATTCTGAGCAGGCTTTGAGGCAGGGCGATGAGATAATGAAGTTCATTGAGGAAGAGGGGCACAAGCGGTCTGAGGAGTTGGGTCAGGAACGGGGTTCTTTCCCGAACTTTGAAGGCAGCATATGGAAGGACAAGCATTCTGCGCTCAGAAATTCTACACTCACAACCGTTGCGCCCACGGGAACGATAAGCATAATTGCCGGGTGTTCTTCGGGCATAGAACCGATCTTCGCATTATCCTTCATAAGGAACGTTCTAAGCGGGACGAGGCTGTTTGAGACTAATCCCTTGTTTGAGGTGATGTCTAAGGAGCGCGGGTTCTACAGCGCAAAACTGCTTGAGGAGATAGCTCACACGGGTTCTGTGCAGAAGATTGAAGGGGTTCCTGAGGAAGTGATGAGGCTCTTCGCTACGGCTTTGGACATCGCGCCCGAATGGCACGTGCGAATGCAGGCTGTTTTCCAGAAGCACACTGACAACGCTGTTTCAAAGACTGTTAACTTGCCTTCAGAAGCCACGGTTGAAGATGTTAGGAAAATCTACGAACTCGCTTGGAAACTGAAATGCAAGGGCGTCACCGTGTTCAGGTACGGCAGCAAACCTGAGCAAGTGTTGTACATTGGAGAGATAAAAACTGACAAGGGCAAGTTCGTGTCCCTCGAACCGGAATATTCAGGCGGGTGTCCCACGTTGAACTGTCCTTTCCCCAGCTAGCCTCAATGCCTGGTCCTCCTTCGCGCACCACTTCTGATGACTGCTAAACTTGCGGGCGCTGTCAGATATTTATGCGCGCACAAAGGATTCGGCAAAACTGCCTTGCAAGGTCATCTTTCTCCTTTGAGCCAGCCCTTGATTCCGAGTTCTTTGACCACTATCGTCACCGGTTCCGGTTCGTGTGACTTGTACTTCCCCCTCTCGTCTAGGTACAGTACTGTCGGTTTGAATGAAAACATGCCTTGTACCGTGGGCTTAAGAACGAGTTTCACTTCTTCTGTTTTGAGCGGTTCAAGGCGTTTTCCTTTCATGTTGAGGTAGCTATCTTCTACTCGGTAGGCTTCGGGTTTTTCTGTCAGCTCGAAACCTGTGGGGATAATGTCAGTGACCTTAGTCAGAAGCGCAGGGCCCTTTCCAGCGTTCACGAGTTCCAACTCTATGTCAAGGCTTTCGCCGACTTTCAGATCCTTTTGACGGATTATCAGGTTTGCTTGTACGTCTGCATGCTCAAATCTTTCTGAGCCGACGGCTTCTTCGCTGGTTGGAGTCGGAGCAACAAAAGATGTCGTTGTTGAAATGACAGTTGGGGTGTGCAAGACCTCAGCAATTGATACAGCCAATTCTCTTTCCTCCCTTACCTTGTCGAGCAGTCTCATCACTTGTTCCCTTTTCTCTGGGTGCTCTGCCTTCATGTAGAAACCAGCGGATGTTTGCAGAACTTTTTCAGCAATCGTGTAGAGTTTAGCCTTTTTTTCCGGGTCTTCTTCCCTCTTAGCGTTATCCATTGCCACATAAGCATCAAAGAGCAACCCGGTGGCTTTAGCGTATTCTGAGGCGCTTTGGAAGCCAGCTCTTACATAGTATTTGGCGGCACTTTCTAGGTGCTGTATAGCAACCTTGTGCAATACCGCGTCTCCTGTGTCCGCAAATTTCGTTCCTGCCTCAAGAGCTCTGCAGAAACGACTGTGCCCCAACGCTAGAAGACCTGTCATTTCGTTGTTACTCTCATTGCTCGCCTGCTCAAAGAGTGCAGATGCCTCCAAGTACAACTCTGGTGAAGCTTTGGCGTCGGCCAACATCATCTTCTGCCAAGCTCGGGAAAGATTAATGATGAATTTGAATTCCTTTCGCTCCTGTTCTGACTCCAAAGTCTGACCTATTTTCTCAAATGTCTCAGCTGCGAAGCCATATTTCCCAGAGCTAGCGAAGTGCTCACCTTTCTTGTCGAGAATTTTCGCTTCTTCAAGTGCAATTCTAGCGTCGCAGTATTCCTGCCTCAGATCTGAGGCTTTGATCATACTGGTCGCCATCTGCCTTTCATCCTCGTCTTCAACCTTGCTGAGCTGTGTTTGTAGCGATTTCTTGCTCTCGCCGAATAGCGTTGCAGCCTGTCTAAATGCTTCGATTGCTTCCTCGCTCTGCTCTTTCCTGCTCAGTTCTTCTCCGTTTTCGACTTGAGCCCAAGCAGAATAGTTGGGCTCTAGATAGCCCCACCGTTTCAGCGACTTGTGTAGTTCAGCAGCCTTCTCAAAATGTTCCTTTGCTGAGCTGTATTCCTGCCTTTCATGATGATATCTTGCCTTCTCGATTTCGCTCCAAGCCTGCATGTAAAGTACATGGTCTTGGTAAAGAGCCTTGAGCTGAGGAATCTTTTCGGCGGCACTCGTGTAGTTGTTTGAGGCTAAGCTGAAGTTTTTGGCAGCGCTTAGATGTTCGCCGAGAGCGTCATAGCCTCTCGCAGTTTTCCAGCAGCATTCAGCCATACGGCTTAACAGATTTAGTTTTTGATATGATTCGGCGGCCTCCTCGAAGGCCTTTATTGCCTTTCTCTGATGCTCGTTGCTATTGGCTAAACCGAAAAGACGGTTAAGCAACTCTCCATAAGAATACTGCAAAAGCCCAAGAGCAGCGAAAAGTGATAGATCACCTCTCCTTTCAAACTGTACACTCTCCTTGATGCATAGCTGCAGGGCACGCTCTTTGTCTGAGATAGCTTCTTCGAGCATGTTCTTCTTGTTCTCAGAGTCCTTTTCTAAATTCGACAATTCAGCCTTCAAATCAGCGAAGAAGAAAAGCCAGTAACCTCGGTTCCAGTAATGGAAGGGATACAGTTGCTCACTGATTTTTTCAGTCTTCGTCCCATGTTCCGTAGCTTTTTCCAAGAGCCTCTTTTTCTCTTCAAGACCCGTTTCAATTTCCGCCAAAGCCCCCAGCGCCATGCTAGATATGCCATACGCATTCGCTATTATTCCAGGGTAGCCTGTGCTCTCGGCCAATTTTATTGTGCGAGTACTATCTATTACTGCCTTTTCCAACAAATCGCGTTTTTTCCTCGGATCAGTTTCAAAGAAAGCATTTCGCATGTACAGTTGGGCGTGAGGTGCTTCCGTCCACAATACGTCACCACGTGGGCTTACGAATGAGATTGACGAGAACTGATGTTTTGCGTCTTCAGCGTATTGCAGAGCTCTTTGACGAACCTCCAATCTTTTGTCAGGGTCTTCAACTAGCATGGAGTTCCACCCAGTAGCATATGTTAGCCAGTCAAGTGCGGTTCCGATCAGATATTTGTCCTTGGTTTTCTTTGCGTAACCTAATGCTTTCTCAAAGTGCACGAGCATGTCATCAATACTCAAGCCTGATTCATCGCCAGTGACACCGGATGTGCCCGCCAGCGCAAGCAAGGCTGTTTCTTCCGAAAGCTCGATGGCCTTCTGCAGATAACCTTGACCCTTTTGGCGATGTCTTTCCCTTTCATCTAAGTCAGGAACGAAATAAAGGCCGAACGTAATTAGGTAAAAGGCTGTTTTTACATATGCTTTTGCAAGTTCGCAAGGGTCACCGACGCTGGAGAGCAAGGTGACTGCTCGCTCTCCGAGCTCCATCGCCTCTCTAATTATCTTCTCACCGACTTGGAAATTCCATTCAAGAACATAGGCTAAAAAAGCGCTTGAGGCGAGTTGGTTGTACGTTTTCCCATATTCCAAAGCATCCCCCACCTCCTCAAAGGCTTTCAAAGCATCCTTTGTCAACCTCCAACATTCATCAAGCAGCCTCTTCTTTTCACCTGCTTCGACTGCGAGCCAATAATTCAGATACGTAATCATGGAATCGCAACGCAACATCCTCGGCATCTTCACGGACTCATCTACCCTTCCACAAAGTTCCCCAGTCTTCTCATAGCTCAGAATAGACTGATGCAATCTTTGCCTGAACTGGTCATTGCTTTCAGCCTGAAATGCAAAACGGTGAAGTGCATAGCCCAACCGTTCGTGAACTTCACTCATCCTCAAAGAATCTTGCTCGGGCACCAAGCCCAAGGGTTTCTTGTAAGACTCAGCTGCTCCCAACCAATCGTACTCTTTTTCCTTCCCTTCAGCACTACTCAGAATTGCCTCTAGACTTGACATATCTGACATACCGGCAAACCACTAACAAGTTATCAGCAAGTCTCTGAAAAGGCTTTTCATGATTCGCTTGCCCCACCCTTAGCGCGCGCGCTTCACTAGTTCACAATGAACACATAAAAGTTATGTCATAGTCAATTGATTCTGTAGCGCGCTACGGGAAATATCGCCACTAGATTTGAGCTCGCGCTGCTTTCACAATCCGTCCTTATAGGTAGCTATCTTGCCGTGAAAGTGGCGCGGGTCTCTCTGGATTATCTGCACTAATGCTCGCGCAGCCGTTTCAGGAGTTAGGAGGGTTCCTCGCTCCTTCAACTCTCCGAAGACTCGGTGTAACACCTTAGCCCCGCTGCCTTTTGCTTTCCGACAACTCTTCTGCATCTCAGTCTCGACAGTCCCAGGTCGATACACGAAACAAGTGATTTCTGGGACCTCGGCGGCGAGTTGTCTCGCCAAATGTTCTTCCGCTGCCTTGGACAGGCAGTAGGCCCCAATGCCTTCTACGTTCATCTCTGCGGCTCCCGACCCAAAGAAGACCGCTAGGTTACTCTTCCTTTGGCGCAGCTCTGGATAGGAGAAGCGCACTATCTGGTAACCAGCTAACACGTTGGATCGCCAGACATCCTCGAACGTGGCTTCAGGTAGTTCGTACAAGAATGGACCTGGATGAGAGGTTCCCGCGTTGTGAATGAAACCAATGAATTCGCCAATGCCAACCGCGGCTTTCACCATCTCCTGGGCGTTGCTGGCTAACGCGGCATCGCCCACTACTGTCAATGCGTTCACACCTTTTCCTCGTGCAGCAATCGCCACTTCCTCGAGGGGTGCTTCGCTTCGGGCGTTCAAGACAAGGTTGACACCATTTTGAGCCAGTTCTGAAGCTAAAGCTCGGCCTATTCCCCTTGAAGCTCCTGTTACTATAAGCGTTTTTCCTCTAAGGTCCAATCCGCCTGCCCCCTTCATCACGCGCGCCAGAAACAGTCTGTATGTCAACCACCATTGACACCCAAAAGATAAGATTAGGTGAATTAGTATTAAAGACTCCACCTTGAAAAGAATGTCAGATAGAAAAGAAGCTCAAGTCTAACAGACAGCAGCTTTGACACATAGAAAAATGTCAGCAGAGTTATGCTGTTCATCGATGTGCTTTCAGCCTAGTACTTTTCCCATGTACATCTGTTCTACTCTGAAACCCATCTTGTTGTATAGTCCTATGGCATTCGCATTATTCACAGATACTTTGAGCAGAATTCTTGAATAACCTTTTTCTCGACAATAGCTCTGGGCTTTCTCAAGAAGTGTTCGCGCGCGCTATTTATGAGCGCACAAAGGATTCGGCAAAACTTTCTTGTTTGGTCATCTTTCTCCTTTGAGCCATCCCTTGATTCCGAGTTCTTTGACTGTTATGTTTATCGGTTCTGGTTCGTGCGATTTGTATTTGCCGTTCTCATCGAGATACAAAATCGTCGGTTTCAGAGTGAACGTGCCCTGAACCTTCGGTTTGAGAATCAGTTTCACCTCTTCTGTCTTCAAGGGATCAAGCCGTTTTCCCTTCATGTTGATGAAGCTGTCTTCTACTCGGCAGGTTTCCGGTTTTTCGATCAGTTCGAAGCCTTCAGGGATGGCTTCATTGATCTTGATCAGTAGAGCAGGGCCTTTTCCAGCGTTGACAAGTTCTATTTCTAGGCTGAGGGGTTCGCCGATCTTCAGTTCCTTTTGTCTGACTATCAGGTTTGCTTGTATATCGGCGTTTTCAAACCTTTCTGAGCCGACCGCTTCTTCACTTGTCGGGGTTGGAATGGTGAAAGCCTTCGTTGTCGAGAGGATCGGTGGAGCGTGCAACACTTCGGTCAGTGAAGTTGCGAGTTCTCGTTCTTCTTTTGTCTTTTCCAGCAGTTTCGAGACTTGTTCCATCTTCTCAGGGTGCTCTGCTTTCATGTATGAGCCGGCTGACGTTTGCAGGACCTTCTCGGCCATCACGTAGAGTTTGGCTTTCTTCTCAGGGTCGCTTTCCCTTCCAGCGTTGTCCATGTAGAGATAAGCATCGAAGAGCAGTTTGGTAGCTCTGGCATATTCAGAAGCGTTCTGGAATTCCGCCCTCACATAGTACTTGGCAGCACTTTCCAGTTGCTGGATGGCGGTCGCATGCAACGTTGCATCCGCCGTGTCGGCAAATCTCGTTCCCGCCTCAAGTGCCCTACAGAATCTGCTGTGTCCTAAGACCAGCATTTTCGTCTTCTCGTTTGGGCTAAAATCCTTCGCCTGCTCAAAAAGCTGAGAGGCTTCTAAAAACAGCGCCGGTGCCGATTCTGCTTCGGCCAACGTCATTTTCTGCCAAGCCCGAGAGAGATTGATGATAAATCTGAATTCCCTTCGCTCCTGTTCTGACTCCAAGGCTTGGCCAATTTTCTCGAAAGCTTCGGCTGCTGAACCATATTTTTCTGAGCTGGAATAGTGGTTGCCTTTCTTGTCCAGGATTTTCGCCTCTTCAAGGGCTATCCTGACGTCGCAGTAATCCTGTCTCAGGTCTGAGGCCTTTATCATGCTGGAGACCATTTGCTTTTCATCCGTATCCTCAATCTTGTTAAGCTGTGTTTGCAGCGAGTCTCTAGTTTCCCCGAAGAGCGTTGCTGCGTCCTCAAACGCTTTGATTGCCTCTTCACTCTGTTCTTTCCTGCTGAGCTCTTCTGCATTTTCGACCCTTGCCCAAGCGGAATAGTTGGGCACCAGATAGTTCCATTTTTTCAGCGGCTTGTGGAGTTCTGCAGCTTTCTGAAAATGCTCTTTTGCCATAGCGTATTCTTGTCGTTCATGATGATGTCTTGCTTCTTCGATTTCGCTCCAAGCCTGCATATAGAGGGCCTGGTCGTGGTAAAGATCTTTCAACTGAGGAATCTTGTCTGCGGCGTTCCTGAAGTTGCTCGCGGCAAGGATGAATCTTTTTGCCGCCTCTGGATGCTCGCCCAGATCATCATAGGCTTGAGCCGCTTTCCAGTAGCACCAAGCCATACCGCTTTCCATTTTTGCCTTCTGACTGGTTTCAGCTGCGTTCTCAAAGGCTCCTATGGCCTTTCTCAGATCCTCATTGTTGTGAGTTAACTGATAAAGACGCTTCAGCCACGTGCCACATTCAATCTGCCAAAACGCTATGTTCCACAATTGCGCGGATGGGCCTCTTCCTCCAAAGAATGCCACTCCCTTAATGCAGAGTTTCAAGGAGTTTTCCTTGTCAAGTATAGCTTCTTGTAACATGCTCTTTTTTGTCTCATTGTCCTTAGACAAGTCGGCTAGCCCAGATTTTATCTCAGCGAGGTAGCTCTGCATTACCCCCCGATTCCAATAGTCGAACGGTCCGAGTAATTCGGTGAATTCAATAGATTCCTTTCTGTGCATTAGAGCTTTTTCCAAGAGCCTTTTTTTCTCATCGGAGTCGGTTTCCGTTAGGGCCAAAGATGCCAGTACTTTGGCGAATACATGATGCGCATAAAGCATGTTTTGTGGGATTCCAGAATTTTCAGCTCGCCTCAACGTGTCAGGGGCGGTTTCGACTGCTTTTTCTAAAAGTTGTCGTCTCTTGGCCAGATTCGTCTCCGCCCCGGCCGATATCTGGTAGTACTCAGTGTAAGGTGCCTCTACCCAGAGCACGTCACCAAGTGGACTTATGAAAGAAACTAAAGAATAGTGACGTTTCGCGTCTTCGGCATACTGCAAAGCCCTCCTCCCGAATTCCATCCGTTCATCTGGGTCTTCAATAACACTAACCTTCCAAAAAGTATTAAGTGATAGCCATTCTAGCGCGCACCCGACGATGAACCTGTCTTTCGTTTTGCCAGCGTACTCTAACGCTTTGTCAAAAATCGCCAAAGTCTCATCTGTACCAACACCCCAACTCAGACTAGGCGCCCCCAGAATACACAGTAATTCAATCATGGCTGTCATTTCAGAAAGTTCTTTGGCCCTCTCCCAGCAGCTTTTGGCTCTCTCAGAAGACCTCTCCCGGTCATCTGAGTCAAGAAAATAATAGCCAAACACTTCAAGGAAACCAGCCGTCCTGACAAGAGCTTTCACAAGTTCATGAGAGTCCTCTAACTTAGAAAGGAACTGGATTGCCCTTTCTCCTCGTTCTATAGCCTCTCTCACGACCCTTTCTCGGGGTTGAAGATCTCGTTCAAAGAAGAATCCAAAACAAGCGCTCGCTGAAAGTTGGTTGTACGTTTTTCCATATTCCAAAGCGGCGCCAGCTTCCTCGAAGGTCTTTAATGATTCCTTGGTTAGTTTCCAACACTCGTTGATCAGCCTCTTCTTCTCGGGCACTTCGGATGCAAGCCAATAACCCATGTAGGCGATCATCGCATCGCAACGCAATATTCTGGGCGTCTTTGCCGACCCATTCAATCTTCCGTAGAATTTTCTGGCATTCTCATAAGCTGCGACAGCCTGACGCATCCTTTCCATAAACTCATTATTGTTTTCAACTTGAAAGGCAGCACGATAGGACGCATAACCCAACCGCTCCTGAGCCTCGCTCATCCTTGAGGAGTCTTCTGCAGACATCAAGCCTATCGCTTTCTCATAGCACTTGGCAACTCCACACCAATCGTACTCTTTTTCCAGTCCTTCAGCCTGATGTAGAGTTTCTTCCACACTTGATGCCTTCGACAACTCACAAACCACTAGAGAGTTACCAACAAGTCTCTGAAAAGCCTTTTCATGACTCGCTTGCGACGCTCGGCTGTAGAGTTCTAGTTCCGTGAAGGTTTTGCAGCGTTGACTATTACAACAGTACAAGAACAACTCTTCGCTAATCACCTGTACTACTGTGGCGATTGTAACAAACTGTCTTCGACACTTACGTTTGCGGTAGTGTGATTAGTAGGTGATTAACAGGTTCGTAGTTGCTTTTTGCGAGTCATTTCGTGCATTAGAGCGTAGCCGAGCGATGTGGCAAACCCTATGATTCCCAAGATTCCCCATGTGAGCTGCTTGTCAGTCAGTGCTCCGAAGATGCTGAAGGCGATTTGTGAGCCCGCTGAGCTTCCGATGCCGAAGAACAGTCCTGCCATGGCCATGTATCTTCCTCTCATATCGGCAGGTGCGATGTTGGCGACGAAGGCTGAGCTTGCAGGGACGAATACTATTTCGCCCAGTGTTAGAACGATGACGCCTGCCAAAAACTGCTGGAAGCTCGTTGCGAACATGAAGGATGTAAAGCCCACAGCGTAGAGTGTTTGGGCAACGATGAACGCTTTGGTGGCACCGATTCTCATCGTTCCCAACCTCAGTGGGATCTGCAGCAGCACCACCATCAGCCCGTTGACTGCGAAGAAGATGCCGAAAACGTAAGGTTCAAAGCCGATGTACTGCGTGTAAACGGAAAGTAGCCCGTATAGTTGGCTGTAGACAAGGCTTGTCATGGCGCCCAAGAAGCAGAAGAAGATGAATATCCTGTCCTTGAAGATTCCCGCAAACTGAGAAAAGGACGCGTAGCAGGCGTCTTTTGGTCGTGTTTCCTTGACCAGAAGCGTAACCGTTACTGCAGCTCCAGCCGCAAAGAACGCTGCGTAGAGAAACAACACGGAGTAGCCGTTCATGCTCGCGATTATGCCGCCGATGGGCGGACCGATCATCGTGCCGACGTTGCCTATCATGTAACTCAAACCGTAGACCTGTTCTCTTCTTTCAGGTTGGACAAGGTCTGCTACCATGGCGCTGTAAGCCGGATCGTAAAAAGCTCCAATCACTCCTGTCGCCGCGTAGAGCAGCAGGAATTCAGTATAAGCATGAGCATATGCGAAGCCAGCTGTCAGTATGGTCTGCGGGATTATCGAGAATATCATCAATCTCTTTCTTCCAAACCTGTCGCAAAGGCTTCCTGTCACCAGCAACGCGAGAGTCGAGCTCAGCCCTCCTATCATTATCATGAAGCCCACGAGTGACGAGTCAAACCCCAATCCTCCGTCCTGAGTTTTTCCGTTGAGAAACATGGCAAGATACGGAAAAGCGATGTTTCTTCCAAGCGAGAAGAGGAAGCTTGCAGTGAGCATGACGTATATCTGAAACGGGTGGCCGGAGAGTCCAAGCCTAGAGGAGACGCGGAGCAACCTCTGACTTATCGATACTCTGAAATTCGAGTTCTTTGTTTGAACATCCATTACGCCACACGTGTCTCCATACTACGCAGACCGCAATAAAGGGCATAAGCACAGACAAATCTTGAAGGACTGTTAAGAGTCTTTCGCCCATTTACTAGGCTTAACGAAAAACTTTAGCAGACTTCGTCATCCTTAGCGCGCGCTCCAATTTGCCTTTCGCCACTAATCGTAATTTGTCTGTTTTCATTCTCGTCGCTACCAAGAACTCAAGCAACAGATGTTCCAAAAAGAAAATATCGCGCTACTGCTTTTCTATTTTGATGTTGTACGTTATTTTGACTCCGGCCTTTTCAAAGATTTTTCCAACTGGGCAGCCTCTTACTGTTAATTCGTGTAGTCTGTGTACTCTTTCTTCAGGCATGTCTGCTTTTATTGTAATGTCAAATTTTGTCTCTGTTATGGTTCCTGCCTCTTCGGACTTGAATGCTTCCGCCTTTACCTCCAAGTCCTTTATGGTCTTGCGCATCTTGTTTGCCGTGAGCATGAATATTGCTGCATAGCATCCCGCAAAGCTCATCAATGCTAGTTCAAGAGCTGAAGGTCCCATGTCAGTTCCTCCATCGTCCTCTTCAAGATCAAGACATATTGCATGAGCCCTGCCGTCGTCAACATCTATTCTATAATTCTTGACCAGCTTTGCGGTTGCATTCAACTTCGTCAAAACCTATCACCTCCCGCAAGTCATTTGGTCAAGAAAAAAGGGGAATTTCCATGAGAGTCTCTCTTTGCACAGCGTGCGATATTTGCATTGGATGGGCCGGTTTTTTTCCATTCTTGACACCTTTTTTCTCGTTCTTGGACAAAATCCTTTCATTTTGGTACTGTCTTATATTTCTTCGCAACGTTGGAGCGGAGTTCGACCCCACGAACCTGCTTGAAGCGGCTCAGAGACTCTGTGAATTAGACTAGGCAAGATGCGTTGCCACTTCAGCCGAGATCGTATGGTGATGACTGAAACATGGACGCATAACGGACGGGGACTGACAAGGCTAATATTATCGGAGAGAATTGAATCTGTGGAAGGAGTGAAAGGAATCTGTCCAGAATTGCTTCAGGAAAAGCTGAAAGACCAGTTATGAAGTGGATGAAAGATGAGTTTGATTCCTGACGAACAGAGAGAGCGTATCAGAAGTGAACTCGCGGAAAAGCTAGTTGGTCCAGTGAGAGTCATAATGTTCACACAGGCAATGGAATGCAAGTTCTGCGCGGACACCAAACAACTGATTCTTGAACTAGCAGGATTAAACGATAAGATTCAAGCTGAAGTTCACGATTTTGTGGCTGACGCTCAACTGGCTCAACAGTACGGCGTTGACAAGATTCCAGCAATCGTCATCAGAAGCGAAAGGGATTATGGAATAAGGTTCTACGGGTTCCCGTACGGCTACGAGTTCCAAACATTGATGGAGGCGTTGGCTTCAGTCTCTAGAGGCCAAACTAACCTTTCAGAACAAACAAAGCAGAAGCTGCGAGAAATCAAGATTCCGATTAACATAAAGGTTTTCACGACCCTGACGTGCCCACACTGCCCAACGGCCGCGGCCATGGCTCACAAGTTTGCCATCGAAAACAGCCTCATAACGGCTGAAGTGATAGACGCTAACGAATTCTCAGATCTGGCGATAAAATATGGCGTCATGGGCGTCCCAAAAATCGTGGTCAACGAAAAAATCGAATTCGTAGGAGCAGTTCCAGAGGATAAGTTTCTGGAGCAGGTCTTGCAAGCTACTCGTTGAGCGTAAATGAATCTTGAACGTTAAGGTTGACGTGAGATGAAAGAAAGAGAAGTCATTCTCCAAATCTTGGGCATGAGTTGTCCGTCATGCTCGGAAGGAATTCAAGCAGGTCTAGCCAGAATGGACGGCATCATAGACGTGAAGGTAAACTTCGCTGCTAAAGAAGCCATCGTCAGGTTTGATGAAGACAAGATAAGCTTGGACAAGATAAAGGCGGCCATAAAGAGAGGCGGGTATGAAGCTGTCGAGCAGGTTGTAGACACAACTGAAAAGCGCCGAAAACAAGTCATGAACAGATTGCTGCTCTTCTTCTTTGGCCTTGCTCTCACAATCCCAATTGTGATCATTTCGTATCTTCTTGATTTTCCTGAAAAGAACTATGTTCTGTTGGCACTGGCGACGCCTGTTCAGTTTGTCGTGGGCTGGCACTTCTACCGAGGCGCATACGCTTCGATCAGAAACAGGTTCGCCGACATGAACGTGTTAGTGGCTCTGAGCGCCACAGCCGCCTACGTCTACTCGGTCTACTCGACCTTCATTCCGCAGGGCACGGTGTTCTATGAGGCTTCAGCTGTTGTTATCACGACTATAACTCTTGGCATGTTGCTGGAAGATATGGCTGTTGAACGGACGGGTCAAACGATAAAGAAGCTCATGGCACTGCAACCTAAGACTGCAATCGTCGTCCGCGATGGCGAAGAGAAGGAAATTCCAGTTGACGAAGTTCAGGTTGGCGACACGGTCATTGTTAAACCTGGCGGAAGAATTCCTGTTGATGGGGCGGTTGTTGAAGGCCGTACGTTCATAGACGAGTCGATGATCACAGGCGAGTCGGTTCCAGTTGAAAAAGCTGTTGGGGACACAGTTTTCAGCGGGACGATAAACAAGACTGGCACTTTGAAATTCACGGCAGAAAAGGTCGGCCTCGAAACCACTCTGGCCCAGATAGTCAGACTGGCAAGAGAAGTCCAGGCGAGCAAGGCGCCAATTCAAAGAATCGCAGACAAGGTTGTCAACATATTCGTCCCTGTCGTTGTCTCTATTGCAGTGGCAGTGTTTCTCATATGGCATTTCGGCTTCGCGAACGACGTGTTGGCTTTGACCACCATGGTTTCTGTCCTCGCAATCTCGTGCCCATGCGCGCTGGGAATTGCAACACCCGCAGCAATAATGATAGGGGTAGGCAACGGCGCTGAAAACGGAATACTCATCAAAAACAACGCCATCTTGGAAGTCGTGAGAAACCTCGACACGGTTGTTTTTGACAAGACTGGCACGTTAACTAAGGGCAAGCTGGAAGTCACCGACATCGTTGCAGGAGACAAGAACTCCGTCTTGCAGATTGCGGCCGCTGCGGAAAAGTGGTCTGAACACCCCATAGGTCAAGCCATAGTCAAAAAGGCTGAGGCTGAAAAAATCAGTTTCGGCGAACCGGAGTCTTTTGAAGCTTTGCCAGGCTTCGGCGTAGTAGCTGAGGTTGAAGGCAAGAAGGTTCTGATAGGGAACCGCGCCTTGATGAAGAACAACGGGATTCCGATGGAACGCTTTGAAAGCGATGTTCAGAGATTGGAAGGCGAAGGCAAGACAGTGCTTGTCGTGGCCGTAGCCAGCATTGCTGTGGGGTTGTTGGCTGTTTCTGACACGCTTAAGGAGCATTCGAAAGAGGCAGTTGAAACACTCCATAAGATGGGCTTGAAAGTTGTTATACTCAGCGGTGATACCAAGAGAACGGCAGAGGCGATTGCCGGACAGCTAGGCATAACCGAAGTCTTGGCCGAAGTGGTTCCAGCCCAGAAGGTTGAAGAGATAAAGAAGCTGCAAAGCCAAGGCCGATTCGTTGCGATGGTCGGAGACGGAATAAACGATGCACCTGCAATAACGCAGGCCAACGTGGGCATAGCCATCGGAAGTGGAACCGACGTGGCAATCGAAGCAGGAGACATAGTCTTGATTAAAGACGATCCAAGAGACGTGGCCACCAGCATCGACCTCAGCAAGAAAACACTGGGCAAGATTAAGCAGAACCTGTTCTGGGCATTCTTCTACAACGTTATAATGATTCCGTTGGCCGCAGGCCTGCTCTATTTGCCGCTTCACATTCTGATCCCGCCTGAAGCTGCGGCAACCTCAATGATACTCAGCGACATTACAGTCGTAGGAAACTCGATGCTGCTAAGAAGATGGAAGCCCTAATGAAAAGGTTAAGAAGCGCCCGCGCGCGCTAATCTTTCTTGTCGAAGTTTCTCGTCATAATAGGGCAGCCACCTGGCCTTAAGACGCTCAAAGTAGTCACCACGCTCCCAGAGTGGTACGCTGTACACCAGAGTGTTGCCAATTTCAAGCTCAAACTCGTCGGGTCCAGAGGTCCAGCCGCGCGGCTTGGGCACAAAGCAGCCGTCAACAAAATCCAAATCCACATGCGAATACTTGCCGACTCCTCGCAATTTGTCAAAAACAGCACTATTTCCATAGAAGTCGCTCCACCGTCGTTCCAACTCGGACCTTTTGCTCACCGACGCTTTCCGAGGCAAGAGAACCATTATGTCCAAACAACTGTCTTTTGTGGCTTTTCCACGCGCACAAGAACCAGTGAGTATCACAGCTTCGACATCTGGAACCTTGCAGAAAAAGTTCACAATGGCCATTGAAGCTCGCTCATGCTCAACCGTCGGATACTTCGCCCCTATTTTCACGTCTCCTCACCTCAATATCGTCTGGTATAACAATTCTCAAAAGCGCAAGCCGATATAAAACATTGAAACATCAACTTGAAAAAAGGAAACACAGTTGAAACTATCCTGGCTCTGAAGGCATGCGTCTCTTCAATCTAGGAATGCCCCATGTGACCTGAAGGCTGCGTTTGGCCACTGGCGTACTCGGCAGGATTCTTGTCAAACGTTGTCTTGCACATCAGGCTGCAGAAGTAGTAGGTCTTGCCCTTGTATTCCGTCTTGTGTTTCGCCGTCTTCTCATTCACTTCCATTCCACAAATTGGATCTTTCGCCAAATTTCAACCTCCTTTACTGTCTTGACTCTCGATTCATGCTCTTGTTTGTTGAGGGAAGTATGTAAACATATCTTCTCAGTGCTCGCAAGACATCAGGATTGCCTAAGCACGTGTCTGGCATACTGTCTTGACATCAGTTCTGGGGTCAAACCTGTTTCTTGTCTTATCTTGGGCAGAACTTCACGCCAAAGTTCTCCAGTTGCCCTTAGCCTTCGGTCTAAGTCGCTCTTTGACAGGTTCTTAACGGTCAAGGCTTCGCTGATGCGTTTCTTGTAATTCGAGGGCAGCCACTTCAAATTGTAAGAGTAGAAGATCTCCCATTTGGGCGGAGGCAGAAACTCCCTGTTCAAGGCGAATATTATCCTTATCAGGAGGTTCAAAGCATAGTTCAGACAGTAATGGGCAGAGATCAAGTCACCTCTGTCGACCCATGTATCAACGATAGTTCCCACATTGTCCTTAGGCGGGAAACAATACCACTTAAGGTATTCTCCATAAATGACAATTCGCTTTAGCCAAAAACTCTTGGAAACTCTCAAGTTCTTCTTGAGCAGCTTCCGCATCTTTCCTTCAGGATCAAAGACGATTTCCGAATGCGAAAAATCCCACGTAGCCATCTCATCCCATTTCCGGGTCCTGAAGTCTTCAAGAAAGTGAACTTCCAAATCCACGTCAACGCCCGAGCGTCTTTGTTGTTCGTTCCCAATCTTTCGAACCTTCTTCCTCAAGTCCTCGTCCTTCTCACCTAACAAGACAATAATGTCCACATCAGAATACTTGTCAGCAAAACCTCTAATCAAACCGCCGGCAAAAACAATGCCCGAAACACCTTCATACGAGGCAATCTTTGATTTGAGCAACTCTGCAATTTTCCTGAATTCTTCAATTCGATTTTCCCCGTGCAGTTTCTCCATGATATCAACCGGCGACGAGATTTGCACTCAATGTCTTATCGTGAACTATATTAACGCAACGAAGAACGCGCCTGCACACCTACCCCTTTTTATTTGCAAGAACAGATGATTATCTTGTACACGGCGTATAGTTATAACCGCAACCGCAGTGACAACAACCGGAATCCCAGGCTTCAAGCCCCTACCCATAACTGTAACTCTACTGGTGATATCCTGTTCTGCTGCGTTCTCACTCATATTCAAGGACCTAGTCAAATCCTTACTAGTGAAGAAAACAGAAATAAGATGGTGACAGCCAAATGTTGGTGTCTCAGCTGGGATGGCATGTTTGAACGTCGTGAAAATATCAGGAAATGGTTTTATGAAGTCATTGAGAAGTTTCGTCAGAAAGGAGCTATTAGCCCTGATAAAGCAATGACTGCTGAGGAGCTAGGTCTTCCGCCGAGATTTGAGGATGCAATGAAGCGACGTCTCGGCCGTTTAGGCGTTTTTGTCGAAGTTAGCGGCAAATACTACCTTTCTGAGGAACGGTTGAAACAGATAGAAGAGCTACGCCGCAGAGGAGGAGCAGCTTGGAATTCAAGGAAGAAAATGCTGGCGTTAAGAACATTTCAGATGATCGCCGTCATTCTTTTCCTGACTCTGTTGCTGGCAAATTTCCTTTTTCCAAGCTGGGAATTGAGAGTATTAGCGTACGTCTTCCTGGTTGCTTGGCTGTTGATATCCGTGCTGCAGCTTTACTATTTGTTGAGGATTCGTAATCGCGGGCGATACGATGTTCCGAACCGTTTCTATCCCGTAGTCTTTTGGGGTGTTGAAATGGCCTTTATGAACTCAGTAACCAGGGCCGCGGTGTTTTTCAAGTCGTCGACGTGTGCAATGGCGCGCGCTTTCTCAGACTAAAATCCTGCCCTCAGAAACCCACAAAACGCGCACCAAAGAAAGGGTAGCACGCACTAAGTTGGGAAAGACAAAAACTCTAAATATCTGTACGTAGACGCAGGCATAATGGCGGATGATTCGGATGAAGTTCAAGGCGTTTATTTTAATGAATGTGAATCTAGGTTGTGAAACTGAGGTCTTGAAAGCTCTAAAGAAGGTTCAAGGTTTTGACGAGGCTTTCTATGTTCTTGGGGATTACGACATAATAGCAAACGTGAGCGCAAACACGATTGATGAGCTTAACCAGATTGTGTCTCATGTTAGAAAAATCGGAAATGTTAGATCGACATCGACAATGATTACACGCGAGTTATAGGGCACGCTGTTATGTCCACCATATTTCCCTTTTCAACAGTGCGTGTGCTGCGCTGATTTTATCCCAAGCAAAAACGGCACTCGTTCTCCATGCAAGAGATGCGATAAATGATCAACTACATGTCTAGATGGATTCGTGTTTTTCCAGAGTGTGATGCCCCACGTCCAAACCTTCTTTCTCACAGAACTCCAGCACCTTTGAAACGGCTCTCAAGTCAATCTCCTTTATCTTCTCTTCTTCAGGCCCAACCACTTCGATGATTAAGCCCAGTCCTCCAACTCCGCAGCACGTGTAAACATTCTTGTAAATTCTTACATCATACTCTGGAGGAAGCTTCATTCCTTCCACAGCTTCCTTGACCTTGTCAATCAAGAAATCAACTTGGCTCGGCTGCGTTGCCTTGATAAAATGGACTTCTCTGCAACCCATCTTGGGCATCTATATCCCTTTGAAAGCTATCAATGTTGCAGTTTCTTTTATTCCGCGGATTCTCCGGATCTCTTCAAAAATGAACTTGTCAAGTTCTTCCAACTTGTCAAACGAGACTTCAACATGCAAGTCATACACACCGTAAGTTGGAGTCGCTTGCTTGACTCCGGCTATTTTCTTGACTTCTCTGAGGACTTCCTGATCTAGTCCTGCTTCGACTTTTGCCAACACGTATGCAACTGTCAAATCTTAACCCCCTTCTATACTCTGGATTTCTGGTTAATCAGCTTTTCGAATATGTTGTAGTCCTGGTACATTAGGGTCAGCATTGTTTAATCAAATTCTGGAATGGACTTCTCTTCTTCAACGCATCTTAAAGCAATTCTCCCTTATAATAAACGGTGGCAGGACAGCCTAGACATCTATCACTTGCGTACAACGTGCAACTGCCACAATCTGCATTACAGGGCGTTGTCTTCTTCTTTTCCACACTGGATCTTATCGGTATTATGAAAGGCCGAACAGGCGTTATTATCAAGTCGAGTTCCGTGTCCTTTACGAGAGGATTCTGCCTCAAGTGTGAATCTACACAGGACATTATGGATCTGATGTTTTCGCCTACCAGCAACACAGTCAGGTTGTTTTTTCCAGATGTCAAAAAGCTGTTAAGGTATAAAGGACACCCATCAATGGACTTCAAAAATTGTTCAACGTGATTTGTTGCAACGTCAAGGTTGGCGAGGAAGAGCTGAGCCTTCTTAACGTCAGTGCCTACCATGTGAGCTAAGACTCCTTTTTCCTCGAGCTTGCGTATTCTGGCACTCACAGCCGGTTGTGAAATCTTCAACTGTTTCGCAAGTTCACCTTGAGAAACATCTGGATCCTGAGATAGCAAAGACATAATCTTCTTGTCCATATCGTCCAACTTACCTGTCAAAGTCTTTTCCCCTTTCAGGTGCGGCAACAGTGTCATAATAGAGTACAGGGTAGTATATATGAGTGGCTTCTGAGATATAAGCAACGCGGCCATGACGGCTTATAATAAATGACAGAAATGCTTATAACAGTATTTCGACACTAATATATATGTAGCTTCTTAAGGGGCTGAATGGTAATGAACGAGAATGAGTCTTGGGAAAGCAAGTGTTGCCGTTGTGAAGGAGACACTAACCTAAATCTGACTCCGGGAAAAAGAGCATGTCATTTGACGTGCGGTCCTTGCCTCTATCCAGAGGATTGGGGGAAATGCGCTTCATGCGAAATCGTTGGACACTGCACATATGCCCTGGATCATTTGAAAAGCTTGAAGGGCATCGAGAAAGGTTGTTATTTTGGCCAGCAGTTAACGGGAGAAGAATCGATCTACCACACAATGAACTTTGTAAACGGGCAACAGCAAATCATGAAAGCAACTGGTGAAAAAGCATACCTGGAGAGCCTGAAAAAAGCAAACTCCAGAAGCACTTGTCTGCAGAGACTTTAACTTTCGCTTTTCGCTGCAAAGCTTCCTCACTGGCTTTGCCGTATGCAAAGCTGAGCTGACAACGCATAGCATTCTTCATTTTCGAATTGTAGGATTACATGTACGGCACATGCAAATTGATTAGACCGAATATCTCGGAGGCTATTTTTCCGAAAAACCTGCGCCCGCAGCTCTTTTCATTTGGTCACAAGTATCGGTAATCGGGTTAACAGGTTTAATAGCAGAGTCAGTTCACTATGCTAAAGGGAATATCATCGTTCAGCAGTAAAACATCGACGTGACGTGAATGTGGGAAATACTGCTGCCGTTCCTGGGGTTCTTGATAGGAACAGTCGCAGCCTTGACCGGAATCGGAGGAGGCGTTTTCATAGTTCCTCTACTAACTCTATTCTACGCCTTTTCACCTGCAAATGCCGCAGGAACTAGTCTCACGGTGATAGTCTTCACAGCCTTAGCTTCCACTTTAAACTATTCAAAACAAAGACGAATATCTTACAGAACTGGCGCGCTGCTTGCCGTAGCAACAGCACCAGGAGGGATCCTAGGAGTATACTTGACCACGGTGATCTCTGCAAAACTGTTAGGCGCCTTCTTCGGATTCTTTGTGATTATCTTTGTTGCTCTGCCGATGTCTATTGACCCAAACTCCATCAGACTGAAACATTCGTCCACCTCTGGAGCTGGCAAGCCCGCTACAAAATCTGATAGTGCCTCGTTTAGTTCCTTACGGAAGATGCTACTTTGCGCAATCTTGAGCTTTCTAGGCGGAATTGCTTCAGGGCTGTTGGGAATTGGAGGTGGCGTGCTAATAGTGCCAATCTTAACTCTTGTCGTAGGCATGCCGATACATTTTGCCACTGCAACTTCCATGTTTACAATGACTTTTACCTCAACCTCCGAAGCAATACAACACTATTTTGCGAAACAGACAAACTTCGAATACGCACTGCTGCTAGCGTTAGGAACCGTCCTCGGCGCTCAGGTTGGAGCCTACCTTTCCAAGAAGACTTCAGGTAAGAACCTTCGTCGAATCTTCGGCCTAGTCATAGTCATCGTAGGCGTTCAAATGATACTGAAATACATTTAAGCAACTTGAGGCAACGAAAGACTTTCTCCGTTCCTTCCTCTTCAGCGCGTAGGAGAACCTCAACTGGCAGGCTCATAGAAAATGCTTCTATAACATTCTTCTAGAACTTCCATTGGAATGATCTATCGCGCCTATTTTTTCTCGATCAGTTCTATCAGAATTCCATCAGGGTCTTCAATGAAAGCTATCAGTGGACCTGCAGGCCCCAGCCTGAAAGGTTCATCGGTAACCGTGATTTTCTCACTTCGCAACTTGGAGATGGTTTTGTCCATGTCTTTAATCTCAAAAGCGAGGTGATCGAACAATCGCTCTTCATAGTCTGCCTGGATGAACTTCTTCTGGTTTCTGTAATAAGTCAGCTCAAGTTTGGCACCTTTTTCTTCAGGATCCTGCAGAAACGCTATTTCAGCGTTGTTCTGCCTTATCTCACGTCGACTCTGAAGCTTCAAACCCATCAATCTTGCGTAGAAGTCAATCGACCTGTCCATGTTCGACGTCCTAATACTCGTATGGGCAAACATTCCCTCCGCGATCCTCACTAGCGCCTATTGGCGTTCTTAGCATAAAGGATTAACCTTTTGCAGTCGTGATGCTTCTTTCAACCTTCAACCCGCCCTGGGCCTTCGCGTTTCTCGGAAGAAACCGTAGTATCAATACATAAAGCTTTAATTTTTCCACCCAACTCAACTCGTACACTAGGAAGGTTACAGTCTTGGTTACCTTGAATCTTGACAAGATTTTCAACCCGAAAAGCGTCGCCGTCATAGGGGCAAGCGATGAAGAGGGTTCAGTCGGCTGCGCATTGATCAAGAATTTCACAGAATCAGATTTCGCAGGCCATGTTTTCCCGGTCAACCTCAAGAAGACTGAGGTCTGCGGCTTAACGACCTATCAGAGCGTGGAACAAATCCCCGAACCCATAGATCTTGCCGTGATTGCCACACCCGCGAGAACAGTGCCCGACGTGCTTGAACAGTGCGGAAAAGCCAGCATAAACGGCATAATCATAATCTCCGCAGGCTTCAAAGAAATCGGACCTGAAGGCAGAGCGCTAGAGGAAAAGATAACTGAAATCAAAAAGAAATACAACATGCGAATCGTTGGACCAAACTGCCTAGGCGTAATTCGCCCAATCATGCGCTTAAACGCGACGTTCATAAGCAAGATGCCGAAACCAGGCAACATAGCATTCATTTCTCAAAGTGGCGCCTTAGGCTCAGCAATCCTCGACTGGGCAATGCACGAAAACATAGGGTTCAGCAACTTCGTATCCCTAGGCTCAATGATCGACGTGGACTTCGGCGACCTCATCGACTACTTCGGCACTGATCCAAAAACAAAAAGCATACTCATGTATATTGAAGGAATAACTGACGCCAGAAAATTCATGAGCGCTGCAAGACACTTCGCAAGAACAAAACCGATAATCGTCGTAAAGGCTGGAAAATTCAGCGAAAGCGCAAAAGCCGCTGCCTCTCACACTGGCTCGCTCACCGGCGAGGACATGATTTACGACAAGGCATTCAAAAGAGCAGGCATGGTTAGAGTAGAAGAAATCGCCGACCTTTTCAACAGCGCGGCAGTCCTGGGCATGCAGCCCATACCAAGAGGTCCCAACCTTGCCATAATCACCAACGCTGGAGGCCCAGGAGTCATGGCGACCGACGCCTTAATCGCACAGGGAGGAACCCTTGCAAAGCTCAGTGAAAAAACAATGGAGACGCTTAACAGCATTCTGCCCCATTTCTGGAGCAGAGCAAACCCTATTGACATCCTCGGGGACGCCAAGGCCGACAGGTACAGGGTAGTAGTTGAAGCCTGCCTCAACGACGACAACGTCGACGGCATAGTAATAATATACACTCCTCAAGCTGTCGCAGAACCCGTGGAAGTTGCCAAAAGCCTCGCTGAACTGATAAGAAGCCGAACTTATCACAACAAGACGATACTGACTTCGTTCATGGGCTATGGCACAGTGGAAGAAGCTAACCGGATATTCACCGAGAACAACATTCCAACGTACTCAACGCCTGAACAGGCAATAAAGACATATCAATA
>Ga0187870_1000654_pt1 | contig 37262 bp, 49 predicted proteins | sample June2016WEW_13_1_3_FD_132974 | JGI IMG/M metagenome (GOLD analysis project Ga0187870, IMG submission 132974) | Peatland microbial communities from SPRUCE experiment site at the Marcell Experimental Forest, Minnesota, USA - June2016WEW_13_150 | ecosystem: Environmental > Terrestrial > Soil >... | reverse complement strand
TTATTGGTATTTGGAAACTGGTTTCGTTCGAATCGGAGTGGAAAACAACCGGCGAACGAGTACCGACCATGGGAAAGAATCCAACAGGCTACGTCATCTTCACTCCCGAGGGGCGCATGATGGTGATCCTGACGGCCGAGGGGCGCAAGTTACCGAAAACCGATCAGGATCACGCCAATCTTTTGAAGTCCATGTCTGCTTACACGGGTATGTACCGGCTTGAAGGAGGCAAGTGGATCACCAAGGTCGATGTTTCTTGGATCCCTGCATGGCTCGGCACTGAACAGGTACGTTTTTTCAAGGTCGATGGCGACCGACTCCAAGTCATCTCAATGTGGCTGCAAGATCTTGTCAACCCCGAACGGGGAATGGCGCGGGGAATTCTTACGTTCGAACGGGTGAAATAGAAACCCGGGCGATTTCCCAGATGCTTGCGCAACCTCACCCGCATCATCGATCCAAGGCGACACTGCTTAAGATAACCACTTACCTTCTGGAGTATCGTATGAGAAAGAATTACCGGAAGGTGCCCATAAGAAAAGGGTCCAGAGGGGTCTGAATAATCGATAGTAACGGTTTGCAAAGTTGGTCAGGGGAATATATGGCTGATTTATCTATCTCACCAGATTAGGTTGAGGAAAGTAAGAGAAGCATGCCAATGGCATGCCTGTCCACTTGCGCAGCGCGGAATCTAGATGGTACTGGTCATCTTATTGATGAGTTCCGTATTTTTGCTTTTCCATTTCGCGAAAAAGGCAGTCAAAGTGGCAGCATCATACGTTATCCAAAAGCATCCAATCCTAGAGTACGGTTACTTTCTCCAGATAATAAGTTCCCCCGTGCCATGAAATAATGTTCCCACATAATTTACATGCCCGTTGCTAAATTATACATGCAATTAGTAGCGAGCTTCAACCTTACATTGTTTCCGATGGAGGTGCGGATATGTTGCAAGGTCTTTTTCAGCCAATGCATCTTTTAGTATTACTTATAATAGTTCTGATAATTTTTGGCCCGGGTAAACTTCCGGAGTTGGGGGGTTCGCTTGGGAAAGCTATAAGGGGTTTCAAGAAAGCAGTATCTGACATAGAAGATCATATGCGTCAGATAACCGATAAAAGCGAATCTGGGGAAAAGAAAGCTGATGAACGGTAACGATTGTATTTTCAGAGTTATGCTGAACAAAGGCCTTCTTGCTGGCAGGGTAGTAATGTCACGATGACAGGAATGAGAAATGGCAACATGATGAAGATCGGAGACTGATTCGATCTCCTAGCAGTCATGAATGCCTCCTATTTTAGGCAAGAGCAAGCCTCTGATATTATTTCGAAAACGTGATTAAACAGATTAATATTCCCGGCATTCGGGAAGGGAATTTTTTAGTATGAAGAATGTCTATGTGAAGACACAGCAGGCCGTGGATAAGGTGCTCTGTCACGATGTGACAAAAATTGAAAAAGGGGGATTCAAGGGCGCTCTGTTCAAGAAGGGGCACGTTATTCGGGAAGAGGATGTCGAGGTTCTGCTCAATATTGGTAAGCAACACATTGCCTTGATCGAACTCGAACCGGGAGAACTCCATGAGGAGGAGGCAGGTTTGAGGATTGTCAATGCTATCCAGGGGCCGGGCCTGTTTACCAAAGGTCCCTCCGAAGGGCGCTATGACCTGATCGCTGCTACAAAAGGTCTCTTGAAAGTGAATGGTGCCTGCCTTTATAGGATCAATCGCATTCCCAAGGTTGTAGTTTCGACGCTTCACAACCATACTCCTGTTGAAGAAGGTCAGAAGGTTGCTGGGGCAAAAGTCATTCCCCTTGTCGTCCGGGAGAAGACCATCCAAAAAGTGGAGGCCGTTGCTTCAACGTCGTTTCCTCTACTTTCCGTGTTGCCTTATCGAAAAATCCGTGTGGGAGCAGTTATTACGGGTCGTGAGATTTATGAAGCCAGAATTGCCGACGGATTTGGTTCAGTACTAGCGCAAAAGACAGCATTCTTTGGACTTGAAGCGCCTTCTGTCACCTATGCAGTTGACGATCGGGAGAAGGTATGTGCGGCAATTCTTGATCACCTGTCCAAGGATTGCGGATTGATTCTTGTTACAGGTGGGATGTCCGTCGACCCCGACGATGTTACGCCAGCAGGTATTAAGAAAACTGGGGCGAAGATCATCAAATACGGAGCACCTGTCCTGCCTGGAGCGATGTTTATGATGGCCTACAGGGAAGATGTGCCGATTATCGGGGTTCCCGCTTGCGCTATGTACGCCGATACAACAATTCTTGACCTTCTTTTGCCACGTGTTCTTGCAGGAGAAATAATTACGGCTTCGGACATCATCAGATTAGGTCATGGTGGACTGTGCCGTTCCTGCGATAAATGTATTTATCCTACATGTCCGTTTGGTAAAGGGTCGGCTTCGTGACAATTCGTCCTTTAACTCAAAAGTCAGTGATCCTAAAACAAGAGGCATTATCGTAAGAGACATCGTAAACGCGGCCATCAGACTCCTGGAAAATGAACAAGATTTTGTCTTGGCCACAATAGTTCAGCAATTCGGATCCGGTCCCCGTAGCGCGGGTGCTAGGATGGTCGTCCGGAGGGACGGGACCATTGCCGGTACTGTTGGCGGTGGGGCACTGGAAGCGAAGGTACGGAAAATAGCGGCAGATGTCCTGGAAAATCGCAGAGGGGTGTTAATGCCCTTCAATCTGACGGCGGATGATTCCGCCAGGATGGGAATGATCTGCGGTGGTGAGGGGAGTGTCTTTGTCAATTACATTGACGCAAGGAATCCGGCCATCCTGACGGTCTATCGGGAGCTGGCCGCTGTTATTGAAAGTGGGAACCGGGCTCGGTTGGTCACCTTTTTCCCCTCTGAAGAAACGGGCCGGGGCGGTAGCATGTGCCTAATAAGACCCGACGGCACAATCGCTGGACTTTCAGAACATAACGTCAAAGGCTTGGAGGCCATTCGCGTTGAGGCCGGCCTTTATCACACTTTCACCATATTGGAGCAGTACAAGGCGGTAGTCGAGCCCGTGGGATACTCTGGGACAGCCATGATCTTCGGAGCCGGTCATGTCGCCCAGAGCCTGTCCCCGGTGCTGTCCTCTGTGGATTTCAGGACTGTCGTTCTCGATGACCGGAAGGAATTCGCCAATCGTGAGAGGTTCGGCGGCGTCGATGAGATCATCCTCCTCGACTCTTTCGACGACGCTTTTAGTGGTCTGAAAATCGACGGGGGGAGCTACATCATCATCGTTACCCGGGGACACCTCCATGACAGAACGGTCCTCGCACAGGCTCTGGGTACAAAAGCTGCCTATATCGGCATGATTGGGAGCCGGAAGAAACGGGATATGACTTTCCAGAAACTTTTCGCGGAAGGCTTTACGAAGGCGGATGTGGACCGTGTCCACGCACCCATCGGCCTCGAGATCAAGGCGGAAACTCCCCCAGAGATCGCCGTCAGCATAGTCGGCGAGTTGATCAGAATCCGTGCGGAGTTAAACGGGCAAAAGTGAAAAGCCGTATCATTGCCTTCGGCCTTGCTGTCGGTATTTCTTCCCGAATGGCAGACAGTGTGAACGAATGTGACGATAAAATATTTTATAGGATTTCCGACAAGGACTGCTGCGAAAGTTATGTGCGACATATGGAGTGAATTCGGTCACATGGAATGAGAAGGTGTATCCAAAGAGTGGTGAATGAAGAGACAATCTGTAAATGATGACTAATCTTGTTATTCTACCATCTTGAAGTAGAAGTGTAGTGTAATGATGAAGCACAGTGTCATTTTTTTTGTCCTTCTCTTCAGTCTGATGTGTTCTGGATTCGTTCAGGCAGAGGAAAGAATCCATGCAGCAGTGGCGGCAAATTACATCCAGACATTTAAAGAAATATCAGCTGTTTTTCAGGAAAAGACGGGCATCAAGATAGAGGCGAACTACACATCATCAGGGAATCTTTATAGTCAGATTGTCAATGGTGCGCCCTATGATATGTTTCTTTCGGCGGATACAGATCGCCCGGCTCGCCTATACGAGAAAGATATGGGAGGGAAGCCTTTCATTTACGCAAAGGGAAAGGTGGCTTTGTGGTCGGCCTGCAAAAATTTCTGTTCGGCCGCCGATTGGCGGCAGGCGATAGCGGAAGCGAAGATCCAGCGGATCGCTTTAAGCAACCCTGAGGTTGCGCCGTACGGAGCGGCGGCTATGGCGGCATTGAAGGAAGCCCACCTTTGGTTGCCCTTGTATGGGAAACTGGTTATTGCCCAAAATGTGGCACAAGCCTTCCAATATGCAACCACAGAGGCTGTAGATGTTTGTTTTTGCAGCCTATCTTCAGCTTTGACAGATGTCGGGAAGAAAGGTTGTTACTACGTCATTGATGAGGCACCGCCAGTTGTGCAGGCAGCCTGCGTGCTAAAAGAAAAGGATACACCGGCGGTTGCTAAATTTGTTGCGTTCCTCCTTTCTCCGGAGGCCGATCTCATCAAAAAGAAGTATGGGTATAAATAAAATGGATTTTGTTCCCTTGTATGTCTCATTAAAGTTGTCCATGGTGACGACGAGTGTATTGATGGTTTTCACGGCGCCTCTCGCATACGTATTGGCATATTCGAGATTTCCAGGGAAATTACTCATCGAGTCCCTTATCAATTTACCCATGGTGCTGCCGCCCACAGTGCTGGGTTTTTACATGGTGATCATCATGGGGCCAAAGGGAATCATTGGTCATGTGTGGAGGAGCGTCACCGGCGGCTCTCTATTGTTCACTTTTCCGGGGATAGCCTTTGCCGCTGTCGTTTGTAGCTTACCCTTCGCCCTGCAACCGATGAAAGCCGCCTTCCAGAAGATTGATCGCAGGCTTCTTGAAAGCGCTTATGTACTTGGACTTTCCCGCATGGAAACATTTTTCCGGGTTGTCATTCCCAACAGTATTAACGGTATTGTCGCCGCGGCTGTCCTGGTATTTCTTCACTGTATGGGCGCCTTTGGCGTGCTCCTGATGGTTGGGGGAAGCCTTTCTGGAGAGACAAAAGTCGCCTCCATTGCTATCTATGAGGCTGTGGAGTCCATGAATTATCGGGAGGCAGCTATTATGTCTCTTTGTTTGATACCTATTAGTTACGTGTTTCTCTTGTTAGTGAATAAACTCAATGAGGAATCGTGATATGGTTCTCCAAGTTATCATCAAAAAAAGGCTGAAGTGCTTTGATATCGAGATTTCATTTTCCTGTCCCGATGAGCAGTTGCTGGTTATGATTGGACCATCTGGAAGTGGAAAGACGACCATCTTGCGCATGATCGCTGGTTTGGAAAAGCCTGAAGAGGGCCAGATTATCTGTCACGGGAAGACATGGTTTGATTCGTCACGGAGAATCGATATCCCTCCGCAAAAGCGCCGAATTGGGTATGTATTTCAGGATTACACCCTCTTCCCCCATCTGAGCATCTATGACAACGTGGCATTTGCCGCCCCTGACAGAAAAGAAGTTGATGATTTACTCGACAGGTTCTGCATCGCCCATCTCCGTAACCGCAAGCCCCATTTGGTCTCCGGTGGCGAGCGCCAGCGCTGCGCCATCTGCCAGGCTTTGGCTAGGCGACCCCAGTTATTGCTCCTCGATGAGCCTTTTTCGTCCCTGGATGTTTTAACGCGACGGAAGCTAAGAGACGAGTTAAAGGTGTTGAAGGAAGAACTCTCTTTTCCTGTATGCTATGTTACGCATGATATCCACGAGGCGCTGGTTCTCGCCGATGGAATGATCCCTATTGTCAATGGCAGGATCGAGCCGGACTGGATGCAACACATAGTCCGGGGTGGACAGACCGCTTTGTTGACTTCCAGGACGGTTCGCGAGCCTGGGCTGGCCCTGGCATATTAAGGGGGCGCCTATTTGATGAATATCGGTTCCTACTCCTTTGAGGAATACAAGTGCCTTGTGGAATCTTTTCACGGCAATTTGTCGCCGGGTCTGATCATCGGCGGTTATATGGTTGATCTGGCTCTGAGACATCTGCCGGAGGGGGAGTCTTTTGACGCCATATGCGAGACGACCGTTTGTCTTCCGGACGCCATACAATTGCTTACCCGATGCACCGTCGGAAATGGCCGTCTGAACATCATTGATGTTGGGCGTATGGCTGTGACTCTTTATGAAAATAATCGTGGAGAAGGTGTGCGCGTGTATCTCGACCATGTGAAACTGAAGCCATGGCCTGCGGTCGAACAGTGGTATCTCAAACAGACAGAAGATCATGACATCGATTTGCTAATAGAGCATGTCAAGCAGGCGGGACATCGGATTCTGAGCATTCAGTTCAAGCGTGTGGATCCGTTAATTATCAGGCGGCAGCCTATGGGAACCGTTGCCGATTGCAGAATATGCGGCGAAATCTATCCCCTCAAAGACGGCGATCGATGTCGGGGATGCTGTGGGGAATTGCCTTACATTGAAATCACAGCGCAGCCAAGTTTCATCAAGGTTGCTTCACAACCCATGACTTATGTTAAAAGCTCCCATGCTTTTAATGATAGTTCTTTGGTTTTAAACAAAACATATTTGTCATTCGATACAACAGAGAAACCTTGAATAAATCTTTATCATTTTAGGAAATTACATTGAACCTTGGTAATATAAAAGATCTCCTTGAAGCGGAAGTCATCATCGGTGAAGACCAGTTAGATATGGTAGTAAAGACGGCTTTTGTTGCTGACCTGATGAGTGACGTCCTTGCCTTTGCAACAGCAGGAAGTCTTTTAATTACCGGGCTAACGAATCCGCAGGTTGTGAGAACAGCAGACGTACTTGATATTGCGGCTATTATTATGGGTCGAGGTAAAAGGCCTTCCCGGGAAACGGCCCAATTAGCGGAGAAATTGAATATTCCCGTTCTCACAACGAAATATATTCTTTTTGAGGCATCCGGACGGTTGTATTCAGAGGGTGTTAGAGGTTGCATAGAAAGAGTAACGAGTAAATAAACATTATCGTAGAAGGTAAACCATTGCATGAAGGAAGTCTTAGTCTCGTCGATTATATTATCACCAAGGACTGAGCAATATCGCGCAATATTGGAGCGGTCACGAAGAGGACCTTTAATGCGGTGATGATTTCATTTGAAAGTTTTATAACGTCCGATCTAAAGCACGTCCGTGCCTCTATCGGCCCGGTAGTCAAGGTGGAAACATCTGCGGTAATATCAACAAGGATTGACGCGGAACTTATTCATGTCCCGGCGGAGTTCCTTCGATGGAAGTAAATGGTTCTACCGTCGCTCTCATCTTGGCTGCCGGTTATTCGTCCCGGATGGGGGAATTTAAACCCCTTCTGCCCATGGGGGAATTCTCGATGATTGAAAGATCCATCGCAGCTTTCCTCCAGGCAGGCATTAGTGACATCCGGGTCGTTGTTGGTTATCGGGCCGACACACTTATCCCTGTCTTGACACGCATCGGGGTTCGTCCCATTCTTAATGAAAACTTCTCTCTTGGGATGTACTCATCAGTCCAGGCAGGTGTTCGAAGCCTGGGGGAGGGTGACGATGCCTTTTTTCTCCTGCCGGCAGACTATCCTCTTATCCGTCCGGAAACCGTGGCAGAGATGCTTGACATGCATAGGCGATTGAATACGGCTATTCTCTATCCAACTTTCCACGGACGAAGAGGACATCCCCCTTTAATAGCAGCGGCACGCTACATTGACTGGATTATTCTAGAGGAACAGCCCCAGGGACTGAGGTCTTTCTTGGCGAGCCACGAGAGAAATGCCGTTGATATAGAGGTCGATGATGAAGGCATTCTTATCGACTTGGACACTATCATGGATTACCAAATGATTCTGGATCGCCATATTAAAACTGAGGTTCCGTGCATGGAGCGGTGCTTATTCCTACTTAAGAGATACGGTGTCTCGGAGGAAGTGATTGCTCATTCTCGACAGGTGAGCATGCTGTCTAGGGAGATCGCTATCCGTCTTAAAGTAATTATACCGAATCTCGATGAGACCTTGGTTGCTGCCGCCAGCCTACTCCATGACCTAGCCAAGGGCAAACCTCACCATGCAGAAGAAGGAATGAGAATCATCAAATCATGGGGATACACGAAGGTAGCGACCATTGTCGGCTCTCATACGGACATCATTCTGCCGGACCGCATTTCTTTGGGAGAAAGCGAGATTCTCTTCCTCGCCGATAAACTGGTGAAGGGAGTCCGCTATGTTACCCTCGATGAGAGGTTCCAAGAGTCTATGGCCCGATTCGGTGGTGATGCAGACATTGCACAGGTGATCAGAAATCGTTACGCCTGTGCAAGCATAATTAAGAAAATGATCGAAATTATGTTGGGAACACAGATTGAATCAATATTGCCCCGAGAAGGATTATAAGAACTTAATGGATGAAAAACAAACTCATTTACTTGATAAGGCACGGCGAGACCCTTACGAATAATCCACAAAAAAAGCGTTACATTGGACAACTCGACATACCGCTTAGCAACAAAGGCATTGGGCAAGCCCAGCGGCTTGCAGAAGTATTGGGAAGATTGCCCATTGTGAAGGTTTATGCAAGCAACCTCACGCGTTCCCTTCAAACGGCAGAATTCATAGCCGCCAGTTTATGCCTGAAGCCTGAGATCATTTCGAATCTAGCGGAAATCAATTTAGGCCGGTGGGAAGGTCTCCTATTTGAAGAAGTACGTTGCCGGTATCCCGAAGAGTATATAAGAAGAGGGCAGAATATCCTCCACCATCGTCCACCTGGGGGAGAGAGCTTCGCAGAATGTCGCCAGCGAGTCCTCGCTGCTTATCACCAAATAGCAACAGAAGTGGCCGGACCAATCCTGGTAGTTGCCCACGCTGGAGTAAACCGTCTGATCCTTTGCGATATTTTGGGAATGCAGCCGGAGAATCTCTTCATGATTGAACAAAACTATGGATGCTTAAACATGATCCGGCGAACAAATTCAGGTGACCGAATCATCCTCATAAACTATGTTCTTCTATGACGGCCACACCACCCCGGAAATTAGCAACATGGCATATTCGGAATTTATAGCATTTCAGAGCATCATTTAAGAAGGATTGCTTTTGTACTATGAAGAATGGAGCGCAATATAGCAGGATATTCATCCCTGCCTCCGGCAGGAAAACTTTTCATCCCCGTTTAAAAACGGGGTATTCAAGTTTTTAAATTTCATAGATAGGGAGATCTATGATGAGACATTTTAGATTCTTTGCTTTAGTCATCGTGATCGTGACAATTTCCGTGTGGCTTTCCGCCGCTGCCGAGGCAGCTTCCAAAGAATCCGTGGAGCCGTACTTTCAGAAGGCACGGCAGGATTATCTGCAGAAAAATATGAAGGCTGCGGCCGATGAAGTTCGGAAGAGTGCCACCTACCTGAAATCCGAGACCTCTGCCGCCAAGGGCAACGGCAAGAAAGCCCTCACGGCATCCTACCGGGAGCTTGATAAGCTGGCCGGAGAACTGGAAAAAGGGACCGTCAAGTCCGTGAAGGAAATGGAGATCTCGTTTGCCAGCGCCTATGAGGCCCTCGCAACGAATTCGCATGTCAAGTCAACGGATGCATGGTCGAGGAAGGAATTCAAGAAGGCGGGAGATGAGCTTGAGGCGGCCATTGACGAGTTGGAAAAAGGCTTTGCCTGGGGTAGGCATAAAGCGGACGCCAGCACACGGAAAGTGATCGGTGAATCGAAGGAGCTATCCAAAAAGCTGAAGGAAGGCGCCGGCAGATCCTCCGCAGAAGCCAGCGAGTCCCTGAAAGACATGGGGGATGAGATCAGGATGTTCGGGCTAATAATCTCCTCAAAATAGTAGTGAATGACGAGCCGGAGCCTTTCCGTTTCCGCAGTCGAATGATTGCAGCCATTTCCGGGCAAGGAGTCCGTGAGCAGAATCACCTTTCTTGCCTTTGAGCACGCCGCCAAGTCGATTGGCATGCTTGACAGCATCTACCTTCGCGCGCTCAAGCGTTTCGCTCAAAGGTGAAATTAAGGAAGATGACTTATTATTTTAACACATACAATATTTTCCTATGGCCGAGCTTACCTGGATTTACCCTCTTTTACCTCAAAATGGTTGGGCTCCAACCACCAACACAACCATTTAGAAATCCCCAAAAGGCTAGCTTTCGAGCCACCCTTTAAGGTAATCAGCTTGGTTTACGATTTGCCCGCTTAATACATACCCCTTGTTCGGTCACGATTCACATCCATTTTTTTGTTGATCCTTTTTTTCTATCCTTACTTTATATCGGTTGTTCAGAATATCTTAACCTGTATAGCCATCGTCTATTTTATTTATTATAGGGCAACAACTGCGCCGTCTTTTTTCAAATGTTGACACACGGACTTCTGAGCTTTTTGTTGAGTCGGGTCACGCGGGGGAATTTCACCCCCACGGTTGAGTAGCCGCGCACCTCACGGTGCGCAGCCCTCACAGAAGCCCGCCTGCAGATTTCCCGCACGAGCCTCTTCAGCAGTTGATTCACAGTACAGCATCTTTCTCTACTATTCTCTCGAGTCCTGTTTGCATGGCTGGCTCGTTCCTTTCTTTGAATAAAGGGCCGAGTCCTCCCTTTGCATGGAGCCCATGTTTCCCTCAAAAGGCTCAACTGCCGCTAACCGCTTCCCCATGTAGCAGGCTTTCCCTGCCTCAGAGTACTATCAGTTAGTCCGACTCCCGGCAAATCATCGAACCATCCTTGCTTCAAGGGCTTGTCTGGCTCTACAGCTTACTTGCTGAACTTGCCGGGTCTCCCGTGTTCACACAAAATCTGTTGTCAACATGCCGTAGGTGCTGGACCCCGGTGGCATCAAAGCTACCTCGCCTATATCGGTAACCGTAATTCTGCCTTCCCCTTAGAGAGATAGGGTCGGCTGCCACACACCGTTCGATTTCGGGGCTACATACCCTTTCACTTTCGTTACGGCCTATTGCCTCCCTGTTTACGCTTCACAGTGCTTGTTCCCATCTTGTATCGATGGTCCGCACACTGCGCAAAACTCGGTTCTCGGCTGTTGGCTAAACTTTGCCGGGGTGACTATCTCAAGTCACCAGACTTTGTGCGCCTCACGGCGCACTCCCCACGGATCCGGACGTGACAGTCTCCCGTCATCCGGCTCTTATCATCCAGCCGCCAGGCTAACCTAGCGGTTTTATCTTATCCCTTGGCTCCTCCCATCTCTGGTTGACCAAACAATAAGACCAGATGATCCAACCCCTTCGCTCCATTCCCATTACAGGAACTTCTTCACTACTACGAGTTGGTCCGCCCCTGTGCCCCGCATCGGTACTCTCATTCTCGTGGGTCCTCCACTTGAATTTCTCCCTTATCATCGGGACGACAGGTTCCCACGTTCCACACAAGAGCCTGAATCAGGTTCGCGCTACCTTTATGCCGGATGCCGCTCAAGCAGTAAACAGGTTCCCCTTGAACTTATCCTGGAGACCGGTACGACCCCCAGTTTTGACATCATCCATTTCATTTCGACATCTCAGAAGTAGTTCGCTTGCGCTCGCCTTCCTGAACCTCACCTGACATGGTCTTTTGCCATGCCTTTTGACAGGAGGACCATATATGGCAAGAACTATTGCTGAACTTCCAAGTGGCACCAGAATTACTGATTTCATCAGCCTGGGGGTAGTTACGAAAACTTTTCCGTTAACCGCTATTGAATCCGCTCTCAAACAGAGTGACAAGGCGAGCATCCGCAAGAGGGATTTGCCGGCGCATGTGGTTGTATATTATGTTATTGCCTTGGCCTTCTACATGCAGTCGTCATACCGTGAAGTGCTGCGTTGCCTTCTCGAAGGAATCAAGTGGCTTTTAGGGCCTGATGCTATTATCAAAGTAACTGGCAAGTCGGGAATTTCACAGGCCCGTACACGGTTGGGGTGGGAGCCTATTCGGAAATTGCACGACGAAATTGTGCAGCCGATCGCCGTGGAATCGACAAAGGGTGCTTGGTATAAGAACTGGCGTTTGGTCAGTGTAGACGGAAGCACACTTGATATCGCCGACGAAAAGTATAACGAAGATACTTTCGGAAGGCCACCTTCCAACCGTGGCATCAGTGCCTTTCCGAAACTCCGGTTCGTATCTCTGGTCGAGAACGGGACACATGTCTTGTTTGGTACCCGAATGGGGGGCTATAAAACAGGGGGAATCACTCTTGCCAAGGAAGTGCTGACCTGCCTGCGCAAGGGGATGCTGTGCCTTGCGGATAGGAATTTCTACGGATTTGAATTGTGGAAACAGGCGCTTGGTACGGGGGCTGATTTGCTCTGGCGAGTTAACAAAAACAGCAGTTTGCCCTATAAAAAGAGGCTTACCGATGGCTCTTACATGAGCAGAGTACATCAACGTCATAAAAAAAATGGCGTTGTCGTTCGCGTTATTGAATATCGATTGGAAGGAATTGAGGGTGCAGAACCCATATATCGCCTGATCACGACGATTCTTGATCACGAAGCAGCGCCAGCCGCTGAATTGGCCGCTCTGTATCATGAGCGATGGGAAATTGAGACTGCGTTGGACGAACTCAAAACTCATTTGCGTGGTTCTAAAATAGTGTTGCGCAGTAAAACCCCGGATTTGGTACGACAGGAGTTCTATGGCCTGATGATGGCACATTTTTCTGTCCGTGGTTTGATGCATGAGGCCGCTCTGAAAGTGGACGAAGATGCGGATAGACTGTCATTCCTTCATGCTGTTCGTGTAGTCCGCCGAAAAATCGCGAGCTTCGCAGCCATCCCCCCCTCAGGCCAAAAATGCATTTCATGAAGCTGTTGTGCGGGAAATTCTTGAGGAGCGAGTTGTGTCGAGTAGATCGCGCAGTAATCCGCGTGGTTTGAAGAGAAAAATGAGCATCTATCCCCTTCGTCCAAGGGTACTGATTAAAACTACACGATTGCTTATTGAAAATCATATTGTGATTGTTAAGTGAACAGTATTGAGCTTAAGGTGGTTTGAAGCCAGCCCCTGCAAGCCGGCTCCGAGGGGCCTCCCCTCATCTCTTGTGCAGCCTCGTGGCGCACATACCGAATGAAACGTGCAAAGTCTTGCTTATTTTCTGTCTCGGAAGAATCCGGCTTTCTGCCTGTTGAGCTTGAATACTATATGCAGCATCTCCGCAAAGCTTTCCGAATAACCATCCTTCACATCAATATTCTTATTTTTTATCGTGATAATACGTTCTTTTTTCATTCCAAATAATGGCTGTACATAATTTACATTATTTCCTTTCTCAAATAGTCTGCCTTCAAACCTGATAGCAAAAACCCAAATCTGGAACTGCCATTCATATTAGCTTTTGTTACAGGAAGACCGTTTATTAAAAATATCATGGGGAGGTAACTAACTATGTTGTGAATTACATGAGGATTTTTTCTCTTTTCGGCACGTACGTAGAATTCTAAGAGTTTGAACTTAACTTAACAGATTTGAAAAGGAAGGATGATACTAAAATGAAAACACTTAAAATGCTTTTTATTGTTCTTTCAATGTTGACAATTCTGCCGGGCACAATTTACTCGGCTGTCGTTACTGATGAAGTGGGGGATCACATTCCTGGTCCTCCAGGATTGTCCGCTGTGGTTTTTTATTATGACCACATAACAGGAACAAATCAGTATTCAGGTGGCACATTAGTCAACAGAAATACCAATTTAACTGCTGATGTAACAGCACTTAGGTTCCTGCACTTTTCTGAAATAGGAGGCTTTCCAGTAGCTATGGCGCTTGCCCTGCCTTACGGCAACGTATCAATTAATGGCGCAGGAGTTGGTGGTAATCAGTTTTCCAGTACAGAGATAGGAGATTTGATGGCTATATCTGGCATTTGGCTGATTGCCAAACCTGAACAAAGAATGTGGCTTGACATCTCAGCGTGGCTTACTGCTCCTACAGGAGAGTATACTCCTGAGAAGCCATTAGCTCTAAACCTGGGTCAAAACATGTGGTCCGGTAAATTATTAATGGGATTTACCAAAGGGTTCGGCCCAATTACATGGGATTTGAATAGCTTTGTCCAGATCTTCACAAATAATGATAGGTATGTGCAATTTGGCCCTCCCAATGCTTCAGGTCCCGCAACTTTGAAAAGAGATCCCGTATACGAAGTTGAAACACATTTAAAATACGATCTTACTAAGGCATTATTTGTTTCGGCAGATTATTACTATTTATGCGGAGGGGAAACTAAAACTGACGAATTTGGAAGTAATAATGATAGATTAAATGATCATACTGCGGGAATAACCGTTGGTATTCAACTCACCCCCAAAACGCAACTCCTAGTTCATGCACGTGATACTTTCAAAACTGAGAATCAGATTGAGACAATGGATATTGGTGCGCGATTGGCTTACTTCTTCTAGATATCGTGTTACTAATGTATTGAATGATGATAACTAAAAAAACAACATGGAATGCGCCTCTGGAGGAATGCTGCCTTTGGAGGTGTATTCCAAGCTAACTACAAACTTACTGACGGGTAACCTTTTATAAAAACATAAAATAAAAAATGCGAAAGGGTAAAAATGATGTTCAATGTAAAAAAAGAGATAGCATTTGCTGGAATAATGAGCGCTATCATTAGTGCGATACTGTGTTTCCTTCTCGTTTATTTTATCTTACCGCTCCCTTTGTCGATAACCAATAATGCGATAGGTAATGCGATAAGCGGAGCAATCAGTGGCGGAATATCCGGGGCTATCGCAACTGCAATAACCGCCAAGAAATTGACGAAGTAAAAAGTTGAAGATTTATAATTTGATTTAGATCAAATGATAAAAAAAGTTGAGTGCAACCGGACAGGGGTGAAGATCGCGGCCATGAAGAACTACTTCTTCCTGGATAAAGGGAAAGAAGCCATAGAACGGTGTATTAAATTGCCATTATACTTTTTGGGTTGATCGCAGTGATGATGGTTTAGTTATAATGGGCCACCTCAAGGGAGAACGCGTAAAGGCCTTCAGTCTGATGGAAGACAAGGTCAGGATCATCAAGGGTGAAGTATTGAGGAGACGTTCAATCAAATTAATAAAGGAAGGAGAGCATTATGTCAGATGGAAAACAAATCCTCTTTGATCTTAGAGGTAAAACAGCCGTGGTTACGGGTGGGGGGAGTGGCTTGGGACGTGAATTCTGTGATGTCCTGGCTGAGTTTGGGGCTAACGTTGTATGTTCCGATATTTATAAGGATCGTGCTGAGGAAACTATTGAAATAATTAAGAAGTATGGGAATAGAACACTGGCAATCGAGGTGGACGTATCGAAATATGATCAAGTCCAGACGATGTTCAAACAGGTAGAAAGTACATTTGGCGGGCTTGACGTACTCGTCAATAATGCCGGCATTCTTATTAGTGTGTCTCCAATTGATCAATTAGATGTAGGGGACTGGCATAAATTGCTTAATGTCAACCTTCATGGGACATTCTACTGCATGAAAGAAGGGCTAAGAATAATGATGAAACAGAAGAAAGGCTCGATTATTAATATCGCCTCTATCGGCGGACTAGTTGGGTTGGATTTTTCTCCGGTAGCCCATTATGTAACTTCAAAATCGGCAGTAATTGGGCTTACGAAGCAAGGGGCTGCAGAATATGGCCAGTATGGTATACGTGTCAACTCCATTGCTCCAGGATTTCATCATGGGACAAGGTTGGGAGACGACGTAGGCCTTAAACAGCCTGATGCAGATAAGGCCTTTCAGAAATTGCTGTCTTCAAAAGCTCCTATGAAGAGGATGGGAGAGCTTAAGGAGATTAGGGGTTTGTTGATCTACCTTGCCTCTGATGCCTCGAGTTTTTTAACAGGGCAGATAATTGCCTCTGATGGAGGTTGGACCTGCATATAAGAATATTCACTGGCATTTGTCTTCAGACTGTACACACCCCAAACCTGAACTGCGCAATCCTTCTTTTTGCTTCTTCATCCATGACAGTAACCTCCGAAAAGATTTTTGCCCCTCTTACCAGAACCGAAACAAACATGGCGACGCAAAAAGAAGATGGGGAGGTCCTCAAAAACGCAACGGCGCACATTGTTCTGTCACAGAAAATATCTTCCCGGAAAAAAATGACGCGACGGAATCGACAGACGGCTTCAGAACATTACAAAGCCGCGAACTCCACAGCCGCAGGCAACGATACCAGTATTGCTGGTTCTAACGTAAAATACCCTCGACCCAGCGGTTCTCTGTAATCTTCCTGAACAAACACGAACAGACCACTTCGGCACGATACCTGAGACCCTTCAAAAATCCGCAGGGACGGCACGTATGGACAGCCTTGCAATCGGGACAACGAAAACGCTTCACCCACAGCGGCTCGACAAAACCCTCAAAGTATCTCTCCCTGTATCCGTGCCCGCACAACCTCACGCTCCCGCATCGGCAACGCTTCGGAGGCTTCGGCCATGGATATCTCTTGCCGAACTCGTATAATATCTTTACATCGACGGGAATGTGTAGTACCAAAATATATCTTTTTGAGAGGGTAACCATCGGGGTTGGTTGCCACACCAGTATTCCCCAGGTTACCCCCTCTCTCCATAATCAAATCATCGTGAGTAAGATTTACTCTCATACAAAAGATCGTAATAAAAAGATACCCATTTAAGTTAGTTTATTGTGAACGGTGACAACCTTTCAGGATTTGCTTGTCCATGGTCAACTCGGCTACTGCTCGCTTGAGACGGGTATTCTCCTTCTCCAGATCCTTCAACTTACTGATATGGGCCGTATTGTAATCCCTTTTTCTCGTGCCGCTTTAGGGGGCAGGGATACAGCTTCCTTTTCTCCCCTTTCCTCCGATTTCTTCATACGTGCAGGATACCTGATCGTTCCCTGTATAAACGTTATTCCCGATACTGGTTACTTCTATTTTGAATTTTTCATCTTTTTTCGAATTCCCGATCAAAACGTCGGTAGTGCCGATTTTCGCAATACCGAAGTCCCCGATAAAAGGATTACTATCCTCCTCTGCAATCGTAATTTCATATTTCTTGCCCTTTTCCGCCTTATCCGCGGCCAGGGCAGCCACAGTACAACCGAGAACAACGGCCATTGCTATAACTACCACCATAACAAAGTACTTCTTCATAATTATTCCTCCCTCTAAATTTTTTTTCGTATGTCTATCTCTCCACCAAGCCCTTCCCCTTCCCGAGGAAAAGACAACCATCCCCCCGTGTATTACCCTCTCTACTATAACACCCTGTTCTTCACGATATCGTCAACGAGGGCAGGGTCGGCCAGCGTGGTGGTGTCTCCTAGGTCGCTTATCTCATTCGCGGCAACCTTTCTCAGTATCCGCCTCATGATCTTGCCGCTCCGGATATTCTCTGTTTTTACAATCGGCCCGATCAGCGTCCATATATACTTCACCAACTCCTTTCTATAATGATGTGGAAGCAACGGATATTCGTTCATTATGGATTCGTGTGAACGGCAACTCTATCATCCAATTGAGCACCCTTTGCTTCTGTGTTTGCAAACATTCTAATTTTAAAACGGATTTATAGTAAATTATGTGAGGGCATGATTTGTCGTATGGAGATAAGGTATTTATGAGGTACAATGTACAAGAAAAGCCTCTGCGCTCTGTTAATCATATTGCATCAAACTTGAATATTGTTCTTACTTCCGCAAGTCAAAATCACGGGAAGTATCTTAATACATAACTTAAAAATGGATGTTGGGCATAGAGAACAAATATGACAATACCACTGACTCTATCGCGGCCGGACGGCACACCCATCACAGAATGGGAAATCTGGACCAGGCCGAAGAAGGATTACCAGTGGGAACCCGAACTCGTCACAGTGTGTGCCTAAACGCCCCTTAATGTTTTCAATCGATAATATTCACCTCTTCGCAATGGCTCCCCGTATAGGTGGACAGTGCAAGAATGACTACCGACCAATCATAGGAAAATTATTTGCAGCTTTTCCCGTCGGTTGGGCAATCTTGAGAAAATGGCAATAGGATTTTTTGTTTAGGCTATCCTGAAAAAAGAGTAAGGGTGAAATTAAATGCGGGTTGCAATGGTAATCCTTTACAAAAGGTGATATTAACCCAGGAAGATTGAGTTTGCCGCTTCTGGCGAATCAAAATACATATTAAAAAAAGGGAGGATGGAGGGATGAACAAGGGAGATCTAATCAATGAAGTGGCAAAAGCCACATGCGGTAAATCTTGTGCAGTAAAGGCCGTAGACGCTTTCCTAGGGGCAGTCAAGAAAGCACTGAAGAAGGGAGACAAAGTGGCCTTCGCCGGTTTCGGGACGTTCTCTGTCGCTAAAAGATCTGCCAGGAAGGGGAGGAATCCACAGACTGGTGAAGCACTCAAAATTGCGGCGAAGAAGGTTCCTAAGTTTACAGCCGGCAAGGCATTAAAGGAAGCTGTGAAATAAATTATCGTTATTTTATCTGTCAATAAGGGGTGGGAGTATTCTTCCCACCCTTTCCTATCCAGACTAATCCTTATTCATTATTATTTATGATTTGGACTACTGTAACCGCCGAAGATGTGACGAGGAACAAATGGAAACTGTAAGAGACCTGATTAAACCACACTTGAAGAATGATCATATCGTATCTGTTAAAATCGTTACTCCCACGGATTTGGATGACCCGGCGATACTGCGGGTTATTGTTGACTTCAAAGACAAAAATCGGCAGACCATTACCCTGAAATGTTTTTATCCCCCCGACGATACTCAATCATAGAATCAAAATGGTAATAGAGAGTATTTGTTGTGATGTAACCATCTGAATATAATTGTTGTAATAATCACAACCATTGTTGTATAATTTACAACACAAGAGGTTATATGCTATTAGAATTATTTACATCAAAATTGAGAGTGGAAATTCTCGCACTATTCTTTTCACGGTCGGAGGAAGCCTTCTACTTGGGTGAAATAGTAAAGCTCACAGGTGAGGATCGCGGCAACATTAGCCGGGAACTCCGGAACCTTGAAAGTATCGGCTTGCTTGTCAGCCGGATAGAAGGAAACCTGAAGTATTATTCGTTAAACAGGAAATACCTTCTCTACGACGAACTTAGATCAATTATTCAAAAAACGAGAGGCGCCACTGGCACGCTCAGAGAAACTCTCTCCAGGGCAAAGAACATTGATTATGCATTTATCTATGGCTCGATCGCCTCTGGCACAGAAACGGTTAGGAGCGATATCGACTTGATGGTCATCGGAGAGATTTCGCTCGAGAGTCTTTTGAGACTCATGAAAGGCCCTGAAAAGACTCTCGGAAGGGAGATCAATCCATCTTTGTATAGTCTTAAAGAGTATAAGCGAAGAATGAAAAGGAAAGACCCGTTTATTGTTAGAGTGATGGATGAACCAAGAATTATGCTCATAGGAGATGACGATGGGTTACAAGGAGTTGCTGGCTAAAAATCTAATAAAGCCTTTCAAAGCAACCGACCAGCAGATCAAGAAGCAAATGGACCTCGCGAGCAGGGATCTGAAAGTTGCAAAAGCTATGCTCGGGGTGAACAACGACTGGACTTACAACATCGCCTATAACGCTATTCTCCAGGCTGTTCGGGCTCTTATGTATGTGGAAGGATTCAGATCAGTTGGTGAGGGGCAACATAAAACGGCAATCCTGTTTGCAGAACTTGCCTTGGGCGAAAAGTTCGAAAATGAGGTCCACTTTTTCGACAAAATGCGTACGAAGCGAAACCAGGCTGTGTATGATACCGTAGGGCTTGTTTCTGAAAATGAAGCGAAGCAATCACTGGTGTTTGCTAAGAAATTTGTCGGTAGAATAGAAGAAGTGCTAAAGGGAATGCGGTAAGAGTTTTGTAATTATTTGCCATCTTTTATTAAGAGATCACTGTTCTGTGCGGTTATCAAGGCGGCTATTATACACTTTTTTTATCTCTTTCGTACGATATTTTCTCCTTTTCTTTTATCAGGGCACTTCGACTGCATTTTGATTGCTTCTTTATCGTGAAAAAGCCAGAAATACCATAAATTCAATAGGTCATCGCCACGAGCAAAAATACCAGCCGTTTGTAATATCAGAACAATACTTCTCAAGGAATATTTACCGGTCTAGCCTTCCGTATCGCCGGATACAGAAGTTAGTATTCTGTATCCTGTTTTCCCCCTGATCCCCCATTTCTTCACGCAAACATGCATTTTCCCCTTGACTTTTGCGTAAAAATGGATACAATACACATTGAATTATGTATCCTAATAAAAAGGGGGATGGAGATGATGAATTACTTTTTAGCTGCGGCCATGGCGGCCGCGATTATCTGGATCGTGGCGGTCTTCAATTCCGTCATACGGCGGAAAAACATGGTCGAAAACGCCTTCGCATCAATCGATGCGATGACCAAGAGACGCTATGACCTGATTCCGAACCTGGTCGATTGCGTGACCGAATACATGAGCTATGAAATGGGCCTCATGGAGCGGTTGACGCAATGGCGTACCGAGGCTGTCAAGCTGTCCCCCGGTTCGCCCGAAAAGCAATCCCTGGACGGCAGGATAGGGGAGGGCATCCGCAGCCTGTTCGCCGTGGCCGAGGGATACCCTTCCTTGAGGACAAGCGACAACTTCCTACAGTTACAGGGAGCCCTTAACGAGGTCGAGGACCAGATAGCGGCTGCGCGGAGGGCCTTTAACGCGGCGGTGACAGATTACAACAATGGACTGCAGACGTTCCCCTGGAGTGTGGCCGCGGGGATCCTGGGCTATCAGGAGAAGAAATGGTTCGAGGTCACGGATGAAAACGAGAGAAAAGCGGTTTCCGTCAGGGATCAATTCAGAACAGCGGAGGGTAAATAGACCATGCCGCAAACTGACATGGACAGCTTGCTCAAAGGGCCCCTGGAAGGGGCCCTGAAACAACTCGACACGAGACGCGTCAAGGCACTGGAAGACCGTGTCCTCTTACGGATTGTCCTGGGCATTATCGGGGGTGTTGTCATAGTACCTTTTTCCATTAGTTCGTTTGGATTTCCTGCATCCTTCTTTATCGCCGCGGGTCTTGCCCTGATTTTATGGCTCTGCACATCGGGGATGCCGAAGGACCTCTTATGCGGCTTCAAAATGGAGGTTGTCCCGGTCCTTCTTCGTTCACTTGCCGATAGTACCTTTTATGACCCGGCGGGATATATTTCCGAAGCGGAATTCAATGAATCAGGGCTCTATCAGTCACCTGATATCTATGACGGCATGGATTATATGGAAGGGGTTGCCGGAAAGACACACTTCCGATGTTCATATGTCCATGCCGAGGAAGAACGGGAGGAAACCGTGATGGAAACCGACAGCGACGGCAACACCCATACACATACCGAAACACGCAGATACACGATTTTTGCCGGCCTGTTCTTCTCGGCCGATTGCAACAAATATTTCCACGGCCACACGGCGGTTACTCCCGGATCCGGTTTGAGCAGGCCCCTTTTCGGAGGGAAGTCACTGGTGACGATGGAAAACCCGGACTTCAACAGGGAGTTTGTGGTAAAGTCACTCGACCAGGTGGAAGCTAGGTTCCTTATCACGCCGGCAATGATGGAACGGCTCATGGCGCTGAAAAGGAGATTAGGGGCCTTCTGCCTCTCCTTCACCAACGGCCGCGTACGGATCGCCCTGCCGGGCTGGCATAATTACCTTGCCCCGGACATTAAACGGCCTATTGACAGGTCCCAGGTAAAAATGATCTATGACAGGCTTGCAACGGTCATCGGCATCGTTGAAGACCTGGACATTAATACAAGGATCTGGACAAAGGGAATCTCCGAGGTGAGGGAAGCGGTTAATCAGTAGAACGGCTGAATTTTATGATAAAAGATTTGGTGCCCACACGGGGCAACATGAGGCAGCTCGCGAGGGCTGCCTCGCAAGAGGCCCCGAAGTATTTTACCAGGGATGAAATCCGGCGGATCATTTCCCCCGAGTTGAAGGGAGAAAATTACAAGGCGTGGTTTCTCTGCCTTTTCCTCTGGAACACCGGTGTCCGGATCACCGAGGCCCTGAATACCGGGGTAGGGGACTTCGATACCCAGAACCGCGTCATCCAGATAAAGACCCTGAAGAGGAAGAAGGAATATATCCGGTCCGTCCCGGTCTCCAGGGATTTTGCCGGCGAGCTGCGGTTCTGGATAAAACAGAATAATCTCAAATATGGAGACCCTGTTTTCGATTTTCAGCGGAACCACGCGCACCGGCTGGTACGTAAGGCCTGCGAGCTTGCCGGGATCGACGACGAGCGGGCACATCCCCATACCTTCAGGCACAGTTACGCAATCGTGTGTTTGACAAATGGGGTCCCGATTACCACAGTCAGGAGGTGGATGGGACACCGGGACCTGATGAGCACTTTGATTTATACAGAAATTTTAGCCCAGGACAGCAGGCACTTCATTGACCAGGTGCCGTTTTGACAGAAACGGCATCATGACAACTTGCTCACCTTTTGTGAACCTTCATAGCACACTTTAAATTAATACTGTTCACTGAGGGGTTTGGACAGAATTCAATGAATGTTTCATGCCGTAATGCGGAGGAGTAATCAAGGAAAAAATGAAATACGCCGGTTATTGGCTACACCTTCAAACAAACGCAGCTAATCATTGGAGCTATCGAAGATTATCGATTGAAATGCTTAACGACCAGCTTCACCCGCCGAGTGATAGCGAGGTCAGCGTTAGAGCTAATGTTAGCCGTTTACATATTCTTAGATAGCCACCAACGGGCAAAGCGTGTAATTAGCTTGCGCAAATCGATGGTAAATCCGAAAAGTCCAGGCCTTGCCGAGACGAGTTCTTCTCTTGTTGGGCTGATCTCAATAGGGTTCAGGGCTACTGAAAGCAAGGAGTAAGTCGGACATTCCATATAATGCATTGGGCTAACAGATGCCCAATTCCACCTCCAATCTTTCAAGTATGTCCTTCCATTCTCAACAAGCCATTTCTCTGCTACTCCCCGGTCTATTTCGTCGGCATATTTAGTAAGTGAAGATGCAAACAAACCGAACACTTGACTTGTGATCTCGGGACAAAAATGTCTAAATGAACGAGGCTCATCAGCGATACTTGTGATTCCGGTATCTTCCTCTCCCAATATGGTCCAAAGATCGGATTTCATCCATTTTGTTCGGACTGCATTTTCGATCTCAGGCTTCAAATTGGTCGTAATCCCTTGTTCCCCCAGAAGGGAGTAGCTCCAATAATATCTCGGACACCGATGCACGTTGGCAAAAGGACATCGCGGTGTGCCAGCCTTCGCCTGACTTATCGCAGTATACCACTCAATATCTGGATAAACATGTTCCATCATTTTCACGGCTAACATAAAGTTCACGGGGAGCGGTAGCGATTCGGTGGAACGCCTCGCTAGAGAGCGCGATGCACTAAATCCTCGGGCAGATACTTTCCGGATTCTATTCGTTTTCGCCTCTCAATATCTGCCTTAATACCGTCATCAAGGACATACAGCAGGCCTTCGGCTCCACCTGGCCCGACCGTTAAATCAAATCCGATTGTTGATTTCATATAGTATTCAGAAATAGTATTTAATACCTTTGCGATGCTCTCCAATGCCTGTCTCACCCTAGCGCGACTTGCTGGTTTAAGCGGTTCTACTTGTTCGCCCATAGCTAATTTAAGATCACGATGTGCAATATGCCTGTTACGCCAATCACGGCAGAAATTCGTTTTTTCTTTTGCATCGGTTATCTGCTGGGAGATGGTTTCTTGTATTTCCTTATTTACAAGGCCAAATAAGCATTGTATTGAGAGGTTGCTCTTGCCAGAAGACTTTGGAGGATCTGTGAGACGCGCAACATGCAGAAGCACATTCTCCCACAAAGAATCTTGAACAATCCTAAAAAACATGGGGGCAGATTGATTCAATAAATCAATGCGAGCGGGGGTTTTGCCAAACAATTCGGCATACTCCTCCCATTTTGTATAAAGCCATGCAACTTCATTCGAGAGTTCATGGAAGAGAGAACCTAAATTATCTCCCAGCTTTTCTATGTGTTCCTGTTTTACTTCATCAGCTGTTAAATATCTGCCCATGCTATTTTCTCGCTCTCTAACGCCTGAATTAAGCCTAGCCGCAAAGCGGCCTCGGCTTGAATAATGGTTAGGCGGCACGTGTGATCGTGTGGTGTATTGACCACGAACCATCTACCTGCCGCGTAGCTTGAACGAACAGTTTGTCGCGACCCCAGCCAGATACGGTAACGCACGAGAACCCCGCGTGGCTTGAATTGAGATCGTCGGCGATGTTTCCGGAGTCGAAGCCCCATGGGCTTTGAGAGATCTCAGGCGTAGCGGCTACGTACTGGAAGATTTTTGTGGCCGCAGGGGATAGCTGCCAGAATTTGCCTTTGTCGGTAATAGGTGTGTGCACGAGCCCTCCTGACGCTTGACATAGAAAAAGGGGACAGATTTATTTTCCCTGTCCTTTCATAAAGCAATCTTTGACCAGTACTATCTTTCTTTCCCCCCATATGGCAATCTTTATAAATTTTTCCACTGCCACACCAACAATTATCGTTTTCTTCTAATATATTCATTTTATTAAATCAAAATTAAGGTCATGGGTTTTATATGTTAGGACGACGATGGCATCGGAATTTTGAGTCCACGAATCATGTTCTTGTGCTTCTCCGATAATTGAAATTGATGGATTCCCAGAGTGCGCCCTTGATGGGGGAAGATCATTGCTAACATCCTTCCATCATCCGCTCCAAAATCAGCGATTGCAGCTCCCGCAAAAATGCTGCCATCTGGAACACGTTCAAGCACGAAAAACTCGGGGCTTCTCTTTCGCCTCCTCCACTGCAATAATCCGGAAACTGTCACTGATTTAATCTGGCAGACCCCTTTTTCTCCGAGCTTCAAATACACTTGGTCTTGATGTACGTCCATTGTATGTGAATGAGGCCATGCTGGGCCTGCATTGAAGTCGACATCCTTCGATGTCATTCCATAAGGAAATGTTCTCAACACGGTTTGCGCCGGATCGAGCGAAAAGAGAATTCCCGTTGATCGGTAAAGGATCGCGTCGCTAAATTTACGCATATTTTCGAACTCACCGTGACATTCACCTGATGATGTCAAAATTGGCGTCAAGTCGCCGAAATCAAAGGATGATGGCCCTTCGGGAACGATAGGACTAATCCTTGCGTCTATCCAGTAAAGCAAGCTGCTCTCGAACGATAAAAGAAACTCCTCTGGCGTTCCAATATCTTTAAAGTCGGGGAAATCCTTCCCTATCGGCGTATTCCATGGTTTCAAAAAATAAAGATCTACCGAATGGGCGTACGCCTTGGCCCTTGCTCCGTCGGTGTAACCGGACGTGGAAACTACAGATCGGTGGGTAACGCTAGGCATGTCCGCTAGTTTGAGACAAAGCTGTTCAATTGTCCCAACATCAAGTGGCTTTCCCTCATGCTTGACTTCGCATGCTTTAAATGCTTCTACACCACCATCCTTGTTTCGTATCGTTACAGTTACATCGACGTCGCGACTTTTCCCCGCGGCAGAATCAAGCACCATGTCCCCGACCGTGATATCAACCACTTCTGGATCATGGTGTAAGCAACAAAGGCCTACCAAGTACTGCACTATCATGGGAGTCAGCATCGTAAGAGTCCTAACGGGTGGTTTCACCAGCGCGGGGTTCTATCCGCATCCGCGTGGAAACCGTTGTTCGGCTTTTCATTTCTTTAGCACAGCGTTCAGCCATCCTTGAATACCGAAGTAATCCTTAAGACTGATCTGGAAGGCAACCGTCTCTTGAAACTGTTTAGCACCGCTAGTAAAAAAAGACGTTGTTGCAAGAATGCCTGCCGTGGCTTGCTCAGCATGCAATACGCCGTTTAGTTGACGGACCAGAGCTACACCCACGGGATTATCGGGGGCGTATTTCTTGCACTCAACAATATAGAGGAATGTACCGAGATGATCTTTCTTTGCTGCGTAGATGTCTTTCCCGCCATCCTTTGAGGCGGGAGTCAATGTAATCTCGTAATTTAACCTGTGGAGCAACTCCGCCACTACTTCCTCAAGTCGGCGTGAAGAAATATCATAGAGTAATTTAGGGTCAGCATGAAGTTTCCGAAGGAAATCATCGCTGACCAACACAATGTCAGCTATGATTTCCTTGTGTTGCCGAGTGTCCTCTTGAAGGGGACGGCCCGACGCATCCACGACGCCAGGACACGAAAACGGGGACAAGCGCTCGAGCACTTCGCGGGGCGTGAGGACCATGCGCCTGATGAGGTCGGCAACAATTGTGGCTCCCAGTGGAAGGCCGGCGAATGCATCGAAGAACTCGGCTGAGAAATCCACGGCACGTGAAATGACCATGCGTCTTCTAATGAGCTGATCGAATTCGCTCTGCGAAAGCCCCGAGAGATTGAGGTGGAGGTCAATCCCCGCAGACTCCGCGAGAGAGCGCGAAGTGAGGATGACACGAGCCAATGGGTGCCTTTGTCGCAGTCCAACGATCTCCTCAGAAAACTTTACGGGTGGTCGTACCTCTGCATCGTTGATGATAATCAGATAGAATTGAGACGGAATCGGGATCTCTCGTTCGGCCGTTTGGCTAAAGGTTTCAAACGGGGTCGCTTGCAAGTAGTAGACCCCACCGGGGAAGGCTACGGCGTGTTTCTTGGCGAAGAACATCGCCAAGACTGTCTTCCCTGTGCCAGGGTGCCCAGTGATGCACACTGCTCTGGCGGCATGTCCAAGCAGTTCTTGGCGTAAGATTTCCAATTCCCTTTGACGTCCCACAAAGGTATGCAAAAGATGTGGAAAGCTTTTTACTGGTTTGCGTTTGCGCTTCTCAGTCATCTTGTTCTTGCCGAACAATGTTTATATGTATCTTGTATAAGAACCTAAACGCCGCAAAATTGCGGTATAACACCCCGAGAAAATACCTTATGCTTACCAAGCTAACAGCACAATATATCGATGGTATCCATAGTATTCTTAATTGTTCAGAGGGGTTTTATGCAGATCAACATAATACCCCTTCGTATTCGTTGTTAAAAATTATTATGACAAACCGTTGCTTGTTGCTGTCTGAACTATAAAATTGCCGGTCTTATGTGTCAAGAAATTTTGATCACAAAATATGAAGTGTGGTGTCAATTTTAGTCGTCAGGTGTGAATTGTGTTTATTACGGATTGAAGTTCAGCATCTTCATCACGATTGACGATTTGTTTAGTTCCGGAAGACAGCCGGATTCTAAACTAACAAAAAATAAGCTGTCGAGCCTTCGCATGTTTCAACCCTTACAGCGTAGATCGATCAATGGAAATATGGCATGTGCCGGCTCTTGAGGCCACCTACCTATCAATAAGGTTGGCGAATCAAGCATCTTGAAGATTTTCGAATGATACTAACGAAGGAACGTATGGGCCACCCCTTTTTGTTTGCCGGTATTGATGATACTAGAAATTGCATCATAGGCACTAATCGCCTTCTTATCAAGACTTAAGAAGTTATCAAAAAAAGTGGCAGTTAAAATATAATCATGATCCATATAATCGTTAGTAATTATTTCAGGTTTAACGTTGTCAAATCCACCTTGCTCCAACCAGTTCAAGTTAAGCCAGATGCGCAAATATGTCAATCTGAGGAGTGCCGGTGTCTGTTTGAGGAAAGGTCCAATCGTGTTTGCTGGAAAACCAGCCTGGCGAAGATACTCGCGTAAGAAAACAGGAGCAGATTTTTTAATATCATCAAGTTTATCTTGAAGAGGAATCTGCTTTGCTCGAAGTGCTTTTATAGTATCGTGAGTTATCATATCCTTAAGCAAATCAATCTGGCTACTGAGCCTTTTTTTGTTTTCAGCATCATTTAGCTCATTATTTTCTAGCTTATCCTGAATATTAACCATGTCCTTTTCCATTCTTTGCGTGATTTCACCATCTTTTGACTGTGCAATTTCCGTAAGAAGCTTACGAAACAACTGTGTTATTTCTTTGTTAAACCATTTCCCATCTATTGAAATCCTATTCCTCGTCTCATATCGTATCGCTTCTCCTATGCCTATCGTAATATTACATCTAGTCGGATAGTTAGAAAGCCCCTTTAAGGAATGGAACATTGTTGCTTTCCACGAACTAGATTTACACATCTCCATTAATCCCACATCCGGAATAACAATAATTATGTTAGGGTTGCTTTCAAAGAACCTAGAATTAATCTTACGAAGAATACTTTGATCAGCTACAGTATATGATTTGTCCATATTATCAATAAATAGATATCATTTAAATACATGAAATATATCCAGACATAAAGGAAGCGTCCTACTTTTTTAAGCTCTACCTATTCCCCAACTGACCACTTGCTTTTTGCGGACCATAATAATAATTATAGTATCCGATTTTTGACTGCCAATAATGAATGATGGGATACTGCAGCTACTGTCCCGCCAAGACGGAACGTATATGTGGTCGAACAGTAGGGCTGCTCTCTTGTCAAATCGCCGTTGCGGAAATGCACATCTCTCGCCCGTTGCCGGTATGTCATGTTTCGTGTTGCTCATTTGATAACATGGACATGTGTGTTAGACCTCAGCGGCTTCAAGTTGTCACCAGCCTTTTCGGCGAAATCAGTGTAGAATCAATATTTGGCAACATGATGATCGATTCGGAAACGTACTCCGCAAGATTGCTCAGTAGTCCATCGAGATATTCGCCTAAGTCTTGCCCGTTTGGCATGGCTGGCATTACCAACTCACTGAAATTGATATGAGGATCAGTGCAATGCAGCGGCAATTGCATGCATCGCATGTGGTCGAGGTCTGACCGATGTGACAACTGATCTCGATACTTGACTGCTTCTGTTATCCATCTTCGACTATGTTCCAGAGTGAGGTCAGCTAAGCCTGCCAACGACTGTTGCCCACTGTTCCGAAGCGCGTTAACTAGCCTACCACCCGACACTTCCCCACCACCCACGTTGGCCTTGCCGAAATTCCAATTATTGAGCGGATTAATAAGCTTGCCCACAAGCTTTGCGTAAAGATCCAGAAAAGACTTCGATATACTCAAAGAGCTGTGCATTTCGGCCAGATGGGGAAGTCCATCGTAGACCGCAACCGAAGTCAGATCGGGTCTACTTCTAAGTGCCTTTTCCAGATCGGTGCGCTGGCCCTCGATCATGCTCCTAAAGTCAGAGATGTCGCGCTGAAGCGCTTGGCGCATAACCGACGTATGATAGAGTAGGAGCGCGTAGCGAGATGCACATGCGTCAACGACGGAGCGAATGTTGGTGGGATAAGCATTGCCGTTAAAGACGAACTGCGCCCTCCAGCGATGATGTCCGACGAAAATGATTTGAAGAGGTGCGTCCATTGCTTTCTGAGGTCTAACACCGAAGTTCAGCGACCGTGTAGCAAGAGATTACAGAATAAAGCCACCACGCTTCCCGTCCAGTCCACTGAGTGGTTATAAGGGATGGAACGTATTCAACCACTGTCTATATTCTGTATTTAGCTATCACGATTTTCGTCTGAAATCTACAAGATCCAGAAAAATGCCGACTTATTTCTTTCAGGAAGTTCTACTCACCCACCCCATCTACCACAACTAAAATTATTCCATTAAAGCTTACAACCAGTTATCAATATCCATCCGGCATCATTGTATTTATCCAGAACGCTGAAAATCAGCCACAATACAAGAATGATCTGTTATGGTTAAAAACCTAATCTTGATGTTCCGGGAATCCCTTCAGTACGAAATACGCAGGAGTGGTTGAGTCAAGTAGATACCCCAGACTCATTTAAAGCGTCTTTTTTCTATTGACACGCCACATATCTACACGTATATTACACGTGTAGAGGAGGTGTGTCATGCAGAAAAAATTAACCATAACAGTTGATGAAGAAGTATATAACGGTCTCCATAAAATCATAGGACCCCGCAAAATCAGCAGATTTGTGCAGGAAATAGTTCGGCCGCACGTTGTGCGCCCTAATCTCGAAGCGGCCTACGCCGAAATGGCAAAAGACAGGAAGCGGGAGAAGGAGGCCATGGAGTGGGCTGAGATTACCTTCAAGGACGTAGCCAATGAAACGATGTGAAGTCTGGTGGGTCAATTTCGATCCTTCTATTGGCGGGGAAATAAAGAAGAAGCGCCCTGCCGTCATCGTCAGTAACGATGCATCGAATAAGTTCCTCAATCGAGTTCAGGTTGTTCCTCTGACCAGCAAGACAGATCGCCTCTATCCCAGTGAAGCGCTAGTGGATTTTGAAGGTAAAGAGAGCAAGGCCATGGCGGATCAATTGGCTACTGTAAGCAAGTCAAGGCTTTTTAACCGCGCTGGCGTTCTTTCTGAGGAAGATATGCGCAAGGTTGAAGAAGCCGTTAAGATACAACTTGGTATTTATTAAGACCGGGACAACTATTCAATCCACCGGACGTTTGTTCCTTGCACCGTTCACCTTTTCCTTCAGCTCCTTGCCCACCTTGAAAAACGGCAACTTCTTCGGCTTCACATCGGTTTTCTTACCGGTCTTAGGATTCCTTCCCGTATAAGCACCATATTCCCGCACATGGAAAGTACCAAATCCCCTGATCTCAATCCTCCCGCCTTTTTTTAGCGTGCCGGCGAATCCGTTAAAGACAATATCAACGATTTTATCTGCTGCCTCCCCGGTAAGGTCTTCTTTTTGAGCCAACGCACTGATCAAATCCGATTTGTTCATATCAACCTCGTATATTATGTCTTTTTTTACGTTCAGTATCGGCGCGGCTTCTCTTTCTCTTCGAATAACTGACATTCCATCCCGGAATGTTCATACATCGCCCTTGAAGGCATGGGAAGGGATTTGAAACCCACCGCTTTGCATCCATAAGGGAATTCAGGATCATAGGTTATATAGAAATGAATACAGGAAAAGCAGTTGATTCCCTGATCCTGACCTTTTCCCGAAGGTGGTTCTCCGCTCATTGCATCTTTGACCGTTAATGATCATTTTAGCTGTTCGAGGTCTTAATTCTCTTCAGGCTCCGGTATGCAAATCCTACTACAATGTCCTCACCGCCTCCTCGCCTTTGCCTTCACATCGGAACCTTCTTTCTTCAGCATATCTTGGATAGCTCCCTCCAGCAGTTCGGATAAGGTCACTTCCTTTTCCACGGCAAGCATTTTAAGCGCTTTCATGACGTCCGGCTGGACCCTGACCGAGTAAGTCTTCCTCTCCCCCATCGTATATTACACCTCCTGGAACTGAAGTCCGTCTACCATAATATTTTATATAAAACAATAAATAATGCTTGACAAATTGGTTAGCAATAATTATATATAGAAATAATTATGGTAATAGAAAACCGTAAAGCCGAATAATACGGAAGGAGGTTCCCATGAAAGGGGCATAGGGCATTTTGAGAAGGGCTCCCGGGTGGAGCCCATGAATGGGGATATCGTTTCATATCCCCCGCGGTTATTGAAGTCAAGGGTGCCCGGCCGGCTGGCCGGGGAAAACATAATCCGAGAGAAGTCAGATGGACATACAACTGAATATAGGCAGCACAAGTGACCGGCAGCCATCGTTGCATGGCAGTTTCGGCGCGTTCAGGCCGGTCGACGCCCCGGGGCCATCGGCCATTTACAGGCCGTGCATTTTCCGGCATGCGTCCACCCGGGACGGACAGAACGGGACGGCATTATCCTTTCCCATGCAATGGGAAAGGGAAAATGAGTTGACCAGTAAAAAAAATAAAGAACCGGGAGGATACATCTTGAAGAAGATAATCTTGTCAGACCACATTACAGAGAGGCTTGATGAGATGTACAGAGGGAGGGAGACGCGTTATGCCTCCGGAATGGAGACTTATAACAATGAGACCAGGGGGAGGCAGGAGAAAATAGAGAAAGGCAGGGGGCTTTTGAAAGAGGCATGGGATGAACGGAGGCCCCTGAAGGTTATAAGATATGCCTTTGAATACCTTAAATCCCGCATGACGGCAAAGCCGGTTGCCCCGGTCATGGAACTGCCGGACAGTGAAGAGCGCAGATACCTGAGCGGCAGGGAGGGAGAGATGAAGGTGGACGAACACCTGGGCAGGCTGCTCGGCGATGAATGGACCGTTATTGCCGGTTACAGGAACTTCAAAGGGGAGATCGACAGGATACTGGTCGGCCCTCCGGGCATTTTCGCCACGGAGGTCAAAAACGTCAACGGCCGGATATCCCGCACGGCCGACGTGTGGATGAGAAACAGGTACGATGGGCGCGGCCGTCTTACGGGAGACAGTGACCGTATTGCCGACGGCAAGGAGGACGGGCGAAACAGGTGCCCGGACCGCCAGCTGAACGAGCCGGCGGATGTCCTCGAGAGATACTTGGGCAGGATATTTCCCGGCTGCAGGATACACCGCACGGTCGTATTCACCCATGAACGGTCAAGGCTGGGAAGCCTGGAAGGCCATAACGCGGATGAGGTGGTTCTCCTCGGGGACTGGAACCTGGAAGGCACATTCCAAAAGAGCGCTTTCCGCATGACGGAAGCAGAAGTGGAGAAGGCGGTACAGAAGATACAGCAGAGCCACCGGTACATGGACAGGATCCTCCGGAACCACGGAGGGACAGGAGAAGACACGGCCTGAAGAACAGGCGGATAACGGCGGGACAGAGGATACCGCATCCATTTGAGGGATGCGGTATCTTTTTGTGGGCGATGGAAAAAATCCCGGCGTGGATCGGGCAGGGCCGGTGAAATCAATCGACTTCCCCGAGGTACTTTACCCTCCCGGGCGGGTAGGTGAAATCTATCCAACCCCGTGCCGCCTCGGCCGCCAGTTCGGCCATGTGAAAATGCCCTTCGGGGTTTTCAGCGTTGCGGACCGTGCGGATCAGCTTCTGGCGGTGATAAATTTCCGCGACATAGCCCCCGCCCTTTTTGTGAACCTGTATCTCGAAACCCCTGTGCCCCCGCATCTGCATCGTTACCGGTCTTCCTTTATATATATTATATCATGCGAGAACGGCACCCGGTCGATGAAGTGTCTCGAGTCCTCGGCGATGCGGCAGGCCTTCCTCATCAGCCTGTGGGCGCGGTTTCGCCGGAAACTGAAAATTGCGTCCCCGTGTTTGAGGCTGTTCTGTTTGATCCAGAACCTGAACTCACCGCTGAAGTCCCTCGAGACCGGGACGGACCTTACGTGCTCCTTTTTCCTCTTCAGCGTCTTGACGCGGATCAGGCGGTTCTCCGCATCGAAGTCGTCCACGCGGGTGTTCAGGGCCTCGCTGATCCGGGTTCCCGTGCACCAGAGGCAGAGGCAGAGGCAAAGGAACCAAGCCTTGTAGTCCTCGCCTTCAGGTCCGGCGAGATGATCTCTCTGACCTCGCCGCGGGTGAAATACTTCGGGGCCTCCCGCGCGAGGTCCCTGACCGTGCCTTTCGTGGGCACCAGGTCTCCTGACATGCTTCCCTTCCTTCTCTTGCCGCCTTTCTCCGTGCGATACGTTTTGCAATGGGGATTGTATCCTTTTCCGGGCACCGGTCAAGGGGAAAGGCGCCTTTCCGGCCGGAAAAAGGAAAGGGGGGGCGGCGGGAGGATACGGAATGCAAGGTTCTGTATCCGGGAGAAGGGCGGATCGGAGTTTATCAAAAAATGCGGGTAATGAAGCTTGTCCCTCAAGCCTGCTCGCAGCCCAATTTGGCAAGTGGCGACAATGATTTCCTTTTCGAGGTGCAAAAAAATGTGTCAGGGGGCCCCGTAAATCCACGGTGAAGGGAATAATATATAGGTGCAGGCCGTGAGCGAATCGCGGGAACTGCAGAAGGAGAAAAGTGAAATGAGGCTTCTGCAATATATCGCGCCACGAAGGATTCTCATCAACGGGGAGACGTCACCGTGTGAGTGCACCGATGTTATTACCTGTGCTCACTGCGTCCAGGCAAACCTGCTGGAGATGGAGAAGGAATTTAAAGCCGATGAGGAAAAGAAAAAGGACGCCTTAACCATTCTCAAGAAGATGGGTGTTCGTAAGTCGGCGCAATACCTTGACGTGAACGAGGGTATGGTGAGGCAATGGATAAGGACAAACAACGTACCTAGATGTATGGTGGAGCGATTTGCGAACAATCAAACGAATGAACAACCTGAAACACAGGAAAGAAGCGGCGGTACTGACTTGAGTTGACAGCTTTTTGTGAAATGGATTTTTACGAAAATACTGATAATCTTAAAAATACCCGTGCCCCCACGGAGCATGGTGATTTTTAAGAAAATGGTAATACTCTTAAAAATACCGAATTTTTACTATAATCGTTGAGTACACCTACAAATGCTCAGCGGAGGGCTGCTTAGGAGGTTGATAATTACGTTAGTAATAATCGATCCTGGTTCAATATATTAAACTCATATCGTAGCTTTTTTATGAGCCTGAAAACAGCATATAGATAGCAGTAAACGCAACCTTTTGCCCGTATGCCGGAACAACTATATGTAGTGTAGGCATGAAAAGAGGCAGAAGTTAGATGATCCTGCCTTTCCGCGTCAACCTTTTTTGGCCTATTTCCTTACTTCAGCCCCGCCTTGCGCAGCCCGGCAAGGAACCGCTCTCTTCTGGCCGGATCCTTAAAAGGAGCTGTCGCGGTAAAACGCTCGGCGGAGAAATCAGAGTCCAACCTGAGGACCTCGGCAGCCGCAGCCCGGCCTTCTTCCTCGCGCCCAGCATACATATAGGCCACGGTCAGACAGATATAGGCAAGCACATCCTTCGGTTCATGCCGTAGCGTGGTCTTCAATGCGGCAATCGCCTTTTCGTACTGGCCGGTTTCCCCATAGGCGATTGCCATGTGATGCCAGAAGTTCGGGGGACCAAGCGGATTCAGACGGAGTGCTTTCTCAAAATAGGGAATGGACTCTTCATACCTTCCACCCCAGTTCAGGGTAAAGGCCAGAGCAAAATTGGCTGCGGCTGAATTGGGATCAAGTTCTACAGCCTTTTGCGCCTCAGCAATCCCCTTCTCATGCTCCCGGGCCATCGTATAAAGCCGGCCTAATATGCCTTGAGCATCGGCCAAGGAATTGTCCAACTCTATGGCTTTTTTCGCCAATTCGATGGCTTTCATCAAAGACTCTCGGGGAGATTTGCTGGCACCCAGCCATAAATCGAGCAAATTACTTCTGCTCAGGGCTAAGTAGGCGGCTGCATAGTTAGGGTCAAGATTGAGGGCCTGTTGGAACAGCACTTGCGCTTTCGCATTTTCCTCCTTATTATTGCGATATTGACAGATGCGCCCCTCTGCCACTTTTAAATAGGCCTCAAGACTCTCGGTACCCCGCGAGTGGATGCGGGCCTCTTCTCCCATCGTCAGATGGACCTCTAAGGCGATGATAACCTCTTTGGTAATTTGGTCCTGGACGGCAAAGATGTCTTTCAACTCTCGGTCAAAACGTTCCGCCCACAGATGATATCCCTGGGTCGCGTCGATCAATTGGGCGGTGATACGTACCTTGTCCCCGGCTTTGCGAACGCTCCCCTCCAACACATAGCGTACCCCTAGGTCCTCGGCCACCTGCTTCACCGTCACCGACTTTCCCTTGTAACTGAAACTTGACTCGCGGGCGATCACGAAAAGGTTGCCAACCTTGGAAAGAGCCGTTATGATGTCCTCGCTCAACCCATCGCAGAGGAATTCCTGCTTGGGGTCTTCGCTCATATTTGCGAAGGGGAGTACCGCGATAGAGGGTTTATCAGGTAGGGGATAGGCCATCTTATCTATGGAAGCAACTTCTACTATTTTATCCTTGGAAGTAAGATCAACATGCGGGTTAATAAAACGCGTATAGAACTGCCAGCCAGCATTAGCAGCAACAATCAAAGCCACTATGACTTTGACGGCTGGATCGACCCGCTTCCAGTAGCTTAGCCCGATCCTCTCCCACCTGACTATCAATGATGAAGTCTGTCCTTCAAGCAAAACCCGGTATACACGCACAAGTTCCGCAACGTTTCTCACGGTCTGTTTCCCGATATATTCACACTTGAACTCCGGCCTGTTCTTGACCTGTTCATAAGCCGTCCCGGATAAACAGACGCCGCCCGCGTCAGCAAGAAGCTGTATCCTTGCTGCTACGTTGATCCCGTCTCCGAAGAGCTTTCCTTCCTTCTCTGATATCTCGCCAAGATTGATCCCGCAGCGAAATTCCATTCTCTGGGGTTCGGGTAATTCATCATTCCGTTTCTTAAGTTCCTCTTGAATCTCAACTGCACACTGCAGGGCATCTGTCACATTCGAAAACTCGACAAGCACATTATCTCCGGGAGCATCAATCGAAATACCACCATGCTGTTGAATAAGGCTTGTCATCACTTCCTTATAGGCATTAAGTGTACGGATTGTTCCTGCTTCATCCTTGGCAAGGAGGCGACTGTAACCTTTTACATCTCCGCTGAGAATGGTGGCAAGTTTGCGTTTAACTTCTGGTGTGCTCATGGAATCCCCAAAAGGTTAGTTGGGTTGGGAGGTTGGCTTAAAAATCCATGATTTGACTAAAGTCTACTGATTCTGACTGAATATTGCAACCGGAATTATCGATTACTTCTTGAAGTGTTGTATGGAGTGCCCAAAATTAAAAACAATGACAAGGAAGAAGCCATTATTTAAAGGCTAAAAAGGGCACTTTTAAGATAATGCGTATTTTCCTAAAAATATTTTCTTAAGAATTTGCCTTTTGAAAGGTGTATCGTTCAATGTTTTCTTTGAACACAAATTCCTTTTCTAAGAAAGAGAGTCAAGTATCCGGCGATTTTGACAGACATACATCATTTCAAATGGTTATCAATGAAATTAGTCTCTTGACTTTTCAAGGAATTAGGAGCACAAAAGTAATCATATTTAAATAGGGCATCGTCAAAAGGTTAACAACTAATCTGGACCCTTTTTGTAAGGGTTGTGCCATGAGGAGATTATTGAAACCCCGTGTCTCAAGAGAGAACGGGGTTTTGTATTTTCATCTTAGCACAAATAGGTAATTGTAATGATCTATAATAGACGAATCATCTGTTCATCAATACTGTTTGCATTATTTATATTATCAGGTTCTCTTTGCTTTGCACAAACTTTTACCACTTCTGATTTATCAGGTACGTGGTACGTGTTTGGCGTTAGCAGTGGCGGCAATTATGCAGGTACAAGCAAAGGTACGATGGTTCTTAACTCATCTGGTTCAATAACCGGCGGATCGTATACGA
>Ga0187870_1000647_pt1 | contig 37456 bp, 41 predicted proteins | sample June2016WEW_13_1_3_FD_132974 | JGI IMG/M metagenome (GOLD analysis project Ga0187870, IMG submission 132974) | Peatland microbial communities from SPRUCE experiment site at the Marcell Experimental Forest, Minnesota, USA - June2016WEW_13_150 | ecosystem: Environmental > Terrestrial > Soil >... | reverse complement strand
GGAGGAAGTGAAGGACGCGCTGGCATATCTCTCCCTGCTCCTCAATCCCAACGACGAGGTCTCGTTCCGCCGGATCTGCAACAAGCCCGGCCGCGGGATCGGCGCCGCGAGCGTCGAGAAGATCGTGCAGCGGTGGAAGGACACCGGCGCCGAAGATCGCGCAGGCGGGATCTTGGAGGCCGGCCGCCGCGCGGCGCCGCATCTTCCCCCCCGGGCGCGCGCGGGCCTTGCCGAGCTGGGCGCGTGCATGAAGGACCTGGCCTCTGAGCTCGAGAACGTCCCCCTGCCCGAGCTTGCGCGCCTCATGCTCTCCCGCACCGGCCTCTATGAGATGTACAGGACACGCGACCGTTCGGACGGCACCTCGAAGACCGCCAACCTCGAGGAGATGGTGAGCGACATGGCGTCCTACGGAACCGGGCCGGATGCGCTGCCGCAGTTTCTGGAGAGCGTGGCGCTGGCGAGCCCCCTGGACACGAAGGAGGCCGAGGCGGAGGACGCCGAGGTGACGCTCATCACGCTGCACAATACGAAAGGCCTCGAGTTCGACCGGGTGATCATCACGGGGCTCGAGGACGGGATTTTTCCCCACCAGTCCAGCGGTGAGAGCGAAGAGGACCTGGAGGAGGAGAGACGCATATTCTACGTGGGGATCACGCGCGCCCGGGACCGCCTGGTCATGACGTGGTGCCTGAGCCGCAGGATCTTCGGCCGCACAACGGACATGGCGCCCTCACGGTTCCTGGATGAGGTCCCCGCCGAGGCGGTGCAGCGGATCGGGGAGGAAAGGATCGAAGAGGCGGCGGACGACTACCCGGTGGGCGGCGGCGTGTTCCACGACGAGTACGGCCCCGGCGTTGTGGAGAGAAAATGGTATGATGACGGCGCCCTCCTGGTGCAGGTCCGCTTCCAGTCGGGGAGGGTGGCGAAGTTTCTCCCGAAGTACGCGCGGCTGGAGCGGATTCATCTCGGCGAGTAGGATCGGACGATACATGAGAGACGTGCAAGGCAGCGAGGATTTCCGCAATGTGCCCATCCAGAAGGTGGGGATCCGCCAGATCCGCTACCCCATCACGGTGCGCGACAAGAGCCGGCAGAAACAGGAGACCGTCGCCAACGTGACGCTCTCCGTGAACCTTCCCCACGCCAACCGGGGCACGCACATGAGCAGGTTCGTCGAGGTGCTGGACAGGTTCAAGGACGAGGTGAGCTACCAGAGCCTGGACCTGATCCTCATCGAGATCAAAAAAGCGCTCAAGGCGGAGGAGTCGCACATCGAGCTCGCCTTTCCCTTCTTCCTGAGGAAGAAGGCGCCGGTTTCAGGGATGGAATCGCTCATGTCGTACGACTGCGTCATTGCGGCCACCTACGCGCGCCATCTGGAGATTGCCACCCGCGTGGATGTTCCCGTGCACACGCTCTGTCCCTGCTCGAAGGAGATCTCGACCATTTCCGCGCACAACCAGAGGGGAATGGTGGCGATCACCGTGGGCATGACCAAGTTCATATGGATCGAGGACCTCATTCAGATCGCCGAAGACTCGGCTTCCAGTCCCCTGTATGCGCTCCTGAAGCGGGAGGATGAGAAATTCATCACCGAGCGCGCCTATGACAATCCCCGGTTCGTCGAGGACGTGGTGCGGGAGGTGGCGCTGCGTCTTCAGGCGCTCCCCGGCCTGCGGTTTCACTCGATCGAGGTGGAGAACTTTGAATCCATCCATAATCACAGCGCGTATGCCGTCATCTCCAAGAAGTTCGATGCCGACTAGTCCTTCGCCGCCGGATCCGCCGGGTACGGGAGTACCCGTTCGGGGAATACCCCGTACGTCGGCGACAAATCCGCCGGGTACGTCGGCGGGAATTCCCCGGATACGCAGGGCCCGGGGCTTCCGGCTCTACGACGTGCAGGGGAAGAGGTATCTCGATCTCTCCCGGGACGGGGCCCTGCTCGGGCATCGGGGCATGGCAGCGCTGACGGCAATGAAGTCCGTCCTGTCCCAGGGGCTTGCAACCTCCCTCCCGTCCGCGTGGGAGACACGGCTGGTTGCCGCGCTCCTTCGCCTGTTCCCTCAAAGTCGGTGCGTCCGCCTCTTCCTCTCCCGCGAGCGGGCGCTCGATGCGATTTCCCAGTACCTGGGAAGGCGAGTGGACGGGCAGGAGGTCCACGACCCTGCGCTGGATTTGCCGGCCCCGGATCCGTCGCTGCCGGCGCTCTGGCGGCCCTTTCTTCCCGTCCCCCAGGGTGTCGCCGCCCTTATCCCTGTGCTGCCTTTCACCGTGTGCGGCGCGCCCGCGCCTGCCTGCTTCCCGGAGGCGCTTCCCGCAGATCTGGGGCGCTCCGACCCTCTCCCGGGGTTTCTGCTCGCGGGAGCGCTCCACGGCCTCAGCGCGCTCAGTGAGAAATCTTCGGCCCGCGCGCGGAAGCAGCCGCGGCTGGGCAGCCGCGCCGTGGAGCGCGCGCTGGACGCCGCCCATGGATGGAAGCGGACAGGCCCTTACGTGCGCGCGGCCTTCCCTGCAACGGAATACGCCCGGGTCCACGCGGAGTTCCTGGCTGCGGGCGTCCTGCTCTGCGCCGGCTATCCCGGGCCGAGCGTACTTCCCGGGGAATGCTCCCCGGGGGAGACCAGGCTCCTGGCGGACCTCTTCGCCCGGATCCCCGGAGGTTGACAATGGATATTGCCGCGTTCTCCCAGACCATGTCGCACCTCGTCCTGGGCGCCTTCGCCACTTTCTGCGCGATCCTCCTGTGGTCCCGCACGAGAGACATGGCCTGGACGTTCGTCATCATCGGCGCGATCGTTTCCTACGCCGACATCGCCCTTGCCACGCTGCGGAGCTTCGGCATCCTGGGCGAGGATCTCGTGCGCTATCAAGGAATCCCCGTGCTGCAGCTCGCGCTCGCCAATCTTCCCCTGCTTTTCTCCGGAATAGGGTTCCTGATCGCCTCCTCCAGAAAGGGGAACCCGTGAGCGTGACGCCGATCCACGTGATTCCGGCGCGGGACGAGGCGAACATCGAGCAGAAGCTGGTCACCCTGCTGCTTGCCGCCGTGGAGGAAAAGCCCGACCTCATCCTGTCGGTTTTTGCGGGAACACCGGCATTCGGCGCCTATCGCCTTCTCGTGGAGCGGGCCCGCGCGGAGCTCGTGGATTTTTCCAAGGTCCGGTTCGTTGTTTTCGATGAGATCATCGGCGGATCCGCGGCGGCTCCCTTCCGCGCCGTGCTGGACGAGAGACTGTTCGGGCCGCTGGCCATTGCGCAGGAGAACATCATCTCCTTCAACCCGACAAGAGACAGGGGAGGCGAGGTGGCGCGCATTGCAAGCCTGCTCGCCGTGGCGGGCATCGACATCGCGCTGCTCTCCGTGGATTCCCGGGGACACATCGGCTTTCACGTCTCCGGTTCGAACCTGGAGTCAGCCGCCGGCATCGTGCCCGTCTCGAACTTTGAGCGGTGGGGCGCGGCGGAGGCATTCTCCGTCGGGCTCGCCGTTCTGGCAAAAGCCTCGCGGATCCTCCTCTTTGCCGCGGGGCGCAATCTGGCGGAAATCGTGCAGCGGCTCACCGAGGGAAGCTTCGACCCCACGATCCCCATCTCGGTGCTGCAGAGGCACGGGAACGTCACCCTGATCGCGGACGGGGGCGCGCTCTCACGCATCGAAAAAGGGGAACGCATCAGCGGCTACTACTCGGGGTTCCTTATCATGGACGCCGAGTCCGTGCCCTCCGGTCGAAAGACGCTGGTGATCTCCCCGCACCCCGACGACGCGCCCATCAGCCTCGGCGGCACAATGGCGATGCTGAGCCAGTCCAACCGGGTGGTCACCGCCGTCATGAGCACCGGCCATCGGTCCTTCATCTACGGGACGCAGCGCGGCGAGCGGATTGCCATCCGCGAATCGGAGGTGACGAAGGAATCCCGGCTCCTGGGCGTGGAACCGCGGTTTCTCCGGCTTCCTTTTTACGACAACAACTACGACGTCGGCGCGCGCGACCGCGAGATACTCGCGGCGCTTCTCGCAGAGCTCGACCCTGAGTGGGTCTTCATGCCTCATGCCAGGGACACCCACCCCGCGCACATCGCCAGCCGCGCAATGGTCGTCGATTCCATTCGGCAATTTCTCATGGGGACGAAAAAGACCGTGGAGGTATGGAACTACGAGGGGCCCTGGGCGCTGTTCAACAGGGGGGAGTTCAACACCATCGTGACGGTGCCCCGCATCGCCTTCGAGCGAAAGCTCCAGGCCATCCGGGCGCACGAGTCCCAGGTGGCGCGCACTCCCTATGACGTTGCCGCGGAGGCCCTTGCCCGGTTTCGCTCCGCGCTCGTGCCCGAGTCCGAGCTGGCGGGGTTCGGCGCCCGGCCGCCGCGGCTGGACGCGTGGATGGAGCTGTTCCAGCGGGAGACTTTCCGCGGCGACCAGGGAGCGATCATGCGAGGGGGGGATTGACCAAACGCACCGCGTATGGTGCATGGGAAAACGCACCGCGTACGGTGCATGGCCAAAAAAAAGCCCGGTGGAACACCGGGCTTTTTCATCGAAGCGGCTCCGAGCCTACTCGATAAGGATGGCCTCCGCGGGACAATCGGTTGCAGCGTCTCTTACAGCGGTCTCGAGATTTGCGGGAACGAGGGGGTTGATGACCTCTGCCGTGTCCTTCCCCATCTTGAAGACCTGGGGAACACCGTCCGTGCAAAGACCGCAGGCGGTGCAGAGATCAGGGTCTATCCTCACCTTCATCGACAGCTCCTTTCATGTTGGAATTGCCCCCATCGTAGCGCACTTTGCCCGGCATTTCAACCACATGAAGGGCGCCTTTCGTACGTCCCTGTACTACGGCGCCCCTCGGCGTCCATGCCTACGGGCTCGCTCCCGGCCATCCATGGCCTCGCTCGCCCTCGCCATCCATGGCTACGCTTGACAGTTTCTCCGTTTTCGCTATTCTTTGCGAAGAATCAGACAGAGGGGTATTGGAGGAATCGCGATGATAGCTTTGACAATCGGCATCGTCCTCATTCTCTTCGCTGTGTACGCAGTCCTTCCCGTGTCGTGGAGCCTCCAGTGGTGGCAGGAGGTTGTTCAGTTCCTGAAAGGGGCGGTCCCGATCCTCGCTGTTTTCATCGGTCTCATCGCCTTCTTCGTCGGCGTTGCGGACATCAAGGACAAGAGGGAGGCCAGGAAAGAGGAAGAGGAGGAGAAGGCGGAAAAGAAGGCTGAGCCGGGCAAGGGCACTACTTGACATTCCCCTCCTGCTGTGCAAATCTACCCTTCCTGCGGCCGTTTGCGCCGCGTTTTCCACGGAAGGGTTAAGAAACGATGAAAACGATATTCGTCAAGCCCGCCGACGTCGAGCACAAGTGGTACCTGATCGACGCGGAGGGAAAGGTTCTCGGCAGGCTCGCCTCGCGTGTCGTGGCGATCCTTCGCGGGAAGAACAAGCCGGAGTTCACCCCCCACTGGGACCTCGGTGATTCCGTTGTCATCATCAACGCGGACAAGATCCGCGTCACGGGGCGCAAGCCCGCGCAAAAGATGTATTACCGGCACTCGCGCTACCCGGGTGGATTTCGCGCCGAGCCCTTCGAGAAGGTGTTCGCCCGAAAGCCCGCGTGGCCGCTGGAAAGGGCTATCGAAGGCATGCTCCCCAAGGGCCCCCTGGGCCGCAAGATCTTCAAGCGGCTGAAAGTGTACGCCGGGCCCGAGCATCCGCACGCGGCGCAGAAACCCGTCAAGCTCGAGATTTCCTGAGAAACGAGGAGAAGACCTTGGTCAAGAATCTTTCGGTTGCGACCGGAAAGCGCAAGACGTCGATTGCCCGTGTTTTCCTCCGCGACGGCGCGGGGAAGATCTCGGTGAACGGCAAGAGCGTGGAAGAGTATTTTGCGGGCATGACGACGGCGCAAAACGTCAGGAGCCCCCTGGACGTGACGAACAGCACCGGCAAGTTCGACGTCCTCATCACCGTGAAGGGCGGGGGCGTTTCTTCGCAGATCGAAGCGTGCCGGCACGGCATTGCCCGGGCCCTGAACACTTACGATGCATCCAACCACGTTGCCCTTCGCGCCAACGGATTCCTCACGCGTGACTCGCGCATGGTGGAAAGGAAGAAGTACGGACAGGCCGGTGCACGGAGACGATTCCAGTTCTCCAAGCGCTGATTCGCGGTCACGGTACCCCGTGACATTCGCAGCGCCGCCTTCCGAAGACACGACAGTAGTTTCCGTCGAGTTCAAGGGAGCCACCGGAGAGGCGGTCCGCATCCACCTCTCGGATGGCTCTTTTTTTATCCTGCACGCCGAGGTTTTCGCCCGGGAGGGCATTTCAGCAGGCACGCCCCTCGATGCGGAAAAAGTCGCCGCGCTCCTTTCCCAGTCCGAGCGCGTGTTCGCGCGGCTGCGCGCGCTCTCCCTTCTTTCGCGCGCCGCGCACAGCAGGAAGGGGCTCGCGCGGAAGCTCGCGTCGCGCGGATTCAGCGTCGAGGCCATACACTACGCTCTTCGTCGCGTGAGCGAGCTGGGATACCTGGACGACAAGGCATTCGCGGAGAGCTGGGTGCGCTCCCGTATCTCGGTCGGAAAAACGGGATGGAATGCGCTCTACAAGGGATTGTTGACCAAGGGCGTGGCGCGCGCGACGGCAGAAGAGGTGGTGAGCGCGCTCTGCTCCTACGAGGATGAGATCGAAAGCGCCCGACAGCTTTCCGAAGGGCTCGCGCCGGCCGCGGCCATCCGCAAGCTTGCCGGCCGCGGCTTTCGCTCCCGCACCATCTCGAAGGTGCTCAAGGAGAAAAAGAATACAGATCGTGCAGCAGCGGAGGAATGAACCGGAAGCTGCGCTGCATGACCGCCCGGGGCAGGTCGAGGATGCGTGGCGCGCTGTCCAGGATCACCGAGTCCGACGAGGCGACTATGCCTTCATAGGCTTTCAATGGATAATCAGCGCTGTGGGCCACAGAGACCTGCGTGGGGCAGGGGAGCTCATCGAGCCGCCGGCGGACCTCCTCAGCCATGAGCCCGGAAAATGCGATCGGGGCATCGAGAAAAACGTCGACGGCGGAAGGCGCCATGGCCTTCAACTGGCCCACTATCTCCTGGAAGGCGCGGGCGGTGAGCTCAGAGGAACGATAACTGCCGTGCGTTGCCGAGGAGTCCCGCACAATCCCGTCATCGGAGATGAATACCGGAGATCCTCGAAGGTAGCTTTCCACGGTGATCAGCACATTGTACCAGTCAATGCCAAGGCTGCTGCCGGGGACGTCGGCAGGGAGCACGATCTTTCTCCGCCGCGGCGCGGCAAGGGCATCCACGACGATGCCGCGGAACATGCTGTTGCGCTGCGCGCGTGTGAGCCTGTGCCTGTCCCCGACGAGCTTCAGCGTGGCCTTTTCCGGATAGCCTTTCTCTCTGAGATACCTGTATTCGGCGCAGGCCATTGCAAATAAATTCGTTGACATTATGGATATAATTGGTATACTGAATAATATTGAGAATTGCCAGTGTTGTTCGACACTGCCGAAAGGATAGCAGCGATGGGAAAGAAAGAAAAGAAGGTAAGAATCTTTTCCGCCCTTGAAGTAGCCGACATCTGCGGCGTCGTCAACCAGACCGCCATCAACTGGATCAAGAACGGTTTCCTGAAAGCATTCATGACGCCGGGCGGCCAGTACCGGGTGTACGCGGAGGATCTCTTCGCCTTTCTCTCTTCCCGCGGCATGAGGATCCCCGCGGAGCTCGCGGAGAGCCAGGAAGAGGGGCCTGACTGGGGGCGCATCCTGATAGTGGACGACGACCAGGCAATCAACACGGCGCTGAAAAGATACCTGACGCGAAAAATGCCCACCTACACGATCATGCAGGCATTCGACGGTTTCGAGGCGGGCAAGCTCATTTCGGAAGCGCGGCCCGGCGTCATCCTCCTGGACATCAGCCTGCCCGGCATCGACGGGCACAAGCTGTGCCGTCGGATCAAGGAAGACCAGGCCCTCGGCTCGCCGATCATCATCGCCATCACGGGCATCGCGGATGAAGACGTGGAGGCGACCATCGTGGAGGAAGGGGCGGACGCGTTCTTCCGCAAGCCGTTGAACTTCGAGAAGCTGGAAGAGAAGATCGGGGAGCTTTCCACGGCGCGCGTTTCGAGGAAAGCAGCGGATGAACGATAAGCCCGTCATCCTCGTGGTCGAAGACGAAGATTCCATCCGCCTCACGCTCCGCGACTACCTGAAGAAAAAGGGGCACGAGGTGATCGTGGCATCCGACGGAGTCGGGGCCATCAAGCAGATCCTCGATCATCGCGTCGACCTTGTCGTGACCGATTACCGGATGGATATCCTCGGGGGCGACTACTGGATAAGGTTCCTGCGGGAGTTCTGCACGAACAAAAAAGTCATCATCACCAGCGGCTTTCTGCAGCCCGAGTTCCCGATTCCCTTTCCCGTCGTGTACAAACCATACGACTACGCCGAGCTCGAGGTGATGATCCGCACCACGCTCGCGGGGAGCGGGGCCTGAGCGGGGGCCCATGGCGGAGAACAAGGCCGCCTACGGCGGACAGAGGGCCTTCCGGGCGCTCGTGATCGGCCGCGTGCAGGGGGTCGGTTTCCGGTACTCGGCAATCCACGAAGCGCGCAGGCTCGGAATCAACGGCACCGTCTCGAATCAGCCGGATGGGAGCGTGGAGGTCGTGGCGGAGGGAGAGGCGGACAGGCTTGCCCGTCTTGCCTCCTGGCTTCGCAAGGGCCCTCCCGGCGCTCACGTGCGTGACCTTCAAATCCAGTGGATTCCCTTCACGGGTCGGTACACCGATTTCGAGGTGGAGTTCTAGCACAAGCCTACTTGCACTCGGACTACGCATCTGGTAGAAGGAGCGCAGCCCGGGGACATGAGGAGAAGGTGAATGTGTGGAATATTCGGCTACGCGGGACCGGATGCGAACCCTGAAATCCTGATCGAAGGCATCAAGAGACTGGAGTATCGGGGCTACGACTCCTGGGGCGTCTGCGTCGCGTTCAACGATCAGCTCTCCATGCTTCGGCGGGTAGGGAGAATCGGCGGGGTGGACGCCGGCGCGCTCGGCCTTGCTTCTCACGGGTCCGCCGGCGCGGGCATCGCCCATACGCGCTGGGCCACGCACGGCGCGCCCACTGAAATAAACGCGCATCCCCATGTGGACTGCTCGGGGAAAATCGCCGTCATCCACAACGGCATCATCGAAAACCATTCGGCCCTGCGCACCAAGCTCATCTCGCAGGGGCATCGATTCGTCAGTGAAACGGACACGGAGGTCATTCCTCACCTCATCGAGGAGCTGTTGAAAACGGAGCCTACATTTTCCGCGGCGTTTCTTGCCGCAATGAAGCTCCTGACCGGTGCCTACGGCATTGCCACCTTGTGGGCGGGGGAGCCCGGCTCGGTTCACGTGGCACGGCACGGCAGCCCCATCGTGCTCGGGCTGGGAAAGAACAAGACGCTCGTGGCGAGTGACCCGGCGCCGCTTGTGGCCCATACGCGCGAGGTGATCTACCTGGATGACGGTGAAACCGCCATCCTGCATTGCGACGGATTCGAGACCCGGACGCTGGAGGGCGCGCCCGTCAGCAAGCGCGTGCAGCAGATCGCCTTCAGCCTGCCGGACGTCGAAAGGGGCGGGTTTCCCCATTTCATGCTCAAGGAAATCTCCGAGCAGCCCGAATCCATCCACAATGCCTTCCGCGGCAGGATCGTGCGCTCCGAGGGCACCGCCAAGCTGGGGGGGGTCGAAGAGGTGCTCCTTAGAAAGACGAAGCGCTGCCACATCGTTGCCTGCGGCACCTCGTGGAACGCGGGCATGATCGGAAAATACCTGCTGGAGAACCTCGCGCGAATCCCCACGCAGGTGACCTACGGAGCCGAGTTTCGCTATTCCCACCCCGTCATCGAGCCGGACACCATGGTGATCGCCGTCAGCCAGTCCGGGGAGACCGCGGACACCCTTGCCGGCGTGCGCGAGGCGAAGCTCGCGGGCGCGGAGACCATCGGCATCTGCAACGTGGTCGGATCGAGCATCGCCCGGGAGTGCGGCAAAGGCATCTATATTCACGCCGGCCCCGAGATCGGCGTTGCCTCCACCAAGGCATTCACGAGCCAGCTCGTGGTCCTGAGCCTTCTTGCGGTGCATATGGGGCGCATGCGCGGGCTTTCGCTGCGCGCGGGGATTCTCTACCTGGACGCGCTCGAGCGCCTGCCCGAGCAGACGGCGCACATACTCGCGCAGAAGGACCGCATTGCGGAGATCGCCCGAAAGTACGCGCGCTGCGACAATTTCCTGTTCGTGGGCAGGCTGTACGAGTACCCCACGGCGCTGGAAGGGGCTTTGAAGCTGAAAGAGATCTCCTACATTCACGCCGAAGGCGTGCAGGCCGCCGAGATGAAGCACGGCCCCATTGCCCTGATCGAACCGGGAGTGCCCACCGTGCTCCTGGCAGCCCAGGCGGAGATCAGGGACAAGATGATGGGCAACGCGAACGAGATCCTGGCGCGCAAGGGAAAGATCATCGCGGTGGCGCAGGAGGGAGACGATGAGCTTGCGAAGCTCGCCGAGGACGTGATCTACATTCCCCGGACGCTCGACCCGCTGGTGCCCATCCTGTCCGTCATCCCCCTGCAGCTCTTTGCCTACTATACGGCGGTGGAGCGCGGATGCGACGTGGACAAGCCGCGCAACCTCGCCAAGAGCGTGACGGTGGAGTAGGGCAATGGACACGCAGATCGTCCTCTTCGAAGACCACCTCCTGTGCGACATGAGCCCCATCACGCTGACCCGCCCGGCCTTTGCCGTGACGTGCGCCTGCTACACGCTGTTCGACATCGTCTCCGCGGCAACGGGCGGCGTCGGATGGGTGGTGCGTGACTATCTCTCCAAGTCCGCCGCCCTTCGCTTCAACCGCCTGCCGCTGGGCGCGGGGCCGAAGCTCTTCCTCAACGCGTCGATCGTGCCGGATGTGCGCTACGCCGAGCGGATTCGCGCGCTTGCCGCGGACGTGCGTCCTTTCGTGGCCACCGCGGGGGGAAGGGTATCGGCCGCGTTCCTGCCGGCGGGCGTGTCGGTGCCGAGCCCGCTCACCTCGGAGAACGTCACCCCGTGGCTCCTGGAGCTGAAGCTGCCCCTGCACGACGACGAGTACTTCAAGACGCTCGATCACCAGTACGAAGTGGTCAAGTACATGGAGCCGCTGTTTCCCGGGAATATCGCGGAGCGCATCCGAACCGGATCGTACCGTGAATGGAAACCCGGCGTGTTCTGCGCGGAGAACGTCTTCGTCGCGGACACGGCGGTCTTTCGCACCCGTGAGGGGCCCGTGGTCCTGGAGCGCGAGGTGGAGGCGCTGGACTTCACGTACTTCGTCGGCCCCGTGTACGTGGGGGCAAAATCTCGCGTCATCGAGCGGGCGTCGCTGAAGGACCGGGTCTGCGTGGGGGAGACCTGCAAGATCGGCGGCGAGGTGGAGGCGAGCGTCATCGAGAGCTTCACCAACAAGCAGCATCACGGTTTCCTCGGGCACTCCTGGGTGGGCTCGTGGGTGAATCTCGGCGCGGGCACGAGCAACAGCGATTTGAAAAACACCTATGGCGAGGTGCGCCTGGAATACCCGCATCGGCGGGTGGACACCGGAATGCAGTTCCTGGGCTGCATGATCGGAGACTTCGCCAAGAGCGCGATCAACACGAGCATCTTCACGGGGAAAATCATCGGCGTCGCGAGCATGCTGTATGGCTCCATCGGTTCCAATGTGCCCAGCTTCTGCAACTATGCGCGCTCGTTCGGCCAGATCACCGAATGCCCGGTGGATCAGGCCATCCTGATCCAGAAGCGTATGTTCGAGCGCCGCGGCATCCAACAGACTTCCGAGGACGCGGAATTGCTGCGAACGGTTTTCGAGCTGACCCGCACCGAGCGGCTGATTTCAGACGAACCTCCGTCACTGTAGACGGCAGCCCGCAAGGCCCGCGCCGCGTGCCAGCGCTCAAACGTACATTTGAGCATGCTTTTCATTGTCTGCTGCGCGCCGTATTGACAGAGATCGACCTCCTGATGTTAACATCGCCTATCTATGCATAGACTGGCTATGCATAGATAGCCATATTATTCGAGGAGGGTCGATGATGCGGAAGACTTTGGCTGTTCTGATTCTGCTTGGGCTTGTGGCCTTTGCCCTGCCCATGACAGCCGCTGCCCTGGGGCTGGACGTCGAGGCGAAGGCGGGGGCCGGCATCGGGCTGGGAACGACTGACAACCCAGATATTACGGGTTCGCCACGTCTCTCGGCAGGCGGCGGGGTGGGCCTTGATTTCTACTTGATCAGCCTCGGACCGGTTGACCTTGGGCTTTCCGCCGGAGTCGAATACTCGCATTCGACGTTCCACTACACGTGGAGCAATTTCGCATTTCCAGGAGAAGACCAGACTGCGGACGCAACCTACGGCTACCTCAATATCCCCATTTCTGTCGTGTGCAAGCTTCCCGTGACAGACGCCATCCAGGTCATTCTTCGCGCAGGCGGGTTCATAGGCTTTTTTCACTCGGGCTACGCGGACTTGACATATACCGTGCAGGTCCCGCCGAATCTGCAGGACGGCCGGGAGACCCTGAATAGTGACAACACAATCATGATGGCATATGGCCTGCATTTCACGGCAGGGGCGGACATCAACCTCGGGAGCGGCTTCGTCCTGGCCCCGGCGCTTCAGTTCGACATGGGGCTCACCGACATAACCAAAAACACTCAGCCCCTCCCCGGCACCTTCAAGGACACCTTGTGGGCGCTCACGGTTGTAGTGGGGATCAAGTACAAGGTACTCTGACCAGAGGAACGTTTCATGCCGCCCGGACCCCCGGGCGGCATTTTCTCTGATACGGGGCGATGCGGTCGTGTTTGACAACTTCACGGAGTAGGCATACGCTATAGGAACTTCAAGTTGTGGCTTCCTGGTGTCGGGTTCATGGCGCAAGGAGGTTTGAATATGCAAAATCTGGAGAAGGTTCAGACGGAAATCCAGAAGGTGATCGGAGAGGATCCCACTATTCGGGAAGCAAACCGCATCATCGTCACCGTCGAAAAAAAGAGCATCTGGAAAGGCGGCAAGGAAGTCGTGCTCCTGAAGGGCAGTGTGCACTCGGAGAGCGACAAGGCGAAGGTGAACGCGATTGCCCGGCAGCACGCCTCAGGCCGCGAGGTGGTGGACTCCATCACCGTCCTGACTTAGGACCGGGACACGGATTCTTCCAACGGCCCCGGGTACTTCTTCACAGTCTCGTAGACGAACCGCGCTACGGCGGGCTCGATCTGCGCGCTGGCCTTCCAGAATCGCTCCGCCACAGGATCCCTGCTGAACTCGCCATCCGCAATGATCACCGGTGTCATTTTTGCGTGTCCCGGGACTTCCCCCGCATCGATGCGGTTGTGCTGGAACCCGTGCTCCCGGGTCCACGTAAGAGCGCGCTCATGATCGAGCTTGTCATAACAGAGCTGGAAACCAAGGAGCGTCCTGTCCTCCGCGTACCACACGATGAGATCAAAATACTCATCAGTGAACCAGCGGCGAAAGCCTTCTCCCTCTATCTGCCGCGGGTTGCGTATCTCAGTGAGCATTCCTGAGCCTCCTTCTCACTTGACTTTCTGCCTTGCTGTTCCTACCTATGAATTATAATGAACACCGCCGATCACGTCGCCCTCCTCAGGGGGGCCCTGCAGGCGCCCGGGGGAGCATGGGCGGACCTGGGATCGGGATCCGGAGCATTCACTCTCGCGTTGGCGGAGCTGCTCGGCCCCGAGGCCAGGATCTGGTCTGTGGACAGCGACGCGCGCTCTCTCCGTGTCCAGGAACGTGAGCTGGCGGCGCGGTTTCCCCTCCTGCGCGTGCAGCTTCTCCACGCGGATTTCAATGACAGGCTGGACATCTCCGGGCTGGACGGCATCGTGATGGCCAACTCCCTGCATTTTCAGAAGGACGCGTGCGCGGTGCTTTCCCACGTCTCTCGATGGCTGAAGCCGGGCGGGAGAATTGTCGTTGTCGAGTATGACATTGAAACGCCCAATCCATGGGTCCCCTATCCGCTGCCGTTTTCCCGGCTTCCTGCGGCGGCTGCCTGCGCCCGGTTGTCCGAACCGCGGCTGCTTGACTCCCGGCCGAGCCGCTATCATCGCAGGGTCTATTCCGCCTTCTGTGAGAAACCAGCGCTCACTGAAGCCCGGTAATAATGGCTCTCAGCCGGTGCGGCCGGAAAGAGGCACATAGGGCCGCTCCGCGGGCCCCTTGTACAGGCTCTCGGGCCTGTAGATCCGGTTGTTGTGCTCCCTCTGCTCAAGGACGTGCGCGAGCCATCCGGCCACCCGGGCCATGGCGAAAATAGGGGTGAAAAGAAGCTTGGGAATGCCCAGCAGGGTGTAGACGGCGCCCGAGAAGAAATCCACGTTCGGATAGAGCGGCTTGCCCTTCTCTTCCATCCGCTCGCGGAACTGCTTCTCGACCTCTTTCAGTATCTCGTAAAGGCGTCCGTCCCCCTTCTTCTCCGAAAGCTCCTTGAGGAACTCCTCCATGACGTAGGAGCGCGGATCCTTCACCTTGTACTCGCGGTGCCCCATGCCGGGGACCTTTCGCTTTTCCGCGATGGCCTTGTCCATCCAGGCGCCCACCCGTTCCCGGGAACCGATGGCATCCAACATGTCCATCACCTTCTCGTTGGCTCCCCCGTGGAGTGATCCGTGCAGAGCTCCCATGGCCGCCGAGATGCTGCAGTAGCACGTAGAGTTGGTGGATGCCACCACACGCGCCGTAAAGGTGGACGCATTGAACTCGTGCTCCGCGTGCAGCACGAGGCAGGCGTCCATGATCCTTCCCTCGTACTCCTCCGGCTCGGTCCCCCGGAACATGAAGAGAAAGTTCGCGCCGTGAGAGAGGTCCAGCCGCGGCCGCACAAGGTCCTTGCCCTCCCGGAACCGCTGGTAGGCTGCCACCACGCTCGCCACCTGCACGACCTGGTGCAGGGTCTGGCGGCAGTTGCACGTGGTTGAATGCTGGATCGTGTGTTCCACGTAGCTGGAGATGTAGGCCACAACGGATTGGAGGAGCTGCATGGGATGCGCGCCCGGGGGGAACGCCTTTATCATCTCCTCTACCTGCGCCGGGATTGTCCGGCTTGCCCTCATGCGCCGGCGCCATTCAGCCAGCTCCGCGGCGGACGGGAGCTTTTCGTAGAGGAGGAGGTAGGTGACCTCCTCGAAGTCCGAGCTCCTGGCCAGCTCCTCTATGGCATAGCCGCGGTAGTACAGCTTGCCTTTCTGGCCGTCGATCCGGCACACGGTCGTCTCATCCGCGATAATCCCTTCGAGCCCCTTCGAATAAGTTCCGGTTTCCAGGCTCATGCTGCTCGGCCTCCCTCGTTGCGCGCGTCTATGCTTCGATGAACAGGCGCCATGGATCCTCCACGAGCTCTTTCACCCTGCGAAGGAAAGTCACCGCTTCCTTGCCGTCGATGAGGCGATGATCATAGGTAAGCGCCACGTACATCATCGGCCTTATCACCACTTTCTCCCCGTCCGCCGCCTGCTCCGCAACCGGTCTTCTCTGGATGGTGTGCATGCCGAGAATTGCCGACTGGGGATAGTTGAGCAGGGGAGTGGAAAGGAGCGAGCCGAACACGCCGCCGTTCGTAATGCTGAAAGTGCCTCCCGCGAGCTCGTCCGGCAGGATCTTCTTGTCACGCGCCCGGGCGGCCAGGTCAGCGATGGCGGATTCCAGCCCGGCCAGCCCGAGCTTGTCCGCGCTCCTGATGACGGGAACCAGGAGCCCCCTGTCCGTGGAGACGGCCACGCCGAGGTCGAAGGTTTCGCTGTAGACGATCTCATCTCCCTCGATGCGCGCATTCACCACGGGCATCTCCGCCAGGGCCATGCAGCACGCTTTGACGAAGAAGGACATGAACCCCAGCTTCACCCCGTGCGCGCGCTCGAACTCGTCGCGATACCGTGCGCGCAGGTCGGTGATCTTCTGCATGTTCACCTCGTTGAAGGTGGTGAGGGAGGCGGTTGCGTGCTGCGCCTCCACGAGCCGCGCCGCGATGCGTTTGCGCAGGGTGGTCATAGGCACCCGTCGGCCGCCGTTGGCCAGCGTGACGGGCGCCGAATCCGCATCGCGGTACGCCGCGGATTCCGCGGGATACCGCGGCGCGCCGGCCGGCTCCTGCGGCGCGGCTGGCGCCTGGGGGGCGGGCGCGGGCTCCGGAGCGCGAACCACGGTCGGGGCGGCGGGCGCGGCTGCGACCTGCCCTGCGGGAGGCCGGGGCGCCAAATCCGCGGGGTACCGCGGCGCGGAGGCCTGCGCGGCCGAGCTCTTTGCGGTGGACCGGGAAGCCGCGGCAGTCTTCTCCACATCCACCGCCCCCACGACCTGTCCGATCGTCACCTCTGCGCCTGCAGCAACGGAAATCGAAAGGGAGCCGGTAGCAGGAGCGGGCACCGTCACGGTTGCCTTGTCGGTTTCCAGCTCGAAAAGGTCGCTCCCTTCCTCCACGTGGTCCCCTTCCGCTTTCAGCCAGGAGGCGAGGATCCCCTGTGTGACCGATTCGCCCACGGAAGGCACCTTGATGTCCAGCTTCACGTTCTATTCCTCACTTTCCCTGGGTTTCGCGCGCCGTTCCCCAATGGCCGCGTGGACAACCTGAAGCTGCTCCCGCAGGTGCCGCGAGTGCGATCCCGTGGCCGGGCTCGCGCTTCCCGGCCGGCCGATGTACGAGAGGGTCACCTCCAGGAGCTCCTCGGAGAACCTGTCCTTGACGAAGAGCCATGCGCCCCGATTGCGCGGCTCCTCCTGCACCCACACGACGTCCGTGGCGGTCTTGTAGCTGCGCAGGACGGCGGAAAGTTTTGCCGCGGGAAACGGGTAGAGCTGCTCGACACGGACGATCGCGGTGGACAGGTCCTTGCGTTCCTCCCGGGCGGCAAGCAGATCGTAGAATATCTTGCCCGCGCAGAGCGCCAGCCGCTTCGCCTTCTTCGGCTTCAGGGGGTCGTCCAGGACTTCCTGAAAATCCCCTTCGGACAGCTCGCCGAGCTTCGATACGGCGCGCGCGTTCCTTAACAGGCTCTTGGGCGTCATCACGATCAATGGCTTGCGGAAGCTGCGCTTCACCTGGCGGCGCAGGAGATGGAAGTATTGCGCCGGAGTGGTGCAGTTGCACACCTGCATGTTGTCCCGTGCGCAGAGCATAAGGAATCTCTCCATGTGCGCGCTGGAGTGCTCGGGCCCCTGTCCCTCGAAGCCGTGAGGGAGAAGGAGGACGATGCCGCTCACCGTTCCCCACTTTGCCTCCCCGCCCGCCACGTAGTTGTCGATGATGACCTGGCCGCCATTGGAGAAGTCTCCAAATTGCGCTTCCCAGATGGCCAGGGCGCGCGGGCGGCCGAGGGTGAAGCCGTATTCGAAACCGAGCACCGAGTATTCGGACAGCGGGCTGTCGTAGACTGAGAATTGGACCTGGTCCGGAGCCAGGTTGGCCAGCGGTGTGTACGGCTGAGGCAGGAGCGACTCGGCGTCCCACCAGACCAGGTGACGCTGGGAAAAGGTTCCCCTGGCCGTGTCCTGCCCGCTCAGGCGCATGGGCACGCCTTCCATGATGAGCGAACCGAAGGCAAGGGATTCCGCGAACGCCCAATCCAGCGTGCCGTCCCTGGCCAGGCGCGCGTTCTTCTCCTCCAGGATCCTCTTGAGCTTTGGATGCACGTGAAAGCCGGGCGGCACAGTGGTGAGCTTGCCGACGAGCATGCGGAGCATGTCCTCAGATGGCGCTGGGATCTTCTCATCCCAGCTCCAGGCATTGGACGGTCCCGCGGGCTTTGCCGCCGGGGAAGCGGGGGCCCGGGCCGCCTGCAGCGCATCCTTCAGCGAGGCGCGGAAATCCTTCCGTAATGTCTCCTCCTGCTCGGTCGTGATGAGCCCGGCCTCCAGACAGCGCTCCGCGTACATGACGGGCTGGCTCTTTTTCTTCTCGATGATCCGGTACATGAGGGGATGGGTGAAGGACGGATCGTCTCCCTCGTTGTGGCCGTACTTGCGATAGCAGAATATGTCCACCACCACGTCCCGGCCGAAGGTCTGGCGGAACCGGAGCGCAAGCTCGATGGTGTAGATCACCGCCTCGGGGTCGTCACCGTTTACATGGAAGACAGGCACCGGCAGCATCTTGGCAACGTCCGTGGGAAAGAATGTCGAGCGCGCGTCCCGTGACGAGGTGGTGAATCCGATCTGGTTGTTGATCACGATATGAAGGGTGCCGCCGGTCTTGTAACCCTTGAGCGTGGCAAGGTTGAAGGTCTCCGCCACGACGCCCTGTCCCGAGAACGCGGCATCCCCGTGCAGCACGATGGGCACGACTTTCTTTCGGTCATCGTCTCCCAGCTCTCTCTGCACCGCGCGCGCCATGCCCTGCACAACAGGGCCTACGGATTCGAGGTGGCTTGGGTTGGCCACCAGGCTCACCTTGACCGTGCGGCCGTCCGGGGTCTCGTGGTCCATCTGGTAGCCCAGGTGGTAGCGGACGTCTCCGCTGCCTCCATAGTCTTCGGGGTCCTCGTAGCCCTCGAACTCCGCGAACACTTCTTCCAGCGGCTTTCCGAGAATTCGGTTGAGCACCGTCAATCTGCCCCTGTGTGTCATTCCCAGGATCAACTCGCTGATTCCCATTGCGGGCGCGCTGTCCACCACGTGGTGCAGGGCGGGTATGACCACCTCCGCTCCTTCCAGTGAGAAGCGCTTCTGCCCGATGAAGGCCGTATGCATGAAGTGCTCGAACTCCTCCGCGCGTGTCAGGTCCTCGAGGATGAGCAGTTTCTTTTCCCCGTCAAAGACGGGCCGGTTGCGCGTGGACTCCATCTGCTGGATCAGCCACTTGCGCATCGGCTTGTTCTGGATGTGCAGGAACTCCACCGCAACGGTGGAGCAGTAGGTCTGGCGGAGGGTGCGGATTATTTCAGACAGCTTCATTCTGGACGGGGTCATGACGCGCCCCGCGGAAAACTCCTTGTCCAGGTCCTCTTCGGTGAGCCCGAACTCCGCCAGGGTGAGCTGTTCGTAATTGTGCGCGGGTTCCGTGTAGTAATTCTTCTGCTCCCCCTCCGCGGGGGCCAGGGGATTGAGATGCGCGTAGAGGTAGCCGACGTCCCGGTAGCTCCAGATGAGGCTGTCCACCCGGCTCTGCTTGTACACCATGTCGGAGGAGACCAGGGGCGGCGCTCCGGCGCCTTCGATGCTCTCCTGGAGCACCTGGGTGCTCTCCTCCTCCCGGAAAACCTCATCCCACCTGTTGTCCACGGAGCGCGTATCGCGCTGCCACGCCTCGTGCAGCTCTTCCAGCCATGGAAGATTGATTGCGGAGAGCGCAGACCCGTCCTTGTTCATTATTTCGATCCTCCCACCTTGCGCGTGAGCCTGGCAGCCAGCAGCGCGGGAATCTCATCCGGCCTTTCAGCCACGGGCACGCTCACCGCCCGCAGCGCCTTGACCTTGGCGTCCGCGGTTCCCCGGCCGCCGGAGACGATTGCACCGGCATGACCCATGCGCTTCTCCGGCGGCGCAGTGAGCCCGGAAATGAACGCCGCGACCGGCTTGTGCATGCTGCGGTGAATATATTCCGCGGCTCTCTCCTCGTCCTCGCCGCCGATCTCTCCGATCAGGACCACTCCCGCCGTGTCCGGGTCTTCTTCGAAAAGTCTCAGGAGCTCGACAAAGCCCGTGCCGATCACCGGGTCCCCCCCTACTCCGATGCAGGTGGACTGTCCCAGGCCGGCGCGCGTAAGCGCCCAGACAACCTCGTAGGTAAGCGTCCCGCTGCGCGAGATCACGCCGACGTCCCCCTGCCGGTGAATGCGGCCCGGCATGATTCCCGCCTTGCTTTCCCCCGGGGTAATGAGGCCGGGGCAGTTGGGGCCGATGAGACGGCATCCGCGCGAGGCAAGGTAGTGAGTATTTTCGATCATCTCAAGCACCGGGATCCCCTCCGTGATGCAGATCACCAGCGGGATACGCGCGTCCGCAGCCTCATGCAGCGCGGCGCTCGCGAACCGTGCCGGAACGAAGATCACCGTGCAGTCCGCCCTCGTCTTTTCCACGGCCTGCGCCACTGTGTCGAACACGGGGATGCCCTCCACTTCCTGCCCGCCTTTGCCGGGGGTGACACCGCCGACAACCTGTGATCCGTACTCCCGCATGGAAAGCGCGTGGAAGGAACCATCCCTCCCGGTAATCCCCTGCACGATGATGCGCGTGTCTTTGCCGATAAGGATGCTCATGTCGATGCCTTTCCCGCCCGTGCCACGACCGCCTTGACCGCTTCCGTCAGGTCGTCGTATGCCTCGATGCCGGCCGCTGACAGAAGCTTCCGGCCCTCGGCCTCGTTCGTACCGATGAGGCGGATCACGAGCGGAACAGGGATGCCGAGCTTCTCCCGCGCCATCAGGATTCCCCGCGCAATGTCGTCACACCGGGTGATGCCGCCGAATATGTTGATGAGGACCGCGCGGATATGACCCTTGCGGAGAATGATCCGAAGGGCGCTCAATACCTTTTCAGGATTGGAGCTTCCGCCCACGTCAAGGAAATTGGCGGGGCTCGCGCCGAAATACTTGATCAGGTCCATTGTGGCCATTGAAAGGCCGGCGCCGTTGACGATGCAGCCGATGGTGCCGTCGAGGCTGACGTAGGAAAGCCCGTTCGCCCGCGCCTCCAGCTCATCCGCCCCATACTCCTCCGGACTTCGGAGCGCCTCCAGCTCGGGGTGCTTGTACAGCGCGCTGTCATCGAATATCACCTTGGCGTCCGCGGCAACCAGCCGTCCGCCGGGCACGAGCGCGCAGGGGTTGATTTCCACCAGCGAGCAGTCTTTTGCGCCGAAGAGATTCCACATTCCTTCCAATATGCTCCACGCCTGAACCGCGACATCGGGGGAAGGAAATGCGCGCGCAAGCGCGTCGAAATGCTTCGCGCGGACGAGTCCCGCCTCCGGATCAAGGGGGAACCGCACGATCTTCTCCGGCTCCTTTACCGCAACTTCCTCTATCTCCATGCCTCCCGAGGCGCTGGCGATGCATTGCACTGCCCGGGCCGACCTGTCCACCGTGAGGCTGACGTAGTACTCGGACTGGATGTCCACTGCCCGGGCCACCAGCACGCGCTGCACCTCGATGCCCTTGATCTTCATGCCGATGATGTCACGCGCCCGGGCCATGGCCTCCTCGGGGTCCTTTGCCATCTTCACGCCGCCGGCCTTGCCCCTTCCGCCCACCAGGACCTGGGCTTTGACCATCACGGGACAACCTATCCTGGCGGCGATCTTCCGCGCCTCCTCGGGCGTGGCCGCCACCTCCCCCTCCGGCACCGGGATGCCGAACTCGCGAAGAAAACCCTTTGCCTGATACTCGTGAAGCTTCATACGCCGGCTTCCTTGCTCCTCGTGATTATCCGTTTGATCGCGTTGATGTTCTTCGTCACTTTTATCTCCCGGGGACAGACCCTCGTGCAGTTGAAATGATTCTCGCAGCCCCATGCTCCCTCCCGGGGGTCATCGAGGACAGGCAGCCTGTCAGCCAGACCCTTGTCCCTGCTGTCGAACACGAACCGGGCAGCCTGCACGAGCGCTGCCGGGCCGATGTAGCCCGGGACGGCCGCCAGTATGGGGCAGGAGGAATAGCAGGACCCGCAGAGGATGCACGCGGTGGTATCGTCAAAGGCAGCACGCTCGGCCGCGCTCTGGATCCTCTCCTTCTCGGGCACCGGCTCATCGTTGATGAGGTAGGGCTTGACCGCCCGGTACTTCTGAAAGAACGCGCCCTGATCCACCATGAGGTCCTTCTGCACGGGCATGTATTTCAGGGGGGCCACGGTAATGACGGTGTTCTCTTCCCGCGCCACGTCCTGCACGAGCGTTTTGCACGCCAGGCGCTCCACACCGGAAATGATCATGGCATCCGAGCCGCACACACCGTGCGCGCAGCTCTTGCGGAAAGACAGGCTGCCGTCCTGTTCGTTCTGCACCTTCATGAGGGCGTCCAGTATCCGGTCCGTCCTCTCGACCTCCACGGCATAGTCCTTGTCGTGCGGTCTCTTGTCCTTCTCCGGGTTGAATCGCCGTATGCGAAGCACGATTTTCATTTCAGTTCTCCCTCTAATATCAGTATACGCGCGGTTTGGGCTTCCATGTGGTGATGTCCACGGGACGGGCCGCCAGCCTCACCTTGCCGTCTTCCAGCCAGGCCAGGCTGTGCTTCAACCAGCGCTCGTCGTCGCGCGCCGTATGATCATCCCGCGCGTGAGCGCCCCGGCTCTCCGTCCTGGCCCGGGCAGCGGCTGCCGTGAGCAGGGAGAGATCGAGGAGGTTCTGCAGCTCCAGCAGGCCGAGGATGTCGCCGTTGTACCGCTTGCCCGCATCCTGGGCGCGCAGCTCGGTCCAGGCGGCGCGGAGCTGCAGAATTTTTTCAACGGCCTTTCCCAGGTCCTCCTCGTTTCTGAATATGCCCACCTGCTCCATCATGACCGTTTCCATTTCCTCCCTCAGCGCCCCCCCATGCGGGCCTTTGGCGCCGTCCGTGAGCCGCGCCACCTGGGCGCGCGCGGGCTGGTCGGCGCTCTTCGGCACCGGACCGATCTCCACCTGTTTCACGAACGCGGCAATGTGCTTGCCCGCGCGCCTGCCGAACACGACGATATCCACGAGGCTGTTCGTGCCCAGCCGGTTTGCGCCGTGCACGGAGACGCACGCGCATTCCCCCGCGGCGTACAGGCCTTCGTAGAACGCGCCCTCCCCGTCGGCGAGCACCCTCCCGTCCAGGTCGGTGGGGATTCCTCCCATGGCGTAGTGGGCCGTGGGCTGTATGGGAATGGGCTTCTCAGCCGGGTCGATGCCGAGGTAGGTGCGGCTGAAGCCCGTGATGTCGGGGAGCTTCTTCTCCAGAACGTCCTTGCCGAGCTGCGTGGTGTCCAGGAGCACATAGTCGTCGATCCTCCCGTCTCCCCGCATGCCGTTGCCTGCCTTTAGCTCGGTCAGGATGGCGCGGGAGATCATGTCCCGCGGCGCGAGGTCCAGGAGCTTGGGGGCGTAACGCTCCATGAAGCGCTCCCCGGTGCGGTTCCTGAGGATCCCCCCTTCACCGCGCACCGCTTCCGTGATGAGGATGCCCATGCCGCGGATCCCTGTCGGGTGGAACTGGTAAAACTCCATGTCTTCCATGGGGACCCCGCGCCGCGCGAGCACCGCGGGGCCGTCCCCGGTGTTCGCATGGGCGTTGGAGGTGATGCGGAACATCCGTCCAAACCCACCGGTGGCAAAAAGCACCGCTTTCGACTTGAACGTGTGGATCTCCCCAGTGGCGAGCTCGAGGGCCACAACGCCGCGGCATTTATTTCCTTCTATCAAAACGTCGAGAACGTGGAACTCGTCGAAGAATTCCACCCCGTTCTTGATGCACTGCTGATAGAGGGTCTGGAGGATCATGTGGCCCGTGCGGTCCGCGGCGTAGCAGGAACGCTTGACGGGCGCTTCCCCGAAATTCCTCGTATGCCCGCCGAAACGCCTCTGGTCGATCTTTCCCTCCGGGGTGCGGTTGAAGGGAAGTCCCCTGTTTTCCAGGTCATAGACCGCCCGCACGGCGTCCTCCGCCAGGAGGATTGCCGCGGACTGGTCCACCAGGTAGTCGCCGCCTTTCACGGTGTCGAAGGCATGCCACTCCGGCTTGTCCTCCTCCACGTTGCCCAGCGCGGCGCCGATGCCTCCCTGCGCCGCGCCGGTATGGCTGCGCATGGGGTAGAGCTTCGAGAGCACCGCTGTGCGCGCCGCCGCGCTTGCTTCCAGGGCCGCGTAGAGCCCCGCGCCGCCCGCACCGACGATTATCGCCTCGTACTCGTGCAGCATACCGCTTCCTCCCTAAAGGCCTTCCAGGTCCTTCAGCCCCTTGCGCACCGCCTCCGCGGAGGCATCCAGGGCCCTCCGTTCCACCTCGCTGAGGGGGAGCTCCACGATCCGCTCCACCCCGTTCCTGCCCATGATCACCGGCACGCCGAGGAAAATGTCCCTCAAGCCGTACTCCCCCCGCAGAAACGCGGAAGCGGGGAACAGGCGCTTCTCGTCCTTGATCACGGCCTCCACCATCTTTGCCACGGAGGCGCCCGGCGCATAGAAAGCGCTCCCCGTCTTCAGGAGGGACACGATCTCCGCGCCGCCGGTGCGCGTGCGCTTCACCAGCTCCTCGATGCTCGCCGGGTCCAGGAGCTCGCCGATGGGAATGCCTCCCACCGAGGTGTAGCTCGTGAGGGGCACCATCTCGTCCCCATGTCCCCCCAGGACCATTGCCTGAACGTCGCCGGGCCACACGCCAAGCCGCTCGGCAATGAAGTACCTGAACCGGGTGGAGTCCAGGACGCCGGCCATTCCCACCACCTTGCGAAGGGCGAATCCCGTCTCCCGCAGGGCCACCATGGCGATCACGTCCAGGGGATTGGTGACCACGATGACCACCGCGTTCGGGGCGCGAAGGGCGATCTCCGCGGCCGCCTTCCGGGCGATTCCCACGTTGATTTTCAGCAGGTCCATCCGGTCCATGCCCGGCTTGCGGGCAATGCCTGCCGTGATCACCACCACGTCGCTTCCCTCGATCTCCGCGAAATCCGTTGTCCCGCGGATCCGCACTTCGTAGCCCCGCAGGGGAGCGGCATGGAGGAAGTCCAGCGCCTTCGAGCGCGCCAGCCCGTCCACCACGTCCACCATGACGATATCCGCCAGGTTCTTCTCCGCGATGTAGTAGACCGCCTTTGCGCCGACGTTGCCGGCGCCGATTACCGCGACCTTCATGCCGCGCCTCCCTTGACCGCCGCGGCCACTTTCCGTGCGGATTCGAGGAAGACGGACTTCTCCTTTGCCGTGAGCTCGGGAACGATGACGCGCACAACGCCCTTCTCCCCGATGACCACGGGGAGGCTCAGCGCGGCATCCTCCACGCCGTATTCCCCCTGGAGCTGTATGGAGACCGGAAATATCCTGTTCAGGTTCATGTGCACCGAGTCGGCAAGCTCCGCCACGGCGGCCGAAGGCGCATAATAGGAGCTGGAGCGCTTGGCCATCTCCACCACAAGGTCTCCGGCCGTGCGAGTTTCCTCCATAATATATGCAATTCTCTCCGCGGACAGGAGCAGGGGAAGGGGAACACCTGAGACACTGCAGTAGCGCGGCAGACAGATCATGTCATCCGAGTGTCTGCCGATGACCATGGCGGAGACGATCTCCGTGGACACGTTCAGCTCGCGGGAAATCAGGACGCGGAATCGCGTGGAGTCCAGTATCCCCCCGAGACCCAGCACGCGCGTGCGCGGCATGCCCGACTTCTGCACGAACAGGCAGGTCAGGGAATCAACCGGCTCGGTGGCAATGACCACCGTGGCTTCCGGCGCCAGGCGCGCGATCTGCGGCGCCAGGCTCCGGATCAGGCCCGCGTTGGCCGTGTACAGGTCTTCCCGGCGCATGCCCGGGGCCCGAATGGCCCCCGCTGCCAGAACCACGAGCTGAGATCCCTTGATGTCCTCGATGGAGTCCGAGCCGGCAAGCATATTGCGGTACCGGCGGATGGGAGCGGCTTCCATGATGTCCAGCATCTTGCCGCGCGCGAGCCCTGGCTGAATGTCGACGAGCAGAACGTCCGTGACGCCCTTTTCCGCAATGAAAAAGCCGGCATTCGCCCCGACGTTGCCGCCCCCGATGATGCTCACACGCGACATGTCGTCCACCTTTCCGCGCGCAAAAGGCCGCGATGTGTCATATGGCGCTCAATGATAGTATACACAAAGTCGCGAATGGGAGCGAGAGAGAAAGCGCGCGCGTTTTCCGCGATTCTGCGCACGAGTGTTTCGTTGACTCCTCCAAAACCGCTGAGTATACTCTCTCTGCCATGGAGACTTCCGGACTGCACTCAGTCTTCTCAGTTGCCGGAATCAGAGTCACCAATACGCTCCTGGCAACGCTCGTCGTTGATATTGTCATTCTTCTCGTCGTATTCGCTGTTCGACGAAAGCTCAAGCTGGTGCCGGGAAAGCTGCAGGGGCTCGTGGAGTCAGTCGTGGACTACCTGCACACCACCACCGAACAGGTGGCGGGGTCCCGAACGGCAATGATCTTCCCGTGGGTCGCCGTATTCTTCATCTATATCGCGCTCTCCAATCTCATCGGGCTCCTGCCCGGGTACGGGACCATTGGGCTTTATCATGAAACAGGCCCCATTTTCCGTCAGGGGCTTCCGGCCATGCCTTTCCTGCACGTGAGCACCGCGGATCTGAACCTGACCCTTGCCCTCGCCGTGGTGTCCGTGGTGGCGGCCAACACGCTGGCCATCCGCTCCCTGGGCCTGGGCTCGTACCTGAAGCGGTTCTTCGCAATCAACCCGCTCCTTCTTTTCGTCGGACTCCTCGAGCTCCTGCAGGAGGTCACAAAGCTCATCACGTTTTCGTTTCGTCTTTTCGGCAACATATCAGCCGGGGAGGCGGTCCTGGGGACCATGTCTTCCCTCGTCGCTTTCATCGTGCCCGTGCCGTTTCTCGGGTTCGAGATCCTCGTGGCAGTCATTCAAGGGATGATCTTCGCTCTCCTCACCCTTGCCTTCATGACCATACTCACCGAACCTCATCAGAAGGAGGAAAAGAGCACATGAATTTCACACTGAGCGTTTCCGGCGGGCTCATCGTGGCAATTGGAGGGGCGATGCCCGGCCTTGCCATCGGCCTGATCGGCATGAAGGCAATGGAGGCCATCGGCAGGAACCCTGAAGCGTCCGGCCGGATCGTTCCCATCATGATTCTCGCCATGGCCTTTGCCGAGGCAATAGCGATCTACAGCCTCATCTTCGCGTTCCTCCGCTAGTCGGCAGGGTCCCCATGGAAACCCTAGGGAAGTTCGGCCTCGACCCGATCCTCTTCGCGGCCCAGGTCGTCAATTTCCTCATCATCGCCTGGATCATCAATCGTTTCCTCATCCGGCCCCTCATGGCGAACATGAAGGCGCGCCGGGAAAAGATTGCTCAAGGCCTGGAAGACGCGGAGAAGGCCCGCGCGGCGCTGGAAGACGCCGCAAAGGAGCGGGACAAGGTGCTACAAGAGGCCTCCGCAGAGGCGTTTCGGCTTCTGCAGAACGCGCGGGACGAGGCGGACCGCCTGCGCTCTGCCGCGCTGGAGCGGGCAGGCGCGGATGCGGAGCGGCTCATCGAGGAGGCGCGGGGGATCATGGCGCTGGAACGGCAGGACATGGAGAAGGCCGTGCAGAGCCTTTCCCTCGAGCTTTCCGGCAAGATCCTGGAAAGCGTCGTGGAGGGACTTTTCAGCGATGAGGAAAAGAGGCGGATCGTTGCCAGGGGGATCGAGCGGATCGGAAGGATGGGCAGGTGACAAGCCCGTTCGTCAGGCTCGCTCTCACTCCGGACGGCGAGGTGAACGAGCAAGTCGCCGCCATGCTCCTGGACCGGCTCACCCGGCCCCAGCTCAAGCAGTTCCTCGTTGCCCTGCGGCAGGAGCTGAAGCGCCGGCGCGTGTACGTCACCGTGGCAGGGAAGCCGGACCCCTCGGTGGTACCGGCCATCGGGGAGCAGTATCCCGGGCGCGATATCGGAGTGGAGCAGGACGAGACTCTCGGGGGAGGCGTGCGCATCAGTGCGGGTGACGACATCATGGACGCGAGCATCCGCGGGTACATCAGGGAAATCATTGGAGATCTCGAAGGCACATGAAAGCTGAAGAGCTGGTTCGACAAATCGAAGAGAAGCTTGGCTCGGTCACTGCCCGTCCCGCCGTTGCCAACGTGGGCAGGGTCGTGGGTGTTGCGGACGGGATCGTGAAGGCGGACGGTCTTTCCCGCGCGGGCTACGGCGAGCAGGTGGAGTTCGAAGACGGCAAGCATGGGCTCGTGATGAACCTGGACGAGGACTTCGCCTCGATCCTCGTTCTCTCGGAGGATACCGATATCCAGGAGGGGATGGAGGTCCGGGCAACGGGCACCCAGCTCTCCCTGCAGGTCTCGGAGGATCTTCTGGGCCGTGTCATCGACCCGTTCGGCGCCCCTCTTGACGGCAAGCCGCTCAGCGTCACCGGTGGCTCGCTCATCCCGCTGGAGCGCATTGCCCCGGGCGTCACCAAGCGCGCACCCGTGGAGGTCCCGCTCAAGACCGGCATCAAGGTCGTGGACGCCCTGACTCCCATAGGGAGGGGCCAGCGCCAGTTGATCGTGGGAGACCGCAATACGGGCAAGACGGCCCTCGTGGTGGATACCATCATCAACCAGCGCTCCAGGGACCTGGGACTTTCACAGGTCGTATGCATCTACTGCGCAATCGGCCAGAAGCGCGGAAGCATTGCCCGGACCGTGCAGAAGCTGCACGATGAGCGCGCCATGGAATATACGATCGTCGTGGCGGCCAGCGCATCCACACCCGCCGCAATGCAGTACCTGGCGCCCTTTGCCGCCTGCGCAATAGGGGAATACTTCATGGAGCGGGGCCAGGATGCGCTGGTGGTCTATGACGACCTGTCCCGGCACGCGTGGGCATACCGCCAGATATCGCTGCTCCTCAATCGGCCTGCCGGGCGCGAGGCCTATCCCGGGGACATATTCTACCTGCACTCACGACTGCTGGAACGCGCCGCCCGGCTTTCCAAGGCAAACGGCGGCGGCTCCCTGACCGCGCTGCCCATCATCCAGACGCAAGCGGCGGACATCTCCGCTTACATCCCGACAAACGTCATCTCGATCACCGACGGCCAGATCTACCTGGAGACAGACCTTTTCAATGCGGGGATCCGGCCCGCCGTGAACGCCGGTCTCTCGGTGTCCCGTGTGGGAGGCAAAGCCCAGTCCAGGAGCTTCAGGCAGGTGTCGGGCCTGCTCAGGCTCGAGCTGGCCCAGTACCAGTCCCTTGCTGCCTTTTCCCAGTTCGGGTCCGACCTGGACGAGGCAACGCAGAGACGCATTACGCGCGGAAAGCGCATCGTGGAAATCCTCAAGCAGCCCCAGTTCGCTCCCCTTGACGATCTCACGCAGACGGTGAGCATCCACGCGGCGGGAGCAGGGCTCCTGGACGACGTTCCCCTGGAGCAGGTGGCGGAGTTCGAAAGACGGGTGATGGACCATTTGCGCACCGGGCACGCCGAGCTGTGCGCCACCCTGGCCACGGGCAAGCGGATGGAGGACGCGACGCTGGCGGAGCTGAATGCGGCCATCTCCGATCTTGCAAAGACCATGCGGTAGCGGGAATGCCTGAGAACCTTCGAATCCTGAAGGGTCGGATCAGGACCGCCAGGAACATCGCCCAGCTCGCCAAGACGCTGGAAATGGTGTCCGTCTCCAAGATACGCAGGGCCCGGGCCCTCGCGGATACGGTGCGCCCCTACGCGAGGCGAATCACGGCGCTCACCAATGCCGCCCTCCAGTCCCTGGAGCCCGAGCAGCGCACACATCCCTACCTCTCTCGGCGCGCCGGGCCGCGCATCCTCCTTGCCATCGGTCCTGACAAGGGGCTGTGCGGACCTCTTACCGGCAACCTCGTGCGCCGGATGGCGGATTCCGTGGACGAGAATACCTGGCTCATTACCGTCGGCAGACGGATGGAGTTGCCGGGTGTCCGCTTTGCCGGAGACCGGCTCATTGCCTCATTCCGCATGGGTTCCCGGCTGCCCGAGTATTCGCTGGTGTTCGAGCTCGTGCGCGTGATCAATGAGCAGATCCGCGCGGGCAAGGCAGCGTCCCTGGACGTGCTGTACGGCAGATTCGTCTCTTTCTTCACCCAGGTCCCGACAGTCGAGCAGGTGCTGCCCATCGGCGCCGCCGCGCCCCAGGTGGTGAGCGAGCCGCTGGTATTCGAGCCGGGCGGCGCCGCCCTGCTGGACGCGCTGCTGCCGCATTTTCTGGAGGTCAGGCTGTTCGACGCAGTTGTCCAGGCCTTCTGCGCAGAAAATGCCGCGCGGATGGTGGCCATGCAGAACGCCAAGTCGAACGCTCTGGACATAGCCGACTCCTTCACGCTCCTGTACAACAAGACGAGGCAGGAGAGGATCACCAGTGAGATCCTCGACCTCGCCAACAAGGGGAAAAAGAAATGATTCCGCACGAAGAGAACGCGAAGGGAGAAGGGACGGTCATCCGGGTGCAGGGCCCGGTGATCGACGTGGAGTTCTACGGTGAACGCCCCCAGATACACGAGGCGCTCAGGCTCCTCCGCGCCAACAAGGAACCCCTGGTGCTGGAAACGGAGTTCGTGCTGGAAAACGGCGAAGTCCGGACTCTCGCCATGGGTCCCGTGGAGGGCGTGCAGCGCGGCATGCGGGTCCGGCGCACGGGAGATTCCATCACGGTGCCCATCGGAGACAAGACACTGGGCCGGATTTTCGACGTCCTGGGCAGGACCATCGATGACGGGCCGCAGTTGGACGGCCCCGATGTGCAGCGTGGTCCGATCCACAAGCAGCCGCCGTCCCTCGCGGACCAGAAGAGCAGGCCCGAGATGCTGGAGACCGGCATCAAGGTCATCGACCTCATCGCCCCGTTCACCCGGGGAGGAAAAATCGGGATATTCGGCGGCGCGGGTGTCGGCAAGACCGTCATCGTCAAAGAGCTCATCCGCAACATCGCCATCGAGCACCGCGGCTATTCCGTGTTCGCGGGGGTGGGGGAGAGGTCCCGCGAGGGAACGGACCTGTGGCAGGAGATGGAGGAATCCAAGGTCCTGGACAAGACCGTGCTCGTGTTCGGCCAGATGAACGAGCCCCCCGGCAACAGGCTGCGCGTCGGCCTCACCGCGCTGACCATGGCGGAATACTTCCGCGACGAGAAGGGGGTGGATGTCCTCCTCTTCATCGACAACGTGTTCCGTTTTGCCCAGGCCGGAAGCGAAGTCTCCGCCCTCCTTGGCCGCATGCCTTCAGCCGTCGGCTACCAGCCCACGCTTGCGGAAGATATTGGAGGACTGCAGGAGCGCATCACTTCTACAAAGGAAGGCTCCATCACCTCCGTGCAGGCCATCTACGTGCCGGCGGATGACTACACCGACCCGGCTCCTGTCGCGATATTCGGCCACCTGGATGCCACCATCACCCTTGAGCGCTCGATAGCAGAGCAGGGGCTGTACCCGGCAGTGGACCCTCTCACCTCGTCCTCCCGGCTTCTTGATCCGAATGTGGTGAGCTCCGAGCACTACCGCATTGCCCTTGAGGTGAAGCGGATCCTCCAGCGCTACAAGGACCTGCAGGATATCATTGCCATCCTCGGTATCGATGAGCTTTCCGACGAGGACAAGCTCCTTGTCTCACGCGCCCGCAAGATCCAGCGCTTCCTGACGCAGCCCCTGTTCGTGTCGGAGACCTTCAGCGGAAAAGAAGGCCGCTACGTCAAGCTGGAGGACACGCTCAAGGGGTTTGCCGAACTGATTGCGGGCAAGTACGACAGGTTCCCGGAGAGCGCCTTCTACAACGTGGGTCCCATCGAGGAGGCGATTGCAAGTGGCTGATCACCTGTTCTCCTTCCGCGTGCTTTCCCCTCTCGGCACAGCTTTCGAAGGAATGGCAAAATCCGCAACGCTGCCCACGCCGGATGGGGACATCACGATCCTTGCGCATCACATGCCCCTGGTCGCCGTGCTGACGGATGGGGAGGTGCGCGTGGACACCGGGAAGAAGGTGGTATTCATAGCCGTGGCCGGCGGTTTCCTGGAGACAGGGAAGGCCGCTGCTCACGTGCCCGGCACGACGTTGGCGGCCGACGTTTCGGCGGCTCCTGGCAGCGCGCCGGCGGGAGGTGTGCCGGCGGGCGTCGCCGCCACCGCGGCCACCGTACCCGGTGGCATTCCCGTACCCGGTGGCATTTCTGCCGCCTGGGAAGCCACGGTGCTTTCGGATTTCGCCGCGGAGGCGGACAGCATCGAAGTGGCGCGCGTGGAGGCGGCCAGGGCCCGGGCCGAGCAGCTTCTTTCGGAGAAGAAGGAACGCGGCGAGCTCCTGCTGGTCGAGCGGGACCTGCAGCGCTCGATCCTGCAGTTGAAGGTGGCGGAAAAGAATCGAAAGCGGCGTCACCAATAAGCGCGAATCCGCGGGCCGCAGGCTTGACCAATGGCAGGCGCGCACGGATATTGAAAACAGACATCAGCTTGAGAAAAAGAGGGGGCAGAGCTTGAAGAACCAGGGCAGCATGAAGGAGCTTTTCGACCTGTCGCAGCCGGAAGTCGCGGACGCAATGCGGCTGCACCTCCTGGGAGACCGGGAAGGGGCGGGAGTGGCGTTCGAGAAGCTGTTGGCAAAAGATCCGAAGAACTACTTTTTTCACTACCTCCTGGGAGAAGCCAAGTACGCAACGGGCCGCCTGGACGAGGCCGTTCGGCACTACGGCGCAGCCATCGAATTGAAAAAGGACTTCGGAATCGCTTTCTACAAAATGGGGGTCTGCTACTATCGCATGGGCCAGCTGGAGAAGAGCCTGGAGAGCTTTTCCACGCTGCTCAAGATGAAGGGGCAGGGCCACGTCATGGCCAGCTATTTCTTCGGATTGATCAACCAGTTCCTCGGCAACGATGACGAGGCTGAAGAGGGGTTCCGCATCCTTCGGGGAGCATCCCGGCAGTCGCTCATTGCCAATTACTACCTGGCGCAGCTCAAGCTCAAGCAGAACAAGCACCAGGAGGCGCTGGTGCTTCTGGAGGAGCTGCTGCAGGCCACACCGCACCTTGCCGAGGCCCACTACCTGAAGGGCATGGTGTTCATGGGGCTGCACAGGAACATGGAGGCCATCGGCAGCTTCCGAAAAACCCTCGAGCTGAATCCCAACGACAAGCGCGCCCGGGGCAACCTCGAGATGCTCACAGAGGTTCCCGAGCCGTAACAGACCATGAAAGACAAAGAGAGCTTCCGCGTCGAGACCGACAGCATGGGGGACGTGAAGGTCCCCGGGGGCGCCTACTGGGGAGCCCAGACCCAGCGGGCAGTGGAGAACTTCTCTGTTTCGGACCTGCGCATCCCCGTCCCTCTCGTACGGGCGCTCGGCCTGGTCAAGCAGGTGGCAGCCATCGTGAACGGCGAGCTGGGGCTGCTCGAGCCGCGGATCGCGGAGGCGGTGGGCCGGGCCGCGGCTGAGATGGCGGAGGGAAAGTGGGACGCTCATTTTCCCATCGATGTCTTTCAGACCGGTTCGGGCACCTCCTGGAACATGAACGCCAACGAGGTGATTGCCAACAGGGCCAATGAGCTGCTCGGCTCTCCCCTCGGCGCGAAGAAGCCCGTCCACCCCAACGACCACGTGAACAGGGGGCAGTCCTCCAATGACGTGATTCCTACTGTGATCAATATCGCGGACCGGATGCAGCTCGACCGCTGCGCCTCGGCGCTGGATGCGCTCCGACAGAGCCTTGCGCGCAAGGCTGCCGAGTTTGCCAACGTACTGAAAATCGGCAGGACCCATCTTCAAGACGCTGTCCCCATGACGCTCGGCCAGGAGTTCTCAGGGTACACGCGCCAGGTGGAGAAAGCACGGGAGCTGCTCCTGCGCTGCGCACCGGGGCTCGAGGAGCTTGCCATTGGCGGCACTGCCATCGGCACGGGCATCAACACGCATCCGGACTTCGCGCGCCGCGTCACCGCGGCCATCGCAAGACTCACCCGTCTGCCGTTTCGAAGCGCTGCGAACTTGTTCGAGGCCATTGCTGCCAGGGATTCGCAGGTGGAGCTGGCCGGCGCGCTCAATTCCATTTCCGTCTGCCTGACCAAGATCGCCAACGACCTTCGCCTGCTTTCAAGCGGTCCGCGGACCGGTCTGGCTGAAATCTCCCTGCCGTCTCTCCAGCCGGGCAGCTCCATCATGCCCGGCAAGGTGAATCCCGTCATACTGGAAATGACAATCCAGGCGGCCGCGCGCGTCATGGGCTCCTGCCTCACCATCAGCATCGCCGGGACCACCGGTCCGCTGGAGCTGAACATGATGCAGCCGCTCCTTGCATGGGAGAGCCTGAGCTCGCTGTCCCTCATGGAGACCACGTGCAGGGCGCTTGCAGAGCGATGCGTGGAAGGGATCACAGCGAACGTGGCCCGAAGCAGGGAATGGATCGAGCAGAGCCTTGCCCTGGTGACCCCCCTGGCGCTGAAGGTGGGCTATGACCGCGCGGCCAAGCTTGCCCAGAAGGCGCTGGCGGAAAACCGCACGATACGGGATGTCGTGATTGCAGAAGGAATCCTGAGCGCCGAGGAGGCGGACAAGATCCTGGATCCGGGCACCATGCTCGGGCCCCATGAGTGAGGGAGAAAGAAGGGAACGCTGCTGCGTGTCGTCATAGTGGGAAACGGAATTGCCGGCATCATGGTGGCGGCAAAGCTCCGCGCGCTGGAGCCGGACGAAGCCAGGCTGCAGGTGGAAATCTACACACGGGAGTCCATCGAGTACTACTCCCGGATCAGGCTCCCTGAGATATTCTCCTCGCGCCTCAGCGCGGAAGACCTCGAGATCTACAAACCAGGCTGGTACGAACAGAAGCACATACACGTCCTCAAGAATCAGGACGTGACGCGTATCGATCCCGCCAGCCGACACATCTACACCAAGAACGGGACCGCAATCCAGTACGATGAGCTCGTGCTGGCCACCGGGGCGGACAGCTACAAGCCGCCCATCAAGAACGTCGACCTCGACGGCGTGTTCACCATCCGCGAGTATGGCGATGCGGATGCCATTCGTCGGTACCTTACTACGGGCACCCGGCACGCCGTGGTCGTAGGCGGCGGGCTTCTGGGTCTCGAGGCTGCCCGATTCCTGCAGGTACCTGAGGTGCAGGACGTGACCATTGTGGAGATCATGCCCAGGCTCCTTCCGAAGCAGCTCGATGAGGCAGGGTCCCGGATATTGCAGAGCATCATCGAGGGCCCGAACTGCTTCGTACGCCTGGGCGCGGAAGTGGCGGCTTTCCTCGGGGATACGAAGGTGCACGGGCTGAAGCTGGCGGATGGCCGCGAGCTTCCCTGCGAAACAGCCCTTATTTCTGCCGGCATCACCCCGCGCATCGGCCTTGCGCGGGATGCGGGGTTGAAGGTCCGAAGAGGCGTGATCGTGGACGAGCACCTCCGCACCTCCATGGAGCATGTCTGGGCTGCCGGAGATATCGCGGAGTTCAAGGGCGTTGTGTGGGGAATCATCCCTGCCGCCATGGATCACGCGCCCGTGGTTGCGGCGAACATAATAGGGAAGGACCCGGTTGTCTATCAGCAGACCATTCCGCAAAACACCCTGAAGGTTGCGGGGATGAACGTCACGAGCATCGGCAAGGTCGTATTCGAGAAGGGCGAAGAGCCGCGCTTCCAGGTGATCGAGAAGGCAGACGACACACTCAAGCGCTACGAGAAGTATGTCCTGAGCAGCGGCTCGCTGGTTGGCTGCATTCTCCTCGGCTCCCGCGACAATTACGGCTTTGCCACCCAGCGCATCGGCAAGCCGGTCACCGCGGAAGAGGTGAGAATCCGGCTGTGGTGAGGGCGGCCGCGCGCTGGCGCCATCATTCGAGGCGCGGAGTGGGTGCAACATTTCTCAACTTTCGACTCTCAGAAAGCTATATTCTGCATGGAATGAGTCGGTTTTTCCTTTACTACCGATCCCTGCGGGTGTAAGATGGGTCTTCCTGGATTTACCACGCATCGTCTGCACGCGCGGGCAGCGTGTTGCGGCGGCGCCCGCAGCGCTTCAAGTCGGGCTCTGCAGGGCGGAGGGCTGGCGGACCTGCACGCCCCCTTTCGCCGAGGGGAAAGCTTTGCATCTGGCCGATCCGCAGCCTGCCGGCCGACAGAATCGTTTCGGGCGGGCGGGCCAGAGCGAGCGGGTCGGATTCGTGTGGTGCTGCCTTGAATACTCCGGTTGATTGGTCCGTGCTGGCGGACGGGACGCTCATCCCGATAATCATCGGAGCCAACCTTGCACTCATCGTCTACGCTGCCCGGCTGGCTCATGCCATCCATCAGAGGCAGACTTCGCCAATTGGAAATCTGATAGTTGGGAATTACGAAGACTTGATCTTTGTGGGCATTGGCAACGCAGGCATGGGGCTAATGAAAATCAGGAATCTCAAGGCAAGTTCGAAAGACGGCACGGCAGATGCAGAGGCAACGATCAGTTCCTTTCTTAAAAGCGCGGATCAAATAGAAGGCAGGATAATTGCTTCTGCCGAAAGGCTCACACTGGTGTCATTCGGCTTTGTTCCCGGAAGCAGGTTCGACGATGAGAGAAGAGCCAGGATCAGGAACATTCTGAAAGACATTACGATAGAATTGTGCTACACCGATTCAAAGGAAAAGGTGGAGTACACGCTCACCCAAGACCTTGCATTGTTCGGAAGCAGACGCCAGGCGCGCGCATAGTGTAGCAGGAGGGTAGAATGTCTTCACAAATTAAAACCATCAATCTCGGCGGCGTGAATTGTTACCTTGCAAGCTCTCCAGACAGCTTCGTTCTGATCGACACAGGTTTTTCCGGCAAGCGAGCCCTGCTTCTCAAGGAACTTGAATCTGCAGGCTGCGCTCCCGGCAAGCTCAGGCTCATTCTCATCACGCATGGAGACGCAGACCATGCCGGCAATGCCGCGTATCTTCGTGAGAAGTTCGGCGCAAAGATTGCCATGCACGCCGATGATGCGGGAATGGTCGAACGGGGTGATATGGGCTGGAACCGGAAAGCCAAGCCGGACAAGATGTCGTTGATAATGAAAGTAATGGCTTCCGTGATGAACAAATTCGTCAAGAGCGGAGTCTTTCAGAAATTCACTCCTGATATGACCGTGGATGACGGTTTCGATCTCTCGGCCTATGGCCTCGATGCTGCCGTGTTGCACCTTCCTGGGCATTCAAAGGGATCGATAGGAATACTAACGAAAGACGGAGATCTGTTTTGCGGGGACCTCTTTTACAACATGCCTGGATTCAAGTTTGTCGATAACCTCAAAGACCATGATGACAGCGTAAAGAAGTTGAAAGGACTGAATGTACATACGATCTACCCAGGTCACGGCAAAGCGCTGCGGGAGGGATATCTGCAAAAGCAGTAGACGGTGGGCCATGTGGCCTCTATGAACTCCCGACGCATGTGTTATGGGCCTAACGTGCACAACTCAAATTCGGGCAAAGTTTCACGGCTGCGACAAAACATGACCTACGAGCGTGTTATGCCGTCCGATGAGACGCAACCTAACACACGCGTAGGAGCAGTTAGCGGTCGCACCCTATAATGAATATGTTATGTCCACAATACGTCTGCCGGAATAGTGGGCATCGATCTCGAGTATCGATATTCAACGCTGAAGGCCGGGTCGCTCATTCTAATGATGGCATGCATAGATTGAGGCGTACATAGAATAGATATAGAAGAGAAAGGAAAATAGTCCACCACCTT